>Ga0256842_1001522_pt1 | contig 18348 bp, 16 predicted proteins | sample 4559240metaG_FD_185973 | JGI IMG/M metagenome (GOLD analysis project Ga0256842, IMG submission 185973) | Hydrothermal vent microbial communities from Guaymas Basin, Mexico - 4559-240 | ecosystem: Environmental > Aquatic > Marine > Hydrothermal vents | place: Mexico: Guaymas Basin | collected...
AAAGTGTATTTCGTTACATTGCCCAAAAATACGGACGGCAAAAAATCAGCGAAATTTTGCACAAAATAAAAGGTTCTTTCCGCTTCGATGGGGCATTTAAATCGGCGCTGGGTATTGATTTAAAAGAACTTTCGGAACAATGGCAAAAGGCAATGCGCAAAGAATACTGGCCGGATATTGCCGACCGTAAAGAATCGGATGAGATTGCCCGCCAATTGACTAATCATAAAAAGAAAAAAAATTACCTGAACAGCAGCCCTGCCCTTTCGCCAAAGGGGGATAAACTGGTTTTTTTATCCGATCGCGACGGCAAACAATCAATTTATTTAATGGATGTCATAGAAAATAAAATTATCAAACGCCTGGTTAAAGGCGAATCTTCCACTAATTTTGAAGAACTGAAATGGCTGACACCGGGTATGAGTTTTTCGCCAGACGGCAAAAAGGTGGCGTTTGCTGCCAAAGCGGGGGATCAGGATGCGCTTTACATCTACAATCTGGAAACGAATAAAACCAGACAATATAAATTTAATCTCGATGGCATTTATTCTACTTCATGGGCGCCCGCCGGATCGGACATTGCTTTTGTCGGGCAAATGGATGGCGCAAGCGATATTTACATCTTCAATGTGGAAAAAGATTCCTTGCAAAAAGTTACCGATGATGTTTTTTCCGATGGCTATCCCAAATGGTCTCCCGATGGCAAGCGTTTGGTGTTTGTTTCGGATCGCGGATGCTTTGTAAATCCTGATTCAATTCCCAAAGATTTTGATATGTCCGGACACAATTTCCGTAATCCGGATATTTACATCGTAAACCGCGACGGCAGCCACATGCGAAGAATTACAAACACACCCTACAGGGAGTCGGATCCGATATTTGCTCCGGATAATAAAACGATTTTTTTTGTGAGCGATCGTAACGGGATTTTTAATATTTATCGTCAGAATCTGGAAACGGACAGCAGCTATGCAATTACCAATTTACTGACCGGAGCTTTTCAACTGACAATGGATAAAGATGGCAAGCAATTGGTGTTTGCTTCATTTGAAGAAGGCGGCTGGGACTTGTATTTGCTGAAGAATCCGTTGGCAATGAAACCGGTAAGTTTGGAAAAGACGGTTTATTTCAAGAAATTGGAAAAAGAAAAAAAGGAAAAGAAAGAAAAGAAAGAAAAGAAAAAAACAGCCAAACAGCAGGTAGCTGCAAAAGGCAAGATTAAAAAAGAAGTTAAAGTTCCTTTGGCCACAGATTACAGCAAATATGTTTTTGCCGATATGGATCGTCGGACGCGGATTAAAAAGGTAAAAGTAGCCTTACCGGAAAAAGAATACAAATTTGAGGACGGACATTACAAGGTTCATAATTACCGCGTAAAATTTTCACCCGACCTGGTTAACGGTGCGGCCTATTACAACACGCTTTGGGGATTCCAGGGATACACGGCCATAGCTTTTAGCGATGTGCTGGGCAATCATAAAATTTTTCTGGGAACAAATTTGGTATTTGATTTACGCAACAGCTACATCAATTTACAATATTGGTATCTGGCTCATCGCACGAATTATGGGTTTATGCTCTTTAACTATGCCAACACATATCTTTCCGGATATTACGGTTTGATTCGTTATCGTAATTACGGCGCCTGGTTCATGGCATCCTATCCGTTTAGCAAATTTACCCGTACCGAATTTTATGTTAATTGGTGGAACTCTTCTCTTGATTACATTTTAATCAATGAATTCAGTCAAAACGTACACAGTGTTTTGCCCGGTCTGCGATTAGTGCATGATACCTCCGAATGGTCATATTTTGACACAGGCCCCAGAGACGGTTTCCGCGGTTCCGTTAATTTTATGGTGTCCCCGCATTATACCAAAAACAGTCCTGAATTTGCAACACTGGAAGTGGATTTGCGCCGTTATTTTAAGGTGACCAACGACTATTCGTTTGCTCTGCGCTTGAATTCCGGCATGAGCCGTGGGAAAAATCCTCAGCAGTTTTTTTTAGGCGGCGAAATGAATTGGTTAAATCGAAAATTTAACGGCAATATCCGCCTTACTTCTGTGTATGATGTTTATTTTTCGGAATTTATTACGCCCTTGCGTGGAGCCCGTTTTTACGAAAAAACAGGAAATAATTTTATTCTGTTCAACGGGGAATTTCGTTTTCCGTTTATTCCTTATTTACAATTGGGATTTCCGCCGATGCGCTTTGGCAATATTAAGGGCGTTATTTTTACTGACATTGGCAGTGCCTGGGATTCGCGTTGGGCAAAAGAATTCAGGGGCATTAAAAACGGACAGTTGCAGGATATTGTAATGGGCTATGGTGTCGGTACGCGTGTGTTTCTGAGTTTCCTTGGATTTATTCTGAAATATGACGTTGCCTGGCGTTACGATTTGGTGAAATCCAGTAAGCCCATGCATTACATCTCAATAGGCGTGGATTTCTAAGTGGTTAAATTTGTTGAGAAGATAGGTCGGAAAACCATTGTTCTTATCAAAGAGACGGGCATCGTTTTCCTGATGTTATGGAAAGTGGTGCGCTATTTAGGCGTGCTCTGGCAAAACCGGCATTTGGTTTTTACGCAAATGCTGGAGATTGGTGTAAAATCCTTACCTCTGGTAATTTTTGTCGGTATTTTTGCCGGGGCCGTGGCTTCCGTACAAACGGCTTATCAATTAGAAGGGTACATTTCTTTCAATTATTTGGGCGCCGCAACCAGTATTGCTATTTTTATTGAATTGGGGCCTGTGCTCACTGCGCTGGTTGCTGCCGGGCGGGTTTCTGCTTCCATTGCTGCGGAAATAGGCACAATGAAAGTAACCGAACAACTGGATGCTTTACAGGCTTTGGCTATAGATCCCATACGCTATTTGGCCATGCCCCGCATTTTGTCGGGATTTATTATGATTCCGGTATTGACTATTTTTGCTGATTTTGTGGGCATACTTGGTGCTTATGTCGTTGCCTATTTGAGTTTAGGACTGGCGCCGGAAATTTTCTTTGGCAGCGTAAAAGAATTTTTTACAATTATGAATGTCATGTCCGGTTTGATCAAAGCTTTTGTTTTTGGCGGAGTAACGGCCATTATCGGTTGTCATGTTGGCTTCCATACCGAAGGGGGAGCCGAAGGCGTGGGCAAGGCGACAATTCGGGCTTTTGTGCTTTCATCGGCGTTGATATTATTGAATGATTATTTATTGTCGGTACTGTTGTTCTAGAGAATGTATTGCTTTTTTTCGACCTATTTAAATTTGAAAAATCGTAATTTTATTTTAGATTATTAATTAAAAAATAATACAGGGTTTATATGTATCCAGAAATAAAAATTTATTTAGGTGATTGTAGAGAAATATTGAAATCAATACCTGATAATACAGTGGATCTTATTTTTACATCGCCCCCTTATGCAGATCAAAGAAAAAAAACTTATGGTGGAATTTCTCCTGATGAATATGTGAGTTGGTTCCTTCCAATCTCAAAGGAATTATTACGGGTATTAAAACCAACGGGAACTTTTGCATTGAATATAAAAGAAAAAGTTGTTAACGGGGAGCGGAGTACTTATGTACTTGAATTGATTCTTGAAATGCGGAAACAAGGATGGCTTTGGACAGAAGAATTTATCTGGCATAAAAAAAATAGTTATCCCGGAAAATGGCCCAATAGATTCAGGGATGCGTGGGAAAGAATACTACAATTTAATAAAAATAAAAAATTTAATATGTATCAGGAAGCCGTAATGGTACCTATTGGAGATTGGGCAAAAAATAGATTAAAAAATTTAAGTGAGAGGGATCGTATTCGGGATGAATCCCGAGTTGGAAGCGGATTTGGGAAAAATATTTCCAATTGGGTTGGGCGCACAAAAGTGTATCCTTCAAATGTAATACATCTTGCGACTGAATGTAGTAATAAAAAACATAGTGCGGCATTTCCGGAAGGGCTACCTGAATGGTTTATCAAATTGTTTACCCAAAAAGGGGATACAGTGTTGGACCCGTTTATGGGATCAGGAACTACGATTTTTGTTGCTCAAAGAATGGAACGAAATGCAATTGGTATAGAAATAGTCCCTGAATATTATAAAATGGTTGAAGAAAAAATAAATTTCATAGAGAAATTGCCATTATTCAGTAATTGGGGAGTGGATGAAAAATCAAGCAAATTCACTGCTAAATAATATTTATGAATATGTCAAGGAAAATATTGGTACTTTTCACCAAAAGCGCATTGAAAGTTTAAATTATTTAAGGCTTGATAAGGTATTAAAACGTAAAAACCCATATTTGTTTAAGGCTAAAAACGTACTTACGGCTTCACAAATTGTGGAAGGTATTGTAAATGCGCACCTTTCTTCCAATGAAGAAACTTTATTTGGTGAGTGGATGGAAGGACTGGCTATTTTTATTAATAAGATAACTTATGGAGGCTGGAAATCCGGAATTACAGGGATTGATTTGGAATTTAATAAAGATGGAATCAGATATATTGTAGATATTAAATCAGGACCTAATTGGGGGAATAGTAATCAAATTGCAAAAATGAAAGATAATTTTAAAAAAGCCATTCGCACGATAAGAACAAGTAATTCAAAAATTATTGTGAGAGCCGTTAACGGCTGCTGTTATGGAAAAGATAGAAAACCAGATAAGGGTGATTATTTTAAATATTGCGGTCAAGAATTCTGGTATTTTATTTCTGGAGATAGTGAAATTTATACTAAAATTATCGAACCTTTGGGGTATAAGGCCAAAGAAAAGAACGAAGAATTTCTTTATTTATATTCTAATTTATTAAATAAATTTACTCATGAATTTACATCAAGATTTTGCAAGGAGAATGGTGAAATTAATTGGGACAAATTGATTCAGTTTAATTCAGGGGCGGCACATTAAATTGAGTGCTATTAATTATGATCGAAATCGTTAATTTAAGAAAATCTTTCGACGGCAAAATTGTATTGCGCAGTGTAAACCTGAAAGTTTACGACGGTGAAAAATTAGTAATCATCGGACGCAGCGGCTGTGGTAAAAGTGTACTGCTAAAAAATATTTTGAATTTAATGCAGCCGGATGAAGGCTATATTTTGGTGGATGATGTGCCCATTAAAATGGTCGGGCAAAAAGATTTGTTTTTATTGCGCAAACAATTCGGTTTCCTGTTTCAGGGTGCCGCTCTGTTCGATTCCATGACTGTGGCCGAGAATATTGCGTTGCCGTTGGTTGAACACACGACCATGTCGCAAAAAGAGATTGCCAGAAAGGTTGCCGAAAAGTTGGAAATGGTCGGCTTACCAGGTATTGAAAAATTAAAACCATCCGAGCTTTCCGGGGGGATGAAAAAACGCGTTGGACTGGCGCGGGCAATTATTATGGACCCAAAATATGTTTTATACGATGAGCCTACCACCGGTTTAGACCCGATCATGGCCGCTTCGATTGATCATTTAATTAATGAACTGAATGATCGGCTGAATGTTACTTCCATTATTGTAACTCATGATATGCAGAGTGTGGATCGTATTGCCGACCGGGTTGTTATGCTGCACATGGGCAAAATAATATTCGAAGGCAATCTTAATGATTTGCATACGACGGATAATCCGATTGTGTCTCAATTTGTAAATGGAAAACTGGATGGGCCGATTCAACCCAAGCCGGTGAAATATTGAAATTATAAAGGCGACAAACAAAGAATATCGGAAAACATAACAGAAAAGAGTGTGCTAAATTTGACCTGTACCATGCTTTTTTTTAACCAATCGCATTTTAATTTGATACCATCCTTTATTTAGACTTAAATTACCTTATTAAATTTGTATCTGCCATTTAACCGATCGGAAGGGGTAATGAAAAATATTTTGCTGATTCACACCGGTGGCACCTTTGGCATGGTTCCCACCGAACCGGATCACAGTTTGGCTCCGGCTCAGGTGCAGGACCATATTTTAAATATGGTGCCTGAAGTCAATCGTCTGGCGGGAATTGATGTTTTAACCCCATTCAATAAAGATAGCGCCAATGTGGGAGTCAAAGAATGGGATTTGCTCAGTGCCCTGATTTACGAACATTGGGCGCACTATGACGGGTTTGTTGTAATTCACGGTACCGATACCATGACCTACACAGCCGCCGCTTTGTCTTTCTCCTTGCGCCAGTTGGACAAACCGATTATCATGACCGGGTCTCAGCGTCCCCTGTCGCTTTCGCGTTCCGATGCCCGTTTAAATTTAATTGATGCCATTGAACTGGCGACATTGGATTTAAGTGAAGTGCTTATCGTTTTTAATCAAAAAATTTTCAGAGGCAATCGCACGAAAAAAGTCAGCATTAAAAGCTATGATGCTTTTGATTCACCGAATTTTGCCCCTTTGGGTGAAATTGGTGTTACAATTGATATTGATTATCAACGCATGCTAAAAAATAACGGACCAATTCAGCTTATCTCCGGTTTTAATCCAAAACTATCCGTTATCCCCATTCATCCGTCGCTTTCGCCGGAGATTTATTCCGAAGTTCTGAAAAAGGATGTGCATGTATTAATTCTACTCGGATTCGGTTCCGGCAATATTCCTTTCCCTGAACCCGACTGGATTCAGTTTATTAAAGATGCTCTGGCGCGTGATATCAGTGTTTTTATCGGCAGCCAATCCATTAAGGGACAAGTTGATTTAAGCCTGTACGAATGCGGTCAGCAAGCGTTAAAAGCCGGAGCGCATAGTTTGCAGGATGTAACCCTGGAAGCAGCCTGGGTAAAATTAGCCAAAATTTTGCATTTTACACTTGATCCCGGGGAAATTGTGCGCATGTTTTATCAAGACTGGGCGGGCGAAATTTAATGTGGAATCCCTTCCGAAATGAATATGTACGTGTGGTTTATTCTGCCGATTATATTTACGGCTTACCCTCCGTCGGCGAACATCAAACGTTCGATATTATGCGCTTTAAAAAAATCAGAGATCGTTTGGTTAAAGAAAAATTACTGACGCGTAAAAATATTTTGCAGCCCTATTTATGCTCTTATGATGATTTGCGTTTGGTGCACACGGAAACCTATCTTAAAAAATTGCAGGATCCTCAATATGTGAATCAGGTACTTCGACTGGATGCCGTTAACATCTTTTATAATTCGATTCTGGAATATTTTCGTGCTGTAACCGGCGGAACGTTGTTGGCTACCGCCTTCGCACTCAAACGGAATATCCCCACATTTAATTTGGGCGGAGGCTATCACCACGCCCATGCGGATAAAGCGGAAGGATTTTGTCTGATTAACGACGTGGCTGTAGCCATCGAAAAATTTCGCAGACTGGGCAGAGCGCATCGTTACATGATTATTGATCTGGATTATCATCAGGGAAACGGTAATTTGTTGTATTTCAAAGATGATCCGGATGTGTTTACTTTTTCCATTCATGCCGATACCTGGGTAGAAATCGATCGCCCACACAATAAAGATATTCTGGTGCCTTCACAGTGTGATGACGAAACGTACCTGACCATTCTGGAGCAGGAGCTGCCCCCTGTCTTCAAAGAATTCCTCCCGGAAGCGGTATTCTATATTGCCGGTTCCGATCCCTATGAAAAAGATGCCATCGGGGATATGAAACTTACGCGTAAAGGAATGTTGGAACGTAATTTATTTGTTTATCGCATGGTCAGGGATAAGGAGATTCCCATGATTGTTTTAGCAGGAGGCGGTTACGGAAAAGACAGTTGGGAAGTGTATTACGATTTTATTGCCTACTGTTTGAAAAATAAACGATGAGGATCTATGAAATTTAAAATTCCGCAACGCTATCAGCGCATTGCCAAACGTTTAACAACGGCTGAATTGCAGGAGCCCAATAGCTCAAACGGACTCCTTTCTGAAAAAGATTTATTTGAACTGAATATCGGACGTCGTTCCGATGGATTATTTCTCGGTTTCTATTCAAAGAAAGGTATTATAACTGCTTTTGAGCGCTATGGCATTATTAAAAACCTGAACGATTTGGGATTTAAAAATCTTATTTTTGAAATCAATACGAATGATCCTTATATTCACCGCCTCGTTATTTACGACGGCAAAAAGGCAAGTAATCGCCTGCTTATTGAAGCGGTTTTACGCCGAAAATCCATTGAAATACAAATGCCGTTTCAAACCAGTCTGAACGGAAAATATTTTGATACGCTGGCAATTGAATGGCTTTGTATGCAAAATCCCGAAAAAAATTTTTCTGAAGATAAGCCACAGTTTCCGGGACAGCAATATCCGGGGTTGGGCATTGCATCCAAAGCGGTAGAAGTTTTATTGATTACTGCCTGGCGGCTACATTTGGCCGGGCTCTTGAATACACCGGATCACTTTCATAATGCGTACTTGTATTCAAGAATTTTTTATTATGTAAATCCGGACCATCAAGCTTGGTTTGAAGCACTAAAGCGTGATTTAAAAAGTTATCCTTTGCATGTCATTTCCTGGGCTATTGAATGGAATCTTGTGATAGACGAAAAAAGGGGGAAACCGCTGGAGTGGGTCATCGGGCAGCAATTGGTCCCGCTTCATACGGATTTAAAGAAGCTGTTCGAATCACGCAAATATCGCCAATATGTTCAAAAAAAGAGCAAAGATTTTAAATTTCGGTTAGATTATGAAAAATATAAACAAATGAAAAAAAACAGGAGGATTACATGAAGTTAAAAGCAATTCAATTGCGCAAGGGCAATATTATAATCTTTAATAATGATTTATATGTATTGACGGATGTTACCCATATTACGCCGGGTAAGGGGCAGGCGGTTGTGCAAACCAAAATGAAGCACATTCAAACAGGCCAAAATGCCGAAAAACGTTATCGCCCCGATGAAACCGTGGAAAAAGCCGAATTGGAAACGCGTAAAATGGAATACATTTACGATGACGGTGACAACCTTGTTTTTATGGATCAGGAAACCTTCGAACAAATCCCGATTCATAAAGACCTGCTGGGCGATGCTATTCTGTACATGCTTCCAAATACAGTGGTTGATGTGGATTTTCATGATGGCAAACCCATCGGCGTGGAATTGCCGCTTTCCGTAGATTTGAAAGTAGTTGAAACCGAACCGAACATGAAAACGGCAACGGTTACTTCATCTTACAAGCCGGCGATTTTAGAGACCGGTCTGAAAGTGCAAATACCACCCTTTGTTGAAGAAGGGGAAATAGTGCGCATCGATACCCGGGACGGGAAATATCTGGAGCGCGTAAAAAAGTAATCGGTTTGTAGCTGGCCTTTTTTATCGGCTATTTTTATTTTGGCTTTGTGGGATAAAGAAAAGGAATTAAGCGAAGTTTTGCCTGAAAAAACCGGATTATTGGGGCTGTTTCGATGATTAAAAAAAAATTAATCAAGATTTTGTGTTTTATGTCCTGCGGAACAAATAAATTTTAATAACATTAAAAAAATTAAATAATTTCTGGAGATATAATGTGACCGCTAAAACGTTGAAATCCGAAAAAGCGAAACAATATGCTTTTTTAATTATTGAGGATGATGCGAATTTTGCTAACCTGGAAAAAGAGATAATTGAAGAATATTTTGATGATCCGGTCATTATTCGGCACGAAATGAAGGAAGTAACACAGGATGACATCGATGCGGCAAAATTGGCAATTATGGATTTCAATTTGCCTGACGGCACCGGAGCAGAACTTATTAAAGCTTTTCGCCAACGGAGTAAAGTCCCCGTTTTAGTGGTTACGGGAAATCAGCAATTGGAAACAGCCATTAAAACATTAAAAGAAGGAGCCAACGACTTTTTAGTAAAATCGCCTCAAACATTGGTAATGCTTCCCAATGCAGTGAAACGGGCGCTTAAAGAGTACGAGAACAAAAAGCTCCTGAAAGATGAAGAAATAAAAAAAGAAAGATTGGATGCGCAAATTCAGACGTTGCGTCAGGTTTTAACTACTTTGGCCCATTACATTAACAATTCGACAACAACCGTTTCGGGCTATGCCCAGCTTTGCGAGCAAAATCCCGAAGATAAAAACAATATGAACAAATTGATCGAGGTGAGTATAAAGGAGACAACGCGGATTACGTTTGTCCTGCAGGAATTGGAAAATCTGGTAAATAATTTGGAACTGAAAACGACCAGCTATTTGAATATTCCGCATGCCATGTTTGCCATTGAAGATCGCATTCGGGAAAAAATGGAGAAATTTCAGGAGAAAAGGGGAAAGAAAGCGGGGAATAGTGTAAAATAGGGCTAAGGAAACTTGATAGCAATCCAAGAAAATATTATATTAAAAATTTTAAAGAATTTACATAAGGAGGTATCCGGTGAGACGCATGAGATTTTTTGCTTTTTTGATGGCTGTATTATTGATAAGCAGCTCTCTGGTTTTTGCGCAAAAAAAGGCCAGAAAACCTGAAGTGGGGCAGGCGTACAATGAAGGCCTGGACCTGGCTAAAAAGCAAAAATACGAACAGGCAATTACCAAGTTTCAAACGGCAGTTACCAAGGATGATAGCTTCCCTGAAGCTTATTATATGATGGGCTATTGCTATAAAAAAATACGCAATTACGAAAAAGCGAAAGAAGCTTTTCGCAATGCCATTAAATTAAATAAAAAGTTTGAAGTTGCTTATAATGCTCTTGGCAATCTTTTAGCTGCGGAAGGAAAGAATCAGCAGGCCATTGCCACTTTTCAGGCGGTTTTGGCCTTTAATCCGAATTCGGCAAAAGCAAACTATGGTTTGGGTAAAATTTATTATGAACAAAAAAATTATAAAAAAGCTGTAGAGTATTTGCAAAATGCGGTTAAAGCCAAACCTAAATACGCTAAAGCCTACAATATTCTTGGCCTGACTCTGGAGAAATTAAAACGTTACAACGAAGCTATAGATGCTTTCAAAAAAGCGATTGCCAATGAACGCAGAAGAAGTTTAAAGGGCGATTATTATTATCGTTTAGGCAAGGTTTATGTGGAGGCTAAAAAATATGATTTAGGCATTCAGGCATTAAAAAAGGCGACAACGATGTCCCGAAACGCTATGATTATTGCCGGAGCCAATTTTTATTTAGGCGATGCTTACAAGCACAAAGGTCAAAAACAAAAAGCATTGCAATATTACGAAAAGGCAGCCAAGCATCGTGTGTGGAAACAACCTGCCGAATATGAAATTGACATGATCAAGCATCCGGACAAATACGCATACTAAACCATGTAAAAATAAATAATTTAACGGGAAGGTACTTTTACCTTCCCTGCTTTAAATTAAAATTACTAAAACATAATGTACCATTAATTGAAAGGAGCTTTAGTTAGCTTATGATTACAGTTAAAGTTAGAGACAACGAACCCTTCGAAAAAGCATTCAAACGTTTTACAAAAGCATGCGAAAAATCGGGTTTAATGGCCGATATTAAACGGCATCAGCATTACGAAAAACCCAGTGAACAAAAAAAGCGTCGTATGAATCAAGCCCGGCGTAAAATGCGCAAATTAATGGCTGAAATGAATCGATAGATAGGTGATAAAAAATGAACCTGGAAAGCAAAATTCAGGAAGACATGAAAGCCGCTTTAAAAGCGGGCGATCGTGAAACGCTGCAAACCCTGCGTGGGTTGTTGGCACAAATTAAAGATGAACGCATCAAAAAACGCCCTAATGAATTGAGCGAAGAAGACGTTTTGGCGGTTATCCAGCGTGCGGTAAAGCGGCGTAAAGAATCCATTGAACTTTACAAACAGGGCAACCGGCAGGATTTGGTGGATAAGGAACAGAAAGAAATGGAAATTTTGCAAAAGTATTTGCCGCAACAGCTTTCCAGAGATGAAATTATCGCTATTGTAAACCAGGTCATTGAGCAGGTGGGAGCCACCTCCGTTAAAGACCTTGGAAAAGTCATGGGGCCTGTCATGAAACAGGTTAAAGGCAGGGCCGATGGCAAGGAAATTCAGCAAATTGTTCGGGAACGCCTGAGCTAACTATCTCCATGAATAGTTTTGATATTTTTTTACTGATCTTTATGGCTTATTTTACCATTCGTGGCGTTTTCCGCGGATTGATAAAAGAGCTGATTATTATCCTGGCGCTTGTTTTGGGATATCTGTTAGGTTTTGCCTTTTTTGAGCAAGGCAGCGTGTTGCTAATGAAATCGATTAACGGATTGCCTCAAACAGGTGCCAGAATTCTTTCCTTTACTATAATTTTTCTTGTAGTCAACATTGCACTCCGTATTCTTGGCGCCTTTCTGGAAAAAATTATCAAATTTGCCTTCCTGCAAACGTTTAATCGTTTGGGCGGGGGGGTATTTGGTTTAGTAAAGAGCTTATTCTTTTTAAGTATTTTGCTGTTCATTATTCGGCTGCTGCCCTTTGCACCGAAAATTATGCAAAAAGTGGGCGCAGGAGAGAGTGTTATCTGGCCTTATATTATTTATTTTTCAACCTATTTGTATCAAATTATGGTAAGCATTTTTCCTGCTAATTCTGTTCAGGATACGGTTAAACACTTGATGAGCATCAATGCAATCACAGTCTTTCCAATTTTTAAACCTTATTGATCGGATATTATGTTTGGATTTGAAAAAGCCCGCGAACCGTTAGAGTTTGATAAAATTATCGATATTGTTGCGGCGAAATGCGTCACTGAAAACGGAAAAGCGCGTTTAAAAGCGATAACTCCGGCAGAAGATCCCGTTTTGTTGCGCCGTTTACTGGATGAAGTGCAGGATATGCGCGATGTTTATGTGGTAGAGGGCGGATTCCCCATCTGGGAGTTCCGGGACGTGCGGGTGCTGCTCAATAAAATCGAGCCGTCGGAAAGTTATCTTGAAATTAAGGAATTTATTGAACTGCAAAATTTTCTTGATCTCGTTCGGGATGCGCGTCAGTTTAGCGAAAAAAACGCAGAGAAATATCCGGCACTACAGGCAATTTTACAACGGCTTATCGCGGTTGATCGTTTGAACCAGCAAATTCAATTTACCATTGATCCTTCGGGGCGCATTTACGATAATGCCAGCGCGGAATTGAAAGCGATTCGCAAAGAAATCCATCAACTGGACAATGAGCTGCACATCCGGTTGGAGCGGTTGATCAAAAAATACGAAGATCACTTACAGGAAGATTACGTAACACTGCGTGACGGCCGGTTTGTGATTCCTGTGCGTGAATTTGCCGTGAACAAAGTGCCGGGCATTGTACATGGGCAGTCTGCTTCCGGTGCTACCTATTTTATTGAACCCATGCCGGTAGTGGATTTGAATAACCAATTGCAAAAATTGCATGCTGCCGAAAAAAAGGAAGAGATTCGTATTTTAAAACAATTAAGCCGATTGGTGCGCGAGTTCCAGAATGCGTTGTTGATTGATTTTGATCTGATGGTTGAGTTGGATGTTTTGCAAGCCAAGGCGCACTATGCCAACGAGTTTGATTGCCACGCACCGGTGATTAACGAGCACTTTTACATCGAATTAAAAAACGCTTACCATCCTATTCTGCTTAAGCGGCATCCCGGTGAAGTAATACCGTTAAATGTGCATGTCGGAGAAGCTTTCAATGCACTGGTTATTTCCGGGCCAAATGCCGGCGGTAAAACAGTGGCCTTAAAAACCGTGGGATTGCTTCAGCTATTGTTTCAGTGCGGATTTCATATTCCGGCTGCAGAAGGTTCCAAGTTACCGATTTGCCGGCAAATTTTCAGTGCGATTGGAGACGAACAGTCGATAGAAAATGATCTGAGCACTTTTTCTTCACATGTGAATGCCTTGAAATTCATTACGGATAATCTGGACGACCATGGGCTGGTTCTAATTGATGAAATCGGTAGCGGCACGGAACCCATGGGCGGAGCGGCATTGGCTATTGCCATTCTGGAACGATTGAACCGTGCAGGCATTTTGACGTTAGTAACCACACATCAAAATCAACTGAAAGCATTTGCCGCTGAAACCGAAGGCATCGAAAATGCAGCCATGCAGTTTGATACCAGGGAATTAAAACCACTGTTTACGTTGGAAATCGGTATTCCTGGCAGCAGTTACACCTTTGAAATTTGTCAACGTCTTGGTTTGGACGAAAGCATTATCCGGCGTGCTTCGGAAATTGCCGGTAAAGATACGTTTAAACTGGATACGCTATTAAATGATGTGGCGCAAAAAAGTCAGCAGTACCGGCAACTGGCGCAGGAATTGAGCATTAAAAAATCGGAGCTGGAAAGCTTAACCGAATTGTACCGGGTGCGTTCGGATACCTTGAAAAAAAATCAGAAAAAATACGAGAAAGAAGCCAAACAGAAGGCTTCGGAATTTTTACAGAATATTAATAAAGAGATAGAGCGCACTATTAAGGAAATAAAGGAATCGCAAGCCGAGCGCTCCGTAGTAAAAAGCGCCCGTCAACGCCTGGAACAATTACGGAAAGAGGTACGGGAAGGCGCTGAAGAAAACAAGCCCCGTACAGCGCTTGATCTCAAAGATTTGAAGGTCGGACAAAAAGTCCGTTCATTGGATTACAATTTTACCGGACGCATTTCAAAAATTTTTGATTCAAAGAAGGCAGTGGAAATTGAACGGGACGGGGTCAAAATTACAGTGGGAATTGATGCTATTGAATTGCTTGGTGAATCAGGTGAAACCATTTCCCCTGCCACACAATCTAAAGCTTCCCCGACCGTTTCACCGGGTATGAATATTTCCAATGAAATTGATTTACGCGGCTTAACCGTTGACGAAGCACTGGCCGAGCTGGAAGCTTTTCTGGATAAGGCGCAATTAAGTTCCTGGCAAGAAATTCGCATTGTGCACGGCAAAGGTACGGGCGCCCTGCGTCAGGCTGTTCATCAATATTTGGCCAAACATAAAGGCGTAAAAAATTACCGGCTCGGACGCTGGGGCGAGGGTGATACCGGCGTAACCGTTGTGACCTTGAAGTAAGCATGTCCTTTGCTATTTAATTGGGTGAAAAAATTGTATTTGACTCAAAAGGGTTGAGCTTTGTAAATCGCCTAAATTAACAAATGCCCATCTCCGGTATTCCGGAATTCTTCTGAATTTTTCCCATAATTATTTCCCTGATTTTCTCTATTTAGGTTATTCATTCTTGACACTCACCATGCTTTTCGCTAACTTCCTTACATGAATCGTGCCAATTAATTTCAGGATGGAGTCTATGCTTAATATTTCGCAAAATGTAAGACTGAATATGGAACAGCGTCTGACGCCTCAGCAAATTCTTCTTTCGACGCTTTTGCAGTTGCCGTTACTTAGTTTGGAACAGCGCATTAAGAGTGAATTGGAAGTGAATCCGGTATTGGAAGAGGGAGAAGATACCGAAGAAGAACAGGAAGATATTGACGAGCCCATTGAAGAAAATTCAGATTCCGATGAAACCGAAAAAATTAAGGCGGAACTGGAATTATTGGAGAATAATAATCATAATGATGAATATGACAAAGAAGAGTTAGAACAGGCGCAGGCCGAAACCGATCTGGAAAATTTTATTAATGACGAAGAGTCCTACCAGATTCGTGCACCTAAGGATAAGAACGAAGAAGACTATGAACGTCCTGAAGTTTTTAAGCCAACCCTTCCCGAACATCTGACCGAGCAATTTCACATGCTGGATATAAATGCGCAGGAACTGGCCATTGGCGATTATTTAATCTGGAATATTCGTGATGACGGCTATCTGGATCCTTCAGTGAATCTGGAAAACGTAGCCAAAATGTTTGAAACGGATGTTGAGACTGTTGAAAAGGTTTTGAGAAAAATCCAGTTTTTAGATCCAACCGGTGTCGGAAGCCGGAATTTACGGGAATGTTTAATGGTGCAGTTGGAGGAGCAGGGCAAGGAAGATACGCTGGCTTACAGAATTCTCAAAGATCATTTTGATGATTTTAAGAATAAACGTTACGATAAAATAATGGAAGCACTGCAGATTGGCAAAGAGGAACTGCAGAAAGCTATCGATATGATTTTGCATCTGAACCCTAAACCGGGTGAGGGTTCGTTTGATGCCCGCAGCAATTATATTGTCCCCGATTTTATCGTAGAAAAGGTTGATGACAAGCTGGTTGTCAGTTTGAATGATTGGAACATCCCGCCATTGCGTATTAGCAATCTTTACAAAAAAATGTTGCTTAACCGCAAAAAGTATGACAAGGAAACACGTAAATACATCCGAAAAAAAGTGGAATCGGCCCGATGGTTTATCACATCCATCTATCAACGCAAAATCACCATGCTCAAGGTTATGGAAGCCATTGTGGAAAAACAGCGCGAATTTTTTGAAAAAGGGCCGGAATACATTAAGCCTTTAACCATGCGCGAAATTGCGGAAATGATTGGTATGGATATTTCCACCGTCAGCCGCGTGGCCAACGGAAAATATGTGCAAACGGATTATGGCGTCTTTGAATTGAAATATTTTTTTAATGAAAAGATCGAGAATGAAGATGGCGAAGAAATTTCTACACGCAAAATCAAAAACCGCATTAAAGAGATCATTGAAAATGAAGATCCGCATAAGCCGCTGAGCGATTTAAAAATTGCCCAGATACTCAAAGAAGAAGGCTATCCCATTGCACGCCGAACCGTGGCTAAATATCGCGAACAATTGGGCATTCCGGTAGCCCGTTTACGAAAAGGCCTGTAGGTTTTTTGAAACAAAAATGACATTTGGCCGTTTGAAACATTTTTAAAACGGACAGGACTAAGAATGCGAAACGGATAAGGCAAAGAAATGCTTTGCTTTTGGCTCTCGTCTCGCAAATTACAGGAAAGGAAAAAGGATCGAACATGGAACATAATTCTTCTTTAAAAATATACGCAACAACTATTTTAGGCATTCGGCATAAAGGACAAATTGCTCTGGCCGGTGACGGTCAGGTAACGCTTGGTAATACGGTTATGAAGCATTCAGCAAAAAAGATTCGCCGTTTATACAATGACAAAATTTTAGCCGGATTTGCAGGTGCGGCTGCCGATGCATTTACGTTGTTTGAACGCTTCGAACAAAAACTGGAACAATATTCGGGAAACCTGCCCAGAGCAGCCGTTGAATTGGCTAAAGACTGGCGTTCCGATAAATATCTGCGTCGTTTGGAAGCATTACTGGTCGTTATGGACAAGAATAATATTTTCATCATTTCCGGCACAGGAGATATTATCGAACCGGATGACAATATTGCGGCCATAGGATCCGGCGGGCCCTATGCCCTTGCCGCTGCGCGTAGTTTGGTTAAGTATTCCGAACTTTCTGCCGAAGAAATAGCCCGCGAAGCTTTGCGCATTGCTTCTGAAATTTGTATTTACACCAACGACAACATCCGTGTGGAGGTGATGAAATGAACGAAAAATTAAAAAAAATGATTAAGGCCGAAATAGATGAAAAAATGGCCGAATTGACGCCGCAACAAATTGTAAAAGAATTAGACAAATACATCATCGGGCAGGATCGTGCCAAGAAAATGGTGGCTATAGCCCTGCGTAACCGCTGGCGTCGGCAGCAGGTGCGTCCTGAATTGCGTGAAGAAATTATGCCCAACAACATTATTCTAATCGGGCCGACCGGTGTGGGCAAAACCGAAATCAGCCGACGCCTGGCCAAGCTTTCCAGCGCGCCGTTCGTTAAAGTGGAAGCTTCCAAATTTACGGAAGTAGGCTATGTGGGGCGTGATGTGGAATCGATTGTTCGGGATCTGGTTGAAATCGGCGTTCAAATGGTTCGCGAGGAAAAAACCAAAGAAGTGGAAAGTAAAGCGTACGATCATGCCATAGAACGCTTGCTGGATATTTTGCTGCCACCCATTACTTCATCACCCAAACCGGTAGGGGAGATGGACGAAGGCGACGAATTGGAATTACGCCACCAGCGTACCCGCGAAAAATTGCGCCAGCAGTTACTGTCCGGCCAGTTGGATGATCGTTTGGTGGAAATTGACGCACCTACCGATACAACCCCCATGATGCAAATTTTTTCTCCCATGGGTATCGAAGAAATGGGTCTGAACATTCAGGATCTGTTCGGCGGTTTAATGCCTAAAAAGGTCAAAAAAAGGCGTACTAAAGTTTCGGAAGCGATTAAAATTTTGACCCAGCAGGAAGCACAAAAATTGATCGATATGGATGAAGTGGTGCGTATTGCCATTCATCGTGTAGAAAATTCGGGAATTGTTTTTCTGGATGAAATCGATAAAATTGCCGGACCTTCCAGCGGAAAATCCGGTCCGGATGTTTCACGCGAAGGGGTTCAGCGCGATTTACTGCCAGTAGTAGAAGGCACCTCCGTGTTAACCAAATACGGAATGGTTAAAACCGATCATATTTTGTTTATCGCGGCAGGCGCATTTCATGTGAGTAAA
>Ga0256842_1001523_pt1 | contig 18342 bp, 14 predicted proteins | sample 4559240metaG_FD_185973 | JGI IMG/M metagenome (GOLD analysis project Ga0256842, IMG submission 185973) | Hydrothermal vent microbial communities from Guaymas Basin, Mexico - 4559-240 | ecosystem: Environmental > Aquatic > Marine > Hydrothermal vents | place: Mexico: Guaymas Basin | collected...
TGCTCTTTTTATTTGTAAGCGTTTATTGGATTTAATATCGCCTTCAATGGATGAAAAAGCATTAATTTCAATATTATCAATAATAAAATCTGGTTCTTTCAACGATTTAATAATTGGTTCAATATCAGATTCTTGATAAGTCGATTTGTTTCTTTCAAAAGGTACTCTAAAGGTTAGTTGAGTATTTTCAACTGTTGGTACATAATCTATTTCTGCTTCTGTAGAAATTGTATCTGCCAAGAAATCTAGTTTACTAGAATTCTCAAGAGCGGCATCCTCAACATAATTGGGTATAATATCTGCACAAATGTGTTTATTCTGAATAACTATTAGATTAAATTCAATATTCTCTCCTATCCCCTTTGGTAATTTAGCAACGACAACTTTTAGTTTTGTTTTTCTATCTTTCTTATCCTTAAACATATTTTTCTTATGCATTTTAGGAGCCCAAAGATGCTTGGTCATAATGCCTTTCCATGGCGTATTGTTATTCACAATATTTAATCCTCCACAAGAATATTGATCTTTTTGAACTACATCGACAGCAATACCATCTTTTGATGCTTTCATTATTTTTTTAAAAGTTTTATATCTATCTGTTTCGAAATAAATGACTTGACCTTCCATATACAAACCTTTCTGGAGAGATGCTAAATTTTTATAAGCCATAGCTTTTTTACAAGCTTTTGCATCAAACGTTTTTAATCCATATTTCTTTTTTGAATAAGGAATTTTAAGTTCAGAAACTCTATCGATACCACTAGGCATAGATTTATAATTACCGAGTACGAAAGAAATATATATTTTTTGTCTATCGTCATCTCCTAATTTTGTAGATACTCCAGTAAAAATATATTCTGAATTTTCTAAAAAGAAAGCTATTTTTTTACTCTTTAACCATTTAAAAGCAACATCGTCTGCAACCTTCTGATAAGTTTGAGCTTTAGCCCCTTTTTTCAAACTGTATTTATACACAAACTCCTTTCCAAAAGTCGAACCACCATAAAAGGCAATTCTTTTTTCGGTTGTTTTCATTTTCCCTGTCTGAAGAATCTCAGCTTCTCCATATTTAGCCATAAACTTAGTTTGATCTTCTGCAGCATCTTTAAGAATTTTGTTAACAGACAAAGCTTCAGTTTGAGACTGTGCTCGTTTATCGTTTATTTTTTGCAATAATAATTGATTAAGAAGCGAATCGTTAAAAGCAGTAATTTCTACTTGTTGATTTGCTCCGTCAGTACCGCTTTGCGAGAATGATAACAAGCTAATTAATAACAAGATAGGTAATAGTAGAGTTTTATTCATATCATTTTTATTTTAATGCACCAAAATAACAATTTTAGAACAATAAAAAGAACATTTACTAATATTAGTTTGATTTATTACTTTTACAAAAAAAATAAAGAATGAAAGATTCGTATTTTAGTTTAATAAAGCAAACTTATCAATTTCCTCAAAAAGGTTTCGATATCAATAAGCAGAAACTAAGTTTTCATGGGGTTTCGATTCCTAGATTAATCGAAAAATACGGCACTCCTTTCAGATTAAGTTATCTTCCTCAAATTTCTAATCAAATTAATAATTCTAAAGAATTATTTAATAAGGCTTTTAAAAATCACAATTACAAAGGGAAATATCAATATTGTTATTGTACAAAATGTAATCATTATTCGCATATTATTAAAAGTGCTCTTAAAGAAAATATCAACTTAGAAACCTCTTCGACCTTCGATATCGATATTATTCTAAGTTTGTACAAAAAACAAAACATATCTGTTAATATAACCATTATTCACAATGGATATAAAACTGACGATTATCTTAAAAAGATATTTGAATTACAAAGTTTAGGGTTTAATAATTCTATCATCATTTTGGATAGTTCCAACGAATTAAGCAGGATATTAGAAATTGCTCCAGATACCAAATTTAAAATAGGACTAAGAATGGCCATAAACGAAGAGGCTAAGTCATCTTTTAACAGCTCTAGACTAGGTATTCCATCAAACGAAGTTCTAAATTTTTATAAAACTAAGATTCAGAATAACGAATTATTAGAACTTAAGATGCTTCATTTCTTTGTAGATTCAGGGATACAAGACAAGTTATATTATTGGGGTGAATTTAGAACAGCTCTTAATTTATTTATTGATCTTAGCAAGGTATGTTCGAGTATAGATTCTTTTAATATTGGCGGAGGATTCCCTATTCAGAATCAGCTTAATTTTAATTATGATTACGAATATATTATCGACAAAATCGTTTCTAAAATAAAAACAGCTTGTTCTAATGAAAAAATTAAAAATCCTGATATTTATACTGAATTTGGTAAATATACTGTTGGAGAAAGCGGAGCTATTATTTTTAAAGTATTAGAACAAAAAAACAAAATGATAACGAAAATTGGTATATCATAGATAATAGTTTACTAAACACGATTCCTGATGCTTGGTATTTGCACGAGAAATTTATTTTATTACCAATCAATAAATGGGATAAAACCTATCAGAAAGTAAATATTGGGGGTATTTCGTGCGACCAGTCGGATTATTACAACTCAGAAGATATGAATCAGGAAATATTATTACCAAAATATGATAATTCTGACACAGAACCTCTCTACTTAGGCTTTTTTCATACTGGGGCTTATCAAGATGCTGTAAGTGGTTATGGAGGTCTTAAACACTGTTTAATCCCAAGTCCAAAACAAATAATTATTGACCAAGATCAAGATGGAAATTTATTTGATTACCAATACAGTGATGAGCTTAATAAAAGCGAAATGTTTAAAATATTAGGTTATTAATCTAAATCGTAATTGGTTATATCTGTAGACTCATTTACTTTTCCGCAGTCTAACTCTACTCTAATATTATTAGGTTTTTCAAAAGTCTCATCTTCAGATATTTTCAGTTTAGAATCTTCATAAACTTTCTTCATATATAAGGCCCAAATTGGAAGTGCCATATTGGCTCCCTGCCCCAAGCGAATGCCTTTAAAATGAACAGATCTATCTTCTCCTCCAACCCATATTCCTGTTGCTAATTGTGGGACAACACCAAAAAACCATCCGTCAGATTGATTCTGAGTAGTACCTGTTTTCCCGTATATCTCATTTTTAAAGCCATACTTAAATCTTAAACGAATACTGGTTCCCCGATTAATTACACCATCTAATAAATTAACCATTAAATAGGCTGTTTTATCGTTATAAACCACAGTTCGCTCAGGAGTAAATGTAGCTAATAAATTTCCATTTTTATCCTTAATATGTGTCACCAATAAAGGTTTAGTATACACGCCTTTATTTCCATATGTGCAAAACATGGGTACCATTTCGTACAAAGAAACGTCTGGTGTTCCCAAACAAATAGAGGGTACTGCAGGAATATCTGTAGTAATTCCCATTTTCTTAGCCATAGTAATCATGGCTTGTGGACTATATCTGTCAACTAAATAAGCCGAAATATAATTATTCGAATGGGCCAAAGCTTCTTTTAAGGTAATCATTTTCCCATCTGTTTTTTTAGATACATCGGCGTTTCTGGGAGTCCAAACGCCTCCCTCTGGTAATTTTACAGAATGTGGCACATTTGGTAATTTAGAACAAGGCGTAAAATCTTCTTGTAAAGCCAAAGAATATAAAATAGGTTTGAAAGTTGAACCAACTTGGCGTCGCCCATCGGCAACCATATCGTATTGAAAATGAGAATAATTAATTCCACCAACATAAGCCTTCACATATCCAGTAGTAGGATCCATTGACAATAACGATGCTCGTAAAAAATACTTATAATAACGAATTGAATCTAATGGAGACATCACTGTATCTTTATCTCCAGACCATGTATAAACTCGCATTTCTACAGGTCGATGAAAATAATAATCGATAGAATCTTCCGATAAATTTCGTCTTTTATAAGATCTAAATCGATCCGTTTGTTTCATAGAACGTCTCAAAACAGATTGTATTTGCTTTTCCGACATATCCCAAGCAAAGGGAGCTTTTTTTCTTCCTTTTTGTTCTTTCCAAAAAGCTTTCTGCAATTCGCCACCAACGTGCTCTTCTACTGCACGCTCTGCATGTTTTTGCATACGTGAATCTATTGTAGTATATATTTGCAATCCATCTCTATACAAATCGTATCTGTCTCCATTTGCCTTAGGATTTTTTTCAATCCAACCAAATAATGGATTTTTAACCCACTCAGCTGAGTCAACCTCAAAAATATGTTGACTCCAATAATTTTTACGAACTGGTTTTTTAGCTCGCATCAAAACACGAATATGTTCTCTAAAATAAGGTGCTAAACCCAAAGAATGGTCTACTCTCTGAAAATCTAATTTTAAAGGTAATATTTTTAACGAATCATACTCACTTTTACTAATATATTCATTTTTCAACATCTGTTTCAACACTACATTTCTTCTATCCTTAACCATTTCTGGACGCCTTAAAGGGTTAAATAATGCTGGATTTTTACACATACCAACTAACATAGCAGATTCTTGAATATTTAAAGAATCTGGTAGTTTGTTAAAATAAACATGAGAAGCAGTTCGTATACCTACTGCTAAATTTAAAAAATCAAAACGGTTAAAATATTGAGTAATTATTTCTTCTTTGGTATATCTCTTTTCTAGCATCACAGCCATCACCCACTCATTAAGTTTTTGGATAATTCTATCCACATTACTTTTTGCAGGTTCATGAAATAACTGTTTTGCTAATTGTTGTGTAATCGTACTTCCTCCTCCCTTTGAACCCATATTTACTATCGCTCTTAATAAGGCTCTTGAATCTATTCCAGAATGTTCATAAAACCGCTCATCCTCTGTAGCAACAAGGGCTTCAACTAAATAAGGAGATAAATCTTCGTATTCGGCAAGTGTTCGATTTTCTTTAAAGAAGGTTCCTAATACTACTGCATCACTAGAGATAATCTGTGTTGCTAAATTATTTTTCGGATTCTCTAATTCTTCCCAAGAAGGCATATAACCAAGCTTACCATTAGCAATTAATGAAAATAAAATTACGACTCCAATTATAGGTAGAATAAAAGCTAACCATAATAAAACAACATATCTTCTTTTTATATTTTTTTTATTCTCCGTATTTTCCATTGATAACAAGCGTTTTGATAAAGTTACAAAATAAAATTGTTATTTTTCTTTGCAGTATCCTATTAGATTTCTTTATTTTGCACACAAATTTAGAAAAAAAATAAGCATAAATATCATTGTAATTATTTTTTTATAATAAGTTATCAAAGCTTTTTTTTTATTTAATTCTTTAATATTCAATTAACTAACAGTATATCAATGAAGAATCTTGTAATAGTCGAGTCCCCTGCAAAAGCAAAAACCATCGAAAAATTCCTAGGAAATGATTTTACAGTCGTTTCAAGTTATGGACATATTCGAGATTTAGCTACTAAAAATTACGGAGTAGACGTCGAGAATAATTTTAAACCTGATTATATTATTTCTTCAGACAAAAAAAAATTAGTTACTGAATTAAAGAAACAAGTTAAAGAAAGTGATATGATTTGGCTAGCGGCCGATGAGGACCGCGAGGGAGAAGCTATTGCTTGGCACTTATACGAGGTGCTAAAATTAACACCAAAAAACTCAAAACGTATTGTTTTTCACGAGATTACCAAAGATGCTATATTAAGAGCGATTGAAAATCCTCGCAAAATAAATTTAAATATTGTAGATGCTCAGCAAGCTCGTCGTATTTTAGACCGTTTAGTTGGTTTCGAACTTTCGCCTGTATTGTGGAGAAAAATAAAACCATCTTTATCTGCAGGTCGAGTTCAATCAGTTGCTGTTAGATTAATTGTAGAAAGAGAAAAAGAAATTAAAAATTTCAAATCTATTTCTTCTTATAAAATAAGCGGAACATTCTCGAACACTAAAAATGAAAACTTTTCCGCTTTCCTTTCTAAAAATAAGAAAACAAAAGAGGAAGCTGAAACATTTCTAGCAGCTTGCAAAAATAGTCAATTTTCAATTGCTGATAAAACAACTCGACCAACAAAGAAATCACCTGCTGCACCATTTACAACTTCAACTCTGCAGCAAGAAGCTTCTCGTAAAATGGGATTTTCAGTTTCTCAAACCATGAGTGTTGCTCAAAAATTATACGAAGCTGGAAAAATCACTTACATGAGAACAGATAGTGTTAATCTTTCTTCTTTAGCTGTAAATACCGCTAAATCTGTTATTACAGAATCTTTTGGAGCTAAATACTCGAAACCAAGAAATTTTGATACCAAATCTAAGGGGGCTCAAGAAGCTCACGAGGCTATTAGACCTACATACTTGGCTAATGCTACTACTGACGGAACAGATCAAGAACAGCGACTGTACGAATTAATTTGGAAACGAACTATGGCTTCGCAAATGTCAGAAGCCCAGTTTGAGAAAACAACTGCTAAAATTGCCATATCTGAATTAGCCGAAGAATTAACTGTTCAAGGTGAGGTATTATTGTTCGATGGGTTCTTAAAATTATACTTAGAATCTACAGATGATGAAAATGAAGAAGAAGTTTCGAGTAGACTACCAGAATTAAAAAAAGGTGATAATATTAATCTAGAAGAATTATTAGCTCATCAGAAATTCTCTAATCACCTTCCAAGGTATACAGAAGCATCGTTAGTAAAAAAAATGGAAGAATTAGGAATCGGTCGTCCATCGACCTATGCTCCTACCATTTCTACAATTATTAAACGTCAGTATGTAGTTAAAGAAACTCGTGAAGGTGAAAAAAGAGAGGTAGAGATAATTTTACTTAAAAACCAAAATATTCAATACCAAACCAAGACAGAAGGGTTTGGAGCTGAGAAAAACAAATTATTTCCGACTGATATAGGAATTGTTGTTAATGATTTCTTAACTGAACATTTTGAAGAAATATTAAGCTATAATTTTACAGCTGCCGCTGAAAAAAATCTAGATACAATTGCTGAAGGTAAAGCCAAATGGCAAGATATGATGTCTGAATTCTACAAGCCTTTTCATCAGAAAGTTGAAGATACGATTGAAAATGCCGAAAGAGCATCTGGAGAACGTATTTTGGGAGAAGAACCAGGAACAGGGAGACGCGTATCGGTTCGTATTGGTCGATTTGGTCCTATGGCTCAAATTGGTGAAAGTATAACTAAAGAAGAGGAAAAGGAAGGTAAAGAGAAACCTAAATTTGCTTCATTATTAAAAGGTCAAAACATTGGATCAATTACTCTCGAAGAAGTTCTAGAATTATTTAAGTTACCAAGAGATTTAGGTCTATATGAAGATAAAAAAGTAGTTGCTGCCATTGGTCGATTTGGGCCTTATATTCGTCACGATGGAAAATTTGCATCTCTTAAGAAAGATGTAGACGATGTAATGGAAATTGAATTGGATAGAGCCATCGAACTAATAGAAGAAAAACGACAATCTGATAGAGAAAAATTTATTAAGGCTTTTGAAGAAGAAGGTATCGAAGTCCTTAATGGTCGATGGGGACCTTACATCAAGTTTAAAAAGAAAAACTATAAAATACCAAAAGACGTAGATGCTAAGAAATTAACACTCGAAGAATGTCAAGAGTTGATTAAAAATCCTTATTCGGCCAAACGAAAAGCTCCTGCAAAAAAGAAAGCAGCTGTAAAAAAGACCAGTGCAAAGAAGAAATAGCCACTTATCTTGCTGTTTTACAATAAAAAAAAGAGTTCTTTCTTATCAAATAAAATTAATAATACAGAAGATAAAAGAGCAATATTATTTCTTGTGAGGAAATGATATTGCTCTTATTTAATTTTTTTTACAATTTATAGAGTTGTGCTCATTATATTAATCTAAACCAATAGCATAATACGCAACTTTTCCATTTAAGTAGAACCCCTCAATTAAAACTCCACCGTTAGACTTGTTTATTATTCTTTTTAAGTCTGCTACACTTGCCACTCTTTCTTGATTGACTTTTGTAATAATAAAGCCCTCCTTAACTCCTTTTAATCTAAGCTTACCTGGATTTAATTCGCTAATTTCTAAACCACTAGATACTCCAAATTGCTTCAGTATATTTTTTGGTACAGGTTTAAATTTAGCACCAAGCAACTCTATGTTTTCGACACGTTCCATAGTAACCTTATTATTTCTATTTTTAAGAATTAATAATAATTCCTTGCTTTTGCCATTTCTTAAAATACTCACTTTTATTTTATCGCCAGGACGATGTGTTCCAATCTTTTCGTACAATACAGATGAATTCTTAATAACCGCTCCATCTATATGGGTAATAACATCACCAATCTCGATTCCTCCATCTTTAGCGGCGCCATTAGGATTTACTGCATTGACATATACTCCTGATAAATTTTTTATACCTAATTCAGCAGCAGATTGTGCATTAATCTCATATATAGAAACTCCTAATAAAGCCCGTTGGACTTCTCCATACTCCATTAAATCAGAAACTACTTTTTTTACAATACTTACGGGAATAGCGAACGAATATCCCACATACGAACCCGTTCTCGATGCGATCGCAGTATTAATTCCTATTAATTCTCCATGAGTATTAACCAATGCCCCCCCAGAATTTCCTGGATTAACTGCTGCATCTGTTTGAATAAACGCTTCTAAACTTGTTCTTGAACTCATTCCTAAAGAACGAGCCTTTGCGCTCACAATACCTGCTGTTACCGTCGAATTCAAGTTAAAAGGATTACCAATTGCCAATACCCACTCTCCTATTTCAATCTCATCAGAATTACCATAAGGCATTGCAGAAAAGGTCTCACCATCTACTGCTTCAATTTTTAATAAGGCTAAGTCGATAGCCGCATCCCTACCAATAATTTTTGCTTTATAACTTTTTTTATTATTTAAAATAACTTCGATATCGTCTGCACCACTAATTACGTGATTATTAGTCACAATATATCCATCTTCAGAAATTATAACACCCGAGCCAGAACTAAGTATTGGCACACGTTGTGTGGAACCTCCAAAGATAAAATCGAAAGGTGAACTTACCGCCTGAGAACCCGATGACATAACATGAACAACCTGATCTACAGCCGTTTTTGCAGATGTTTTAAAATCTACATTATTTTCTGGAGTAAAAGAAACATGTTGTGTCGGAAAAGATGATTCAATATTAATCCCTGAATAGGTATCATTTTGTTTGTTTAAACTCAAGGTTAACCATGCTGCCATACCTCCTGCAATAGCAGCAACTAATGTTAATTCAAGAAATCGTTTCATGTTTATTATTTTTAAATATTTGAATCTTTACTAATTCATATCAATTATTAATACTTTTGTAAAAGTAAAAAAGAAAAAGTGAAGTAAAATAACTCTTAACATTTATTAAGTTTCCTTTTAACTTTTTAAAATTAAATATATGAAGATAATTTTCTCTAAATATCACGGTGCAGGTAACGATTTTATTCTAATTGATAATAGAGCCCAAATTATTAAGCTTGCAGAAGAACAAATAGAAAATATTTGCCATAGACGGTTTGGAATTGGAGCCGATGGATTGATGTTGTTAGAATCCGATTCAGAAACTGATTTTAGAATGATCTATTATAATTCTGATGGAAAAGAAGGAAGTATGTGCGGAAATGGAGGGCGATGTATTGTCGCTTTTGCCAATGAAATTGGAATTAAAAAAGAACATTATCATTTTATGGCCACAGATGGTTTACACGAAGCATTATTAGAATCATCTCAAATCGATCTTAAAATGACGAATGTTGAAAATATAAAAAGATTTGAAAATGATTGGTTTCTTGACACTGGTTCTCCACATGCGGTTGAGGTTGTTAAAAACATAGAATTTATAAATGTGTCGGAAGAAGGACAACAACTTAGACAGGATTCTCGGTTTGGTGAAAATGGTACAAATGTTAACTTTATCGAAATAAACAAAAACCAAATAAAAATAAGAACCTACGAACGTGGCGTAGAAGCCGAAACATACGCTTGCGGAACAGGAGCTGTGGCTTCGGCTATTATCGCCAATCAAATCAATCCAAATATTGAACAATTTACCCTAAAGGCCCTAGGAGGTACATTAAATGTTAGTTTTGATGTTTCTAACAAAAGATATCAAAATATCTGGTTAAAAGGACCAGCAATAAAAGTATTCTCTGGAGAAATAATTATCTAAGATGAAATCAATTTTTTTAATCCGTCACTCCTATACAGAATATAGTTACGACAAAAAAGACATTGACAGATCCCTGACTACGGAAGGCTATAATAGGATAAATGATCAATGTAAAATTCTAAATATAAAATCTGAGAAAATAGATTTAATAATTAGTAGCACTGCTCTACGAGCTCAACAAACTGCTATTAAATTGAAATCAGAATTAAGTATAAATACTGATATAAAATTTATAGATTGGCTTTATAAATCATACACCACCCAAGATTTATTAGAATTATTTCAATCCATTCCTAAAGGATATCGAAATGTAATAATTGTTGCACATAATCCTACTATTTCATACATGGCAACTAATTTCAATTATAATCGAAATTATATTTTTAATCCTTGTAGTGTATTAAAATTAGATTTTGAAATTGACAAATGGGAAATGTTAAATATAAGATCTGGAAAAGAATCTTATTATTTAGATTAATATTACAAACCCTATACAACTGCAAATAAATAGCTTACCTATTCTTGGTTATTTTTTTTACAAAAAAAAAATAAAAAACTTTGTTAAACTAGAAAACATATTTATCTTTGCATCGCTTTTAAAAAGGATGACCGAGTAGCTCAGTTGGTAGAGCAACGCCCTTTTAAGGCGTGGGTCCTGAGTTCGAGCCTCAGCTCGGTCACTTTTAGATAATAGTCTTTCAAAATTTTGAGAGACTATTTTTTTTACTTTATTTACGTCTTTCTATTTCTTTTAAATTTTCCATTTTCTTTTTTTCAAGAAAATAATTAATATCGCCTAAATGCTCAGTAATTTGTTGTTGACCAAATTCGTATACTTTATCGGCCAAGCCATTTAGAAAATCTCTATCATGAGAAACTAAAATAAGTGTCCCATCAAAGTCTTTTAATGCAGATTTCAAGATATCTTTTGTCCTAATATCTAAATGATTTGTTGGTTCATCGAGGATGAGTAAATTTACTGGTTCTAATAGAAGTTTTATCATTGCTAACCGGGTACGTTCTCCACCAGACAAAACTTTTACTTTTTTATCGATATCATCTCCAGAAAACAAGAAAGCACCAAGAATATCCCGAACTTTCTTTCTTATTTCTCCTTTTGCAACGTTATCAACCGTATTAAAAATAGTTTCTGACTCATCGAGCAAAGTGGCCTCATTCTGAGCAAAATAACCAATTTTAACATTATGCCCCAACGTTATTTCGCCATCAAAATATATTTCGCCCATAATAGCTTTAACAAAAGTTGATTTTCCTTCTCCATTTTTACCAACTAAAGCTATTCGCTCTCCACGTTCAATACTCAAAGTAGCGTTTGAAAAAATAATATGCTCTCCATAAGCTTTTTTTAGATCTTTTGTAATAACAGGGAAGGCTCCTGCTCGAGGTGCTGGTGGAAATTTTAATTTTAATACCGATGTATCTTCTTGGTCTATTTCAACAATTTTAAGTTTCTCCAACATCTTTACCCTAGATTGTACTTGATGAGTTTTTGAATAGGTCCCTCGAAATCGCTCAATAAAAACTTCATTATCTTCAATCATTTTACGCTGTTCGTCGAATGCTTTTTGTTGATGTTTACGCCTGTCTTTTCGTAATTCTAAATAATCTGAATATGTAGCTTTATAATCGTAAATACGTCCCATTGTAAGTTCGATAGTACGATTTGTAATTCGATCTATAAAAGCTCTATCATGAGAAATAACCATAACAGCTTTAGAACTATTAATCAAGAAATCCTCTAACCACTGAACAGATTCTATATCAAGATGATTGGTGGGCTCATCTAATAATATTAAATCGGGTTGTTGAAGTAGGATTTTAGCCAATTCTATCCGCATTCGCCAACCGCCACTAAATTCGCTACACACTCTGTTAAAATCGGTTCTTAAAAATCCTAAGCCCAAAAGTACTTTTTCGATTTCAGCCTCAGAATTTGTGTCTTCTATACTATATAATTTTTCACTCAAGTCAGAGACTCGTTCAATAATTTTCGAATATTCATCGGATTCATAATCTGTTCGTGTAGTCAATTGTTCATTAAGAAGCTCCATCTCCTTCTCCATTTCTATTAATTCGGAAAAAGCAAGTCCACATTCTTCAAGTACAGATTTATCGCTTTGGACTATTAAATGCTGAGGCAGATAAGCAATTGCCGTATCTTTTGCTTTAGAAATATGACCTTTAGTTGCCGAACTGACCCCTGCAATTATTTTAAGAAGAGTTGATTTCCCTGCTCCATTCTTACCCATTAGAGCAATTCTATCGGTATTATTAATAGAAAAAGAAATATTTTCGAATAAGGTTGATCCTGAGAATTCTACTGTTAAGCCATTTACTAAAATCATATCTGCAGTTTTCGTAAGTCGGCAAAAATAGATAGAAAAGGTCGAACTGCTCGAATAATATATAAGTTTTTCAGAGCTGGTTTATTATTTACACACATAAAGACAAACCCTCATCTATTTGTATCTCAATAATCTAATGAAATTAAGAAGGTTTTATCAAGATTTTGTAAAAATATATTTTTTAACTAAAAGCTTTTTAACCATTCTTTAGCTTTATGTTCCTTATCAAAAATTTTAATTTCTATAGGAAACTTACGACTCCCTTTAATAATCATATTCATATAATATTTTTTGAAAGCATTTCCTGATATTAATACAGCTCCACGTTTTAATCCATTTTTAATTGCTTTAGGAATAATATTCTCTTGAAACCATTTTCTGTCATCTGGTGAAACCACAGACTGCAATCTCCCATCTGAATAATAATTTTCAAAAATGTTTTTATCGTTAGTATAATCTATTAGAGTTTCAAAAGATTTACGATAAGCCTCGGAACTCAATTTAGTTGCTTTCCATTCTATTACACCAGCTTTCAAATCTGTATCGAAGTATACTTTTGCAAATTCATTATCTTGTAACAGTTCCATTCTTATGTTTATTATATGAGTTAAAAAATTATCATTTCAAATTTAGAATTAAATCTTGATATTACATATATCTAATTGAGGAAACTCCCCCTACGGTTTATAATTACTTTCATTCAATATTCCAATATAATCTTTATTCACCATTAAATCGGGAATGCTAAGTTCTGGATGAACAGCCATATAACTTTTAATAATCTTCCAGCCTAACCACACCCCAATTTTAGGAGGCGAACTATTACCAAAAGCTTGAGTAAAAGGCGCATTCTCAATCATATTCTTAATTTTCATTCTATCAGTTTTATATAACATTTCCTCTTGAAGAATAGCATCCCAAACTTCAGATTCGTGTTCACCTATCCAGTTCATTTGCACCTCTGAATATGAAAGTTTTTCTGCATCTGATTTATTAGGGAAAAGTGCATCCATCAAATACTGAATCTTACCCTCGTAAATAATGTTCGATGCTAAATTATCTTCGCCATCAAACGAAAAATTAGACCAAGCCATTCCTCGCATAGCATCTATTGCAACATTCTCTCTATTCAATTTACTGCTCATATATTCTGGCAAACCTAACTGTTGATAATATTCGTTATCAGCCCCCAAACACATATCGAGTGCTACTCCTAATACTAAACTATCTACAATAACCCTTTGATTAAAACCCGATTGAATATAATATAAATTGGGGATAACTTCCTCTGGAAAATAATAATGATAATAAGAAAGGGCTTTGTTAATTTCTTCTGTAACATCTGAGACATCAGTAAATTTCTCTTGAATTTCTTTATTAACTTGCCTCATAGTAGGGTCAGAAATAAACCGTTTTAATTCATGCGCAAAAGTCCTAGTTTCCTTACCTCCCACCTTGATAACACCATAGGTATAAGTTGGGAAAAAGATAGGATATTTTTGATAGAACAAATCTATTGCTTCATCAATTTTAGAAGTATCAACCTGCATCAATTCTCGATCGAAACGAACTTCGTTAACCTTTATTTGCTCTTTAATATCAATATTAAAAGGATTATTGCTGCAAGAAAAGAAATTAACCATTAAAATAATAATGAAAGAAAATCGAAAGAACTTCTGTATCATATCTATATTTTTTTATACTTTTGATTAAGACAGTAAATTTATAAAATAATGTAATTATAATATTGTCAATTTAAATATTATTAATTTAAAAACGTTAAAAGAGATGAAAAAAATATTATTCTATGTATTTGCTTTTGCATTAATATCACAGGCATCAGCGCAAAAATTTGGTGGAGGATTAGAAATCGGCACCATGTACAGTTGGTTAAATACTGATAGTAAGCACGCTAGTGCAGAAAGTGGAAGATTAGGATTCACTTACGGTGCTTTCTTGGATATGAATTTATCAGAGAATTTTGCTTTTTCAACGGGCCTAAATATGAATTATACTGGTGGAGCTATTAAATACAATGAAAACATTAATCTTAACTGGGATAATAAAACCTATGATATTGCTGAAAATTCAACAGTAGATTATAAAATTCAATACCTTGAGTTACCAATCTCTATCAAAGGTAAAACACAAGAAATTGGTTATATCACATACTTTGCACGTCTAGGAGTCAATCCTTCTATTGCAGTAAAATCTAGAGCAGATATTGACGGTACTGTTATGGATGGGACGACTACTGTTACCGATTTATCAGATTTAAATATCAAAGATAATATTTCACTATTCAATGTTGGATGGCATGTGGGTGGCGGATTAGAATATTCTTTAGGAGGTACAACTTCCGTTATTGGAGAACTAACATATTCGCACAATTTCTTAAGTATGACTAACGATAATATCACAAAACCAACAGGAAATACAGTTAACGTTACCAATAGCTTGATTACTATAAAAGTAGGAATTAAATTTTAATGTAAAATATTCATATTTTTTATTCAATCCCAAAGTATAATGTTCTTTGGGATTTTTTATTTTTGTACTTTAAATTTCAATAATTATGAAAATAGCCGTAGCACAACTTAATTATATCGTTGGCGATTTCGATAAAAACACAGAAACTATCATTCAACAGATTGATAAAGCAAAACAACTAAAGACTGACCTAATTGTTTTCTCAGAACTTTCGGTTTGTGGTTATCCTCCACTTGATTTTTTAGAAAATAAAGATTTTATTGAAAAATCGAATCAAAGCATCTTAAAAATCGCAAAACAATGCAAAGGAATTACGGCTATTGTAGGAGCACCAAAAATAAATAATAATCCAAAAGGGAAAAAACTCTTTAATTCTGCTTTTGTATTATCTGATGGAGTTATTCAAAATTCTATAAATAAAACACTTCTACCAACCTACGATATTTTCGACGAATACCGCTATTTTGAACCTAATACAGAGTTTAAAAGCATACAAATCCTAGATAAAAAAATAGCACTTACCATTTGTGAAGATTTGTGGGATAACCAACCCGTAGAGAATTCTTTCGCTCAAACTAAATTGTATACCAAATCTCCATTGGGAGAGCTAAAAGATGATTACGACTTAGTTATCAATATTGCAGCCTCCCCTTTTTCTATCTCACAAGAAGATATTAGAGAACAGGTATTAATAGACAATGCTAAAAAATATAAAAAGCCAATTGTATATGTCAATCAAGCAGCTGCAAATACCGAATTAATTTTCGATGGAAATTCGATGATTATTAATGCTGAAGGAGAAATTACACATCAACTTAAAACCTTCGAAGAAGATTTCTATCTATTCGACAGCGAGAATTTGAATACAAAACAAAATATCAAACAAAAAAAAGAAAATACAGCACAACTTTACCAAGCATTAAAATTAGGATTAGCCGATTATTTTCGAAAAATGGGTTTTAAAAAAGCTGTTCTCGGATTATCAGGAGGAATAGACTCAGCCTTGGTTGCTGCTATTGCCGTAGATGCTTTGGGCAAAGAAAATGTAGTTGGGATATTAATGCCTTCAAAATTTTCTTCGGAGCATTCCATTACAGATGCCGAAGATCTTGCCAAAAATTTAGGAATTAAACATCATATTATTCCAATAAAAGATATTGTTAATAGTTTTGACAACAGCATGTTCGAGGTTTTTAAAGGAACAGAATTTGGAATTGCTGAAGAAAATATACAAGCCCGTTCTAGAGGCGTTATTTTAATGGCTTACTCCAATAAATTTGGATTTATTCTCCTAAATACCTCTAATAAAAGTGAGGCCGCTGTTGGATACAGTACTCTTTATGGTGATATGAATGGTGGTTTATCTATTCTAGGCGATGTATACAAAACTGATGTTTTTAAACTTTGTCATTATATCAACAGGGAAAAAGAAATTATCCCTCATAACACAATCGTAAAACCCCCTTCGGCAGAACTCCGCCCCGACCAAAAAGATTCTGATAGTTTACCCGATTACGATACCTTAGATACTATTCTTAGATTGTATATCGAGAAAAAAGACAGCTTGCAAGAAATTGTAAATAAAGGATTTGATATTGATACCGTAAAAAAAACAATATTAATGGTCAATAGAAATGAGTATAAACGATTCCAATCGCCTCCAATACTTCGTGTTTCTACAAAAGCATTTGGACTTGGAAGACGGATGCCTCTGGTTGCAAAATACGATTTCTAGCTTTATTAATGACCCGTAAATTTCAGTATCCCAAACGGAATAATCTGAATCTCAATATTCATTTTTTAGTAGCTAATTATTAATGGCTTTTTAATATCTTTGCGGCATGCAAGACGAAAAATATAATAATATATTTGCCAATAATAAAAAATGGGTAGCGGATAAAGTCAATTCACAAAAAGATTTTTTTCACAGACATTACGAAAGTCAGAATCCCGATTATTTATACATTGGCTGTTCGGACAGTCGCGTACCTGCGAACGAAATTACAGGCTTAGATATGGGCGATTTATTCGTTCACAGAAATATTGCAAATGTTGTCGCCAACAACGATGTTAATACCATGTCGATACTTCAATATGCTGTAGAAGTATTGGAAGTTAAACATATTGTAGTCTGTGGACATTACGGTTGTGGTGGCATTAAAGCCGCTATGCAACCTCACTCCTTCGGGGTTCTTGATAATTGGCTCAGAAATATTAGAGATGTATATCGCTTTCATAAATTAGAATTAGATGATTATAAAGTAGAAGAAGCAAGAATGGACCGTTTGGCTGAATTAAATGTAGAAGAACAGTGCATGAATGTGATAAAAAACGCTGCTATTCAAGAAGCATATATATTAAATAATCGACCTCAAGTTCATGGTTGGATTTACGATATGAGAAACGGAGTATTAAAAGACCTAAATATCAATTTTGAAGAAATGCTAAAGAAGGTTCAAGAAATTTATAACCTTGAAGAAGACGTCAAAAAACATCAATAATAAAAGAATAATGGCCGTACAAAAATATACCAGCAATGTTAAAATAATCAATTGGAGTAACCCAATCGTTTATCATAGTTTAGAAAATCTTAGGTTTCTTAATACGCTATTAAGTCCAGAAAATATTGAGCGTGCAAAACAACAAATGGGCGAAAAAGCAAATAAGCTCAATATTGAAGAGTTTACAGCCGATAGAGACTCCTGTAGTTTTAAAATATCACCTGTAGGTAACATCACATTAAGAATCGTTGAACGAGATCCACTGAAATTAATAAAGCTAGTTAGCGAACAAGGTAGCCCTATCTCATTTAAACTTTGGATACAGATATTACCAATAAACGAAACCTCTTGCAAAATAAGGTTAACCCTTCATACAGAGCTTAATATGATGATGAAAATGATGGTTGGCAAAAAATTAGATCAAGGAATTAATCAAATTGCAGATGCTTTTACACAAATTCCATTTGGAATGATACAGAACCTTAATCAAAACGATTTTAATAATATAATTGAATAATATGAAGCAAGGAAAAAAAGTAATATTAGCCATCTTAGATGGTTGGGGAATTGGAAATCACGATAAATCCGATGCTATTTTTAATGGAGATACTCCTAATATAGATAGACTTACCGCTAACTACCCACATTCACAATTACTTACTTCGGGAGAAGATGTAGGATTGCCAAATGGACAAATGGGAAATTCGGAAGTAGGCCATTTAAATATAGGTTCAGGGCGTGTTGTTTTCCAAGATTTAGTCAGAATTAATAAAGCCGTAGAAGATGGCAGCATTTCCGAAAATCTACAAATAAT
>Ga0256842_1001524_pt1 | contig 18339 bp, 18 predicted proteins | sample 4559240metaG_FD_185973 | JGI IMG/M metagenome (GOLD analysis project Ga0256842, IMG submission 185973) | Hydrothermal vent microbial communities from Guaymas Basin, Mexico - 4559-240 | ecosystem: Environmental > Aquatic > Marine > Hydrothermal vents | place: Mexico: Guaymas Basin | collected...
GAAGATCTATTTAAGGTAAAAAAGTAAAACCCCTTCAGGGGTAGCTAAAGTGGCAACGGCTTTGTAGCTTGAACGGGAAGTGAAAGCTAGCGTCTTTAGGCGCTAGCCGGTAATATCCCCTTATAGGGGGAGAGAAAACCACCCGTTTTACGGGTGGCCATTATTTAGAAAATCTAACGGATGAAAAACTAGTGAAAATATCAGAAAAAAGATTAAATGATAGTGAATCTGAAAATATAAATCATGAAGAATTTTGGTTAAATATGGAAAGCGAATAATGGATTTGCGAAGTAAAACAATAAAAAAAATAGAAACTGGAATCTTTTAATTACTTCCAGTTTTTTTGTACAAATTATTTTTGTAGGTTATATTTATGATATAATTGAGAAAGAATTAAGCAAGGAGTTGATAAAAGTGAAAAAGAAATTACCGGTAGGAATGAGCAGTTTCAAAAAGATAATTGAAGATGATTATTATTACGTAGACAAATCGTTATTTATTAAAGAAATAATGGACAGTAGTGGAGAAGTAGTATTAATACCAAGACCGAGACGTTTTGGAAAAACACTTAATCTTTCTATGCTTAAATATTTTTTAGATATAAATGGAAAAGAAAATAATAGAAAATTATTTGACAATTTAAAAATAAATAAAGAAAAAAGAATAATGGAGCATTTTGGGCAGTATCCAATAATATATATGAGTTTTAAAGATGCTAAATCATTGAAATATGATGATGCTATGTTTTTTATAAAAGAGGTTATTGCTAATGAATATAGGAATCATAATTATTTACTAAATAGTGAAGCTTTAGATGAATATGAAAAGGCTGAATTTAAAAGTATTATTTCAAAAGAAGCTAATAATGTTTCATTTGTAAATTCATTAAATAAATTATCAAAGTATTTATATGCGCACTATAATAGAAAAGTTGCAATATTAGTAGATGAATATGATATGGCAATACAATCATCTTTTGTAAACGGATATTATGAAGAAATGTTAGAATTTTTCAGAAATTTTTTAAGTGGAGGCTTAAAAGATAATGAATATCTAGAAAAAGGCATATTAACAGGAATTTTAAAAGTAGCTAAAGAAAGCATATTCAGCGGACTTAATAATTTAGATGTATCAACATTATTAGATGAACAGTTTAATAATAGTTTTGGACTTTCGAAAAGCGAAGTTGAAGAAATAATTAGTTATTATGAATTGGAATTTGAAAAAGAAGAGATTTCAAAATGGTATAATGGGTATAATTTTGGTGGGAATAAAGTATATAATCCGTTTTCAATAATTTCATTAGTTAATAAGAAAGGTGTTTTAGAGCCGTATTGGTACTATACAAGTAGTAATGATGTTATTGTAAATGTGACTAGAAAATTAAGCGTAGAAAATAAAGAAAAGATATATAGTTTAATTAATGGTGAAGAAATAGAAGTTGAGATAGAAAAAGATATAGTATACAAAGATGTATATACAAGAGGTGAATCAATTTGGTCTTTTTTATTATTCTCAGGATATTTAACATGGACTAAAATGATAAGTTATGATTTATATAATGTTAAAATACCAAATGAGGAAACAAGAAAATTTTATAAAAAAGTAATAATAAAATGGTTTGAAGCTCATCCAACAATGGTATTAAAAAATATATTGAAAGATCTAACAGATGGAAAAATGCGAGTATTTAAACCAATGTTTAAAAAGTTTGCAAAAGAAAGTTTAAGTTATTATGATGTAACAAGTTTCGAACCTGAAAGATTTTATCATGCTTTTGTATTAGGCATTTTAATATCTTTAAAACAAGAATATGAGATAACGAGTAATAGAGAAAGCGGTCTTGGGAGATATGATATTTCACTTATGCCAAAGAATAAGAAAGATCATGGAATAATAATTGAATTTAAAGTTGCAGAAGAAAATGAAAATGTAATAGATACAGCAAAACGAGCTTTAAAACAAATAAAAGAAAAAGAATATGAAACAAAAATAAAATCACTTAATCTTAAATGTTTAAGCATAGGAATAGGTTTTAAAATGAAAGAAGTGGAAATAATATCTGAGTGGAGTTGATTATGAAAATTTCAAATATAAATTATAATAACACTAAAGCTATTAAAGTTGAAAATAATAAATATGAGTTAATAATACCATTAGAATATGGAATTAGAATAATGAGTTTTAAAGAAAAAAATAGTTTTAATTTTTTAGGTGAAAATATTGAAACAAGTAGAGAGTGTGATAATGATTTATGGCATTTAAGAGGTGGACATAGATTATGGCATACACCTGAAAAATTTCCAAGAACATATTTGCCTGATAATGAAGAAATCAATTATGAATTAAAAGATAACAAATTATTTTTAACTGAGAAAGTTAATGAAAAAACAAATATTAAAAAACAAATGATTATAGAATTTATAGATAATGGAAATACTTTAAGAATTGAACATATAATAACAAATTTAGGAATGTGGGATATAGAAACTGCAGCTTGGGGAATAACTATTCTAAAAACAGGTGGGATTGCATCTGTTCCATTAAATAAAAGAAAAGATAATTTATTAAGTACTAAAACATTTTCTTTATGGGCGTATTGTGATTTAAGCGATGATAGAATTAATTTTAAAAAAGATCTATTTACTGTGAAACAAGATATTAATAATAAAAGTTCATTTAAAATTGGAACTAATAATGAAGAAGGATATGCAACTTATGAATTAAATGGATATATTTTTAAAAAAGCATTTAATTATTTTGAAAATGAAAAGTATCCAGATAATGGATGTTCATTTGAACTTTATACTGATGCTAATGTATTAGAATTAGAAACATTATCACCTATTAAAAGAATTAAAGTAAATGATAAAATAAGCCATATTGAAAAATGGAGTATTAATAAAATAAATTAAATATTTTTAATAGAATAGTAACAGCTTATTTAGAATTAGCAGAATTGCGAGCAATTAGACATAATTCTACGTATATGAGTGAGTGGGTTGAAAAATGGAGTAATAGATTGGAGAAATATGTCTTTAGAGATAAAAGGGACTGTAGAAGATATAATATTTAAAAATGAGGATAATGGTTTTTGTGTAGCAATAATTGATCATAAAAATGAAATGTTATTTATTAAAGGCATAATTCCTATTATTGAAGAAGGACAAATGATGTCTTTTACAGGGAAGTATGTTAATGACAGTAAATATGGTGAACAATTTAATGTAGAATCTTCTCAAATTCTTTTACCTACTGATAAAGATGGAATAGAGTTATTTTTAGCTTCTGGTTTTATTGATGGAATTGGTCCTGCTTTTGCTGAAAAAATTGTTAATAAATTTGGTAAAGACAGTTTAGATATTATTCAATATAATTCTGATAAATTACTTGAAATTGAAGGCATTGGAGAAAAGAAACTTGAAAAAATAACTAAATCTTATTTTGAAAAATTAGCAATGAAAGATTTAGTAATATTTCTTCAAAAATTTGGAGTTTCAACTACTTTTGCAAATAGAATTTATAGTATTTATGAAGGAAATGCAATTTCATATATTAATCAAAACCCTTATAGACTAGCTGATGATATTAAAGGGATAGGTTTTGTAATTGCAGATTCAATAGCAAAGAAAATGGGAGTTGAAAAGGATTCGCCTTTTAGAATTGCTAGTGGAATTAAACATATATTAAATGAAATACAAAATGAAGGTCATACTTTTTTAGATAAAGATGAATTGATAATAAACACTAAAAGATTGTTATTTGTTGAACCTGAATTAATTGAAAACGAACTTTCGGAACTTATAATTAAAAGATCTTTAGTTTTACAAATGATTGATGATAAAGAAGCAATATATCTTCCATATTTAGCTGAAGCTGAAGAATATGTTGCAAATAAATTAACAACGTTAAATGATACTTTTTATAGATTTCCTATTGATATTGAAAAAGAATTGAAATCTATAAATAAAGTTTTAGGAATTGAGTTACATGAATTACAAGAAAAAGCTGTTAAAGAAGCTTTAACAAATGGAGTACTTGTTATTACAGGTGGACCGGGAACGGGTAAAACAACTATTATTAACTCAATTATTAAAATGTTTGGGAATAATGATTATAAAGTGCTTTTAGCTGCCCCTACTGGAAGAGCAGCAAAACGAATGACTGAAACAACTGGTAAAGAAGCAAAAACTATTCATAGACTATTAGAGTATTCAAAAGGTAGTGGAGATTATCTTGTTTTTAATAAAAATAGTGAGAATCCATTAGTATGTGATGTGGTTATAATAGATGAAACATCAATGGTAGATATAACTTTAATGAAAAATCTTCTTTCAGCATTAACTGAAGGAACAAGACTTGTTCTTGTTGGAGATGCTGATCAACTTCCATCAGTAGGTCCAGGAAATGTTTTAAGAGATATTATTGAATCACAGATCATTAATACAGTAATATTAAATAAGATATTTAGACAAAGTGAAAAAAGTTTAATAGTTACTAATGCACATAAAATTAATAATGGAGAAGCTATAGAATTTAATATTGAAAATAAAGATTTTTTCTTTATTAAAAGAAAAAGACATGAAGACATTTTGAGTGAAATTGAAACACTTTGCAAAACAAGACTTAAGAAATTTTATGATTTTAATCCTTTAGAAGATATTCAAATACTTACACCAATGAAAAATAATTTGCTTGGTACTAGAGCAATTAATAAAATTATGCAAGAAGCTCTTAATCCTAAAAGCATGATGAAAAAAGAAAAAGAATTTGGGGAATTTGTTTTTAGAGTTGGCGATAAAGTAATGCAAATAAAAAATAATTATGACATTAAATGGAGAAAAAATAGTGGAAAAGATGGAACAGGAATATTTAATGGAGATATGGGTATAATTTACGGTATGGATGTTGTTGAAAAAGAACTTTTAATTTGTTTTGATCAAGAAAAAAACGTTAGATATAAATTTAATAGTCTTAATGAACTTATTCATTCATATGCAATAACTGTTCATAAAAGTCAAGGTAATGAATTCCCTGTAGTTGTAATGCCTATGAGTTGGCTTCCAAATATGTTGAAAAACAGAAAAATTCTTTATACAGCAATAACAAGAGCAAAAAAACTCGTTGTTTTAGTGGGTGAAGAAAAATATTTAAATAGTATGATTAATAATGAAAAAAATCTAATTAGGAATTGTGGACTTAAAAATAGGCTTATTAAAAGAAATAGTTTGAAAATATAAGTGGGTGATTATTATTTTTGAAAATATACTTGATGTATTTTTTCCTAGAAATTTAAAATGTATTTACTGTAATAAAGATATTGACGAGAATAATAAATATTCATTATGTGATGAGTGCAAAACTAAAATATCTTTTATAGACGGAAATGTTTGTAAATATTGTGGAAGATTTATAAAAGATGGAAATATTTGTTTAGAGTGTGAGAAAAATAGGTATTATTTCCAAAGTGGGATCTCTATTTTAGAATATAATGATATTTCAAAGAAGTTAATATTAGCTCTTAAATATAATAAGAAAACTTATATTGCATACTATTTTGCAAAGATGATTTATGATAAAATGGTATTAAATGAATTAACAGATTTTGATATTATTACATATGTTCCTTCATCAAAGAAAAAAAGAAGGAAAAGAGGATATAACCCATCTGAAATTATTGCAAAATATGTATCAAAATTTAGTAATATTCCGTATGAGAAATTATTAATTAAAGAAAAGGATACGGTAGAGTTAAAGAGTTTAAATCGAATGCAAAGAAAACTTACTGTAAAAGATAGCTTTAAAATAAAAGACACTGATTCAAATATAAGAAAGTGTTTAATTATTGATGATGTTTTTACAACAGGTTCTACTATTAATGAATGTTCAAGAGTACTTTATGAGGAATATGCATGTGATATTACTATTGCAACAGTATATGTTGGAGATATAGATAAGTAAAGATTCAAAGGGGGAATAAAATGGAATTAAAAAATTGTAAAAAATGTGGAAGAATGTTTTCTGCTGAAAATGGACACGAGTATTGCACTAAATGTAGATTAAAAATTGTAGATCATTTTAAAATTGTTAGAGAGTATATATATGATCATCCTGGAACTAATGTAAATGAGACGGCTGAAGCAACTGGAGTTCCTAAGAAAGAAATTTTAGAATATTTAAGAGATCAAAGATTGGAATTAGTGGACCGATCTGAAGAAAGAAAATGTCAAAAATGTGGAGTGCCTATTCCTGCAGGAAGATATTGTGCTAAATGTGCAGCTGAATTAAAAAAAGGATTTAATCAAGCATTTGAAAAAGATAAAAAGAAAGAAAGTTCAAATGATAAAGGATGGCATTCGTCATAACAGTTCAATAGGAATTATAGTTACCAAAATTTGCTTCGAGAAAACTTCGTCTGAATTTGTGATTTAGATGAAGATGAATTGAGGCTTTTTTATTTTGACAATATAGTTTTGCAAAAGTTTGAGGAATAAAATCCTTAAAAACATTGACAAAGTATGGTTTGAGGAATACAATTCGCATAAGAGGTGAATGTTATGATTCAAAGAACAGAATACTTAAATTTCCTTATACGTTCAAAAGATAAGGAATTAATTAAAGTGATTTCAGGAATAAGAAGATGTGGAAAGTCGACATTGTTTGAAATTTATATGGATTATTTACTTAATAATGGGGTAGATAAAGAACAACTTATATTTATTAATTTCGAAGATCTTAGTTATAATCATTTGCGAGATTATATGAAGTTGTTTTCTTTTATAATGGAAAAAGTTCAACCAGATAGAATGAATTATATTTTTTTAGATGAGATTCAGCATGTTTCTCAGTTTGAAAGAGTTGTTGATAGTTTATTTATACAAAAAAATATAGATATTTATATTACTGGGTCAAACGCATATTTTATGTCTGGAGAATTAGCAACACTTTTATCTGGTAGATATATAGAATTGAAAATGCTGCCTTTATCATTTAAAGAGTACTGTAATGGTACAGATATGCATAAGTCAATTTCTGAGAAGTATCGTGATTATCAAATAAATAGTTCTTTTCCGTATGCAATAGATATTATGGATGATAGGAAATTGATTATAAATTATTTAGAAGGAATATTTAATACTGTTATTCTTAAAGATGTAGTTGCAAGAAATAAAATAGGTAATGTAGTGATGTTAGAGGATGTGATAAAGTTTTTGTTTGATAATATTGGTAATCAAACATCCGCAACTAAAATTGCGAATACAATGACATCAAATGGTAGAAAAATCGATTCTAAAACAGTAGAGAAATATATTAAAGCATTGACTGAAAGTTTAATCATTTATAAAGCAAAAAGATATAATATCAAAGGAAAACAATATTTGAAAACTTTAGAAAAATATTATGTAGTTGATATTGGGTTGCGCTATATGTTATTAGGAATGAGTCGAACTGATATTGGGCATATTCTTGAAAATATTGTTTATCTTGAATTAATACGAAGAGGCTATGATGTATATGTTGGTCAGTATGGAGATATGGAAGTTGATTTTGTTGCAATGAATGAAAATGGGATGGAATATTTTCAAGTTGCTGCCACAGTGCGAGATGAAAAAACTTTAAATAGAGAACTTAAACCATTACTTAAAATTAATGATAATTATCCAAAATATTTATTAACTTTAGATGAAGATCCTGAAGGTGATTATGAAGGTGTTAGACGAATTAATGTGTTGGATTATCTTTTAAGATAAGTGTTTGATCCTTAATCTCTTTTTGGTGTAGTTATAGCTGAACATTAAAAAAATATATTTTTATAAAATGAACTTAATGAAGATTCAGTGCGTCGGAAATCCCGACGCACTAGCTCTGACGGAAAAGAATATTTCGTAAAAATAAAAAAATAAGAATAAGTAAATAAAAAATAAAAAAATATTTAATACGCCTTCAACATTGCCGATACTTAATATAAGAAGTATTCAGAGATTTGGAGGTGTTTTTTATGAAGATTTATAATAATCCTAATGTAAACAAAATAATGAGAAAATATCAGAATAATGTTAGTAGAACAAATGAAGTTGGGAAAACACAATTTAAGCAAGATAAGCTTGAAATTTCAAGTAGCGCGAAGGAATTTCAATTAGCTATGAATGCTGTTAAGAAGTTACCTGATGTAAGACAAAATAAAGTTGATGATATTAAAGAAAAAATTAATAAAGGTCAATACAATCCATCTACTAAAGATGTTGCAAAGAAAATGTTAAATAATGCTAATTTAATTATTTAAATTAGTGTTATTTTATTTTCGAAAGGGATGATAATGTGTCTGAATTTGTTGATAAATTAATAATGGCATTAGAAAAAGAAGAAGAAATTTATACTGAAATTTTAGATCTTTCTTTAAAAAAGAAGAAAGCTATTATAGATGGGAATATTAAATTAATTGAAGAAATTGTTAATAGTGAAAAAGCGTTAGCAATAAGTTTAGTTAAACTTGACAATATTCGTATTAGAATTGTAAATGAAATTTTAAAAGAAAATAATATTGATAGCGTAGAAAATATTACTGAACTATCAGAGTATATTGATGAAAATTCAAAACGAGAAATACTTAATTTGAAATCGAAATTAAATACGGTAATAAAGAAAGTAAAAGATGAAAATGAACTTAATAATGATTTAGTTAAGCAACAGCTTGACTATATTAATTTCAATGTTGATTTAATGACGAATATTAATTTGGGAAGCAATAATTATGGTAGAAAAGCTACAGACGATGTTAAAAGAGGAAGAAAGAATTTATTTGACGCGAAAATATAAGAGGGTGATTATATGCCAAGTTCATTTCTAGGCTTAGGAACTTCATATTCAGGTTTAACTGCAAATCAAAGAGCTTTGCAAGTTACATCTCATAACATTTCAAATGCAAATACTGTTGGATATACTAGACAACGAATGGATATGCATGCATATAAACCAGATACTTTACCTGGCGGATTAGGAACGCTCGGATTAGGTGTTGATGTAACAGCTGTTAAGCAAATAAGAGATGAATTTCTTGATTTTAAATATAGAGAAGAAAATGCAACAGCAGGCGAATGGGCAGCTAGAGAATCTGTTTTAAAGGATATTGAGGCAATAATAAACGAACCAACTGATTCTTCTATTTCTTCTGTAATGGATGAATTTTATGAGGCGCTTCATGAGCTTAATAAAACACCTGAAACAAATACAGCTAGAACTTTAGTTAGACAGCGTGCAATTTCTTTAACTAAAGAAATAAGTAGAATGTCTATTGCTTTTAAGGAGCTTCAAAAAAATCTTAACTTTGAATTTAAAACTGCCGTAACAGATCTTAATAATAATGCAGAACAAATTGCGGAACTTAATAAAATTATTTATGAGTCGGAACTTGAAGGCGGAAGAGCAAATGATATTAGAGATCAAAGGAATGTATTATTAGATGAAATGTCAGAATTAGTAGATATTAAATATTATGAAGATGAACAACAAAGATTTCATGTAATGTTACATGGAACTGAAATTGTTTCACATTATAGATATGATCAATTAGAAACATCGGAACGTGATATAAAACGTAATGATGATGATTCTGTTGAACTTGTAGATATTCAATGGGAATCAGGCAAAGCATTTGAAGCTAATTCAGGGAAAGTAAAAGGATTAATGGATGCAAGAGATAACATTGATGGAGATTCAAAAGGAATTCCATATTATGTGGATAAATTAAATGAATTTGCAGACACCTTAACTAGTCAAATAAATATGATTCATAAAAAAGGTTATGGTATTGATGGTTCTACAGGAATAAATATGTTTACAATCAAAAATATGACTACTGCTGATTATGAAGATTATTTACTTTCTGATGGTTTAGATGGAGGAGTGCCAGTTCAAGTTACTTCATCAGTAATAGATATTCCATCAGGTTTAACAGAAGAAGAAGAAAATGTAGCAATTATGGGAAATATTAATGATATTTTAGATAATAATGAAGAATATAAAGGTAAAACAATAAAATTAATAAAAAATGATTATTATATAGTAGATAAAATAAAAGCGTCTGAATTAACAATTGCTGCTGATTTAGAAGATACAAATAAAATAGCTGCTTCTACTACTGAAGAGGGGTTACCTGGGAATGGTGAAAATGCACTTAAAATTACTAAAGTTAGACATAATCAAGAAATGTTCGCCTGGGGTAATCCGGATGATTTTGTTAAATCTTTAGTATCTAACTTAGGGGTAGATGCTCAAGAAGCATATAGAATTAACTCAAATCAAGGAGTTATGCTTGATGCTATAGTAAATAAAAGGGAATCAATTTCAGGTGTTTCTTTAGATGAAGAAATGACAAATATGATTAAATATCAAAAAGCTTATCAAGCAAGTGCAAGAATGATAAATGTATTTGATGAAATGCTTGATTTAATAGTAAATAGATTAGGTCAATAAGAAATAAATAAAAAAAATTGCCAAATGAGGTAAAAGTGATGAATGAAAAATTAGTATATTTCAAAGATGATGAATTTGAACTAGATGTAAATGTAGAAAAGGAAACAGTGTGGCTTTCACAAGCGCAGATAAGTAAGTTGTTTGATAAGGACAGAACAGTAATAACAAAGCATATAAATAATATTTTTAAAGAAGGTGAATTGGATAAGAATAGTAATGTGCAAAAAATGCACTTTACTAATATTCCTAAACCAATTACATTATATAATCTTGACGTTATAATTTCAGTTGGATATAGAGTGAAATCAAAACGAGGAATAAAATTTAGAAGATGGGCAAATAAAATATTGACTTCATATCTTATTGAAGGATATGCTATTAATATTTCGAAACTTAAGAATGAAAATCGAAAATTAAAAGAGTTGCAAGCTATTATGGATATGGTACATAGAGTGGCTATTGGAAGTGAGTCAGATATTGATGAAATTAAATCTTTGCTTTTGGTGGTTAGAGATTATGAATCAGCATTAAAACTTTTAGATGAATATGATCATAAGACGCTCAATATAAAAAATGCAACTGAAATTCCTGTTAGAAAAATAACTAATAGTGAAGTTTATGCAATTATTGAGGAAATGAGAACAGAGTTTTCTTCTGAATTATTTGGGAAAGAGAAAGATAATTCGGTTTTAAGTTCGATAGAAGGAATATATCAAACTGCTTTTGGAGAAGAACTTTATCCTAGTCTTGAAGAGAAAGCTGCAAATCTTTTATATTTTTTAGTAAAGAATCATTATTTTATTGATGGGAACAAACGAATTGCAGCGGCAGTATTTATCGGTTTTATGAAGAAAAACAAATTGAATTCTACAGAATATGGAGTTAGAAAAATGACTGATGAAACATTAGTTGCTTTAACGATTCTTGTTGCGGAAAGTCAACGTGAAGAAAAAGATATTATGATAAAGTTAATTGTGAATTTGATTATAGGATAAATGATTAATAGAATATATAGCAAAGAAAGAAGGTGAACTGATGCGAGTAACTAACAATATGCTTGTAAATACTCTACTTAGAAATGTTAATAATAATTTATCAACTATGCAAAAAAAGCAAGATCAATTATCAACTGGTAAAAGAGTATCTAGACCATCTGATGATCCGGTAGCAGTATCTAAAATAATTAAATATAAAACGGATATTAACGAATTAGAACAATATGATACTAACACTAAAGATGCTCTTTCATGGACACAAACGTCTGAACTTGCAATTGCAGATATTTCAACTGCATTACAACGAACTAGAGAATTAGCAGTTCAAGCAGCTAATGGAACTAATACTCTTGAAGATAGAGAGAAAATTGCTATGGAAATTGAGCAATTAAAAGAACATATAATTGGAAATGGAAACAAAACCTTTGCAGGCAAATATATTTTTAGTTCATTTCAAACAGATAAGAAATTATTAAATGCTGACGGAACTTTCAATATTAACATTACTCAAAATGAATTAGATAATAAACCAACAACTACTTATGAAGTTGGAGTTGGTGAAACAATGAAAGTTAGTACTAATGGGCTTGATTTATTTGGTGCAGTCCTTGATACATCTTATTTTCCTACAAATATGCCAACAGGCGAAAATGAAGGAGCAAGAGGTAGAAAAGCTTCATTTGTAGGAGAAGATTTTGATAGAGCTATTGACCATTCAGGAGATACATTAGAGTTTGCAATAGATGGAACAACTTATACTGTTGTGATGACAAATTTAGTTGGAACAACTAATAAGCCTATAGCAAATATTGATTTTAAAAGTGCAATATTAAATGCTGACGATGGTGGAGGTAATTTACTTAAAGATGTAGCAACTGTAAGTTTTGACTCAAATAATAATTTAGTAATTGAATCAAATACTTATGGTGCAGCAAGTCAAGTTGATTATACTGTAGCTTCAACTGATATTTTTAGCACTCAAACTCCAGGAGATACAGTAAATGGTACAGATTTAGTAGAAGCAAGTGTTGCTGGTTCGGTAGCTTTAATTGATGCAGATATAAATGCTGATACAACAACAAGGAAAATAGTTGTTGAATATTTTGGTGAAACACAAGAAATTGAAATTGATATGAGTCTTTATACAACAGTTGCCGGTTATACAGCAGCATTAAATACAGAACTTGATAATAAATTTTCTGATAAAATTTCAGAATTGCAAACAAAATTCGGTGGAACTTACGATATTAATGCGACTGGAAATCCAATTACATTTGAAACTACTGGATCAGCTATTGATGGGCCTATTCCAGAACTTAATGTAAGAACAATAAAGTCACAAAAACCACAAATGATAAAAGATTTAGATGATTTTATTAATGCTTTAAGAACTAACGATACTGCTGGTATTAGTGATTTTATAGCAAATGTCGATGTTAATCTTGAAAATATAAATTCATCAAGATCGGAAATTGGAGCTAAAACTAATAGATTAGAAATGATTTTAAAAAGAATTGAAGATGACAATATTAATGTAACTCAGTTATTATCTAATAGTCAAGATGTAGATATGGCTGAAACAATAATGTTACTTAAAAATGCTGAGAATGTTTATAAAGCATCTCTTTCGGCAGGAGCAAGAGTAATACAACCAAGTTTGTTAGATTTTTTAAGATAAATATATTATATAAGTGGGTGATATTATGCGTTTGCAAATGAGATCTCAATTCGCATTAATAGGTATGAATATACAAAAACCACAACTTAATTTAAGAACAACTAGGCCGAGTGTAAATATTCAAACAACTCAGCCTAAAATTATTATGCAATCTACACAACCAAAAGTATTAATTGATCAAACTGAATGTTTTGCTGATGCTGGGATTAAAAGTCCAGAAAGAATGACAAATGAAAATGCACAAAGAGCAAAACAGATTGCACTTGAAAATGTAGCAAAAGTTGCACAACATGGAGATCAACTTTCAGATATTCATTTAGTACATGATGATTCGGTAATAGCAGATCAAGCTCTTTATAATGCGTTTACACAATTTGAACATGAATATGGTTATGGTGTTGTTCCAATGCATAGCCCAAGATTTACTCCAATTAAAGGAGAATTAAATATTGATGTACAAAAGGGATCTGTTAATGTTGATTATCAGAAAGGCAATGTAGAAAATAATTTTGTTAGAGGTAAAGTTGAAACCTATTTAAGGCAAAAAAATAGTTTGGAAATAACTGTTGTCAATGATAAATTTGATTTAAAAGTATAAAAAAGAGAAGGAGAATATATGAAGTTAAATACACCATATCTTGGAGAAATAGAATATAACTTGGAAGAAATAATAATATTTGAAAATGGATTATATGGATTTGAAGAGAAACAAGAATTTATTTTAGTTAATTTAGAAGATCCTGATTTTCCGTTTAATTGGTTACAATCTATAGATGATGAAAATTTATCGTTTGTTCTTACTTCACCATTTTTATTTATAAATGATTATGAATTTGATTTATCTGATAATGTAACGAATGAATTAGAAATAAAAAATCATGAAGATGTTTTGATTTTAAGTACCGTTGTTTTAAATGAAGAGTTAGAGGAATCAACAATTAATTTACAAGCTCCAATAGTAATTAATAGAAATACTAATAAAGGAAAGCAAATTATTTTAGATGATAAATTTGAATTAAAATATAAATTCTTACAAAAAAAAGAGAGTAATTAGTATGTTAGTTCTTACCAGAAAAGATGATGAAAGTATAATTATTGGAAAAGACATTGAAATAAAAATAATAAAAACTGAAAATGGAAAAGTTAAAATAGGTATTGAGGCTCCAAAGAATATAGAGATAAATAGAAAAGAAATATTTGAACAAATTGAAAAAGAAAATAAAGAAGCTATTAATAAACAAGTGGACATTAAAAAAATTAAAGAAATGTATATGAAAAAAGATAAATAATGATATAAAAAGAAAGAAAATAAAAAACAAAAAAATTAAACAAAATCATTTTTTAGGCGATAATATTATTAGAATGCTACTTATACGGAAGTGCCGGCTAAAGTATAAGTTCATTATAAAATGAATTTCTAGGCTTCATTGAAGCGTAGAAAGAACAATCCAGGAGCTATAGAGTTCTCTATCTGTTACTTGAAAAAGTAGGAGGATTAGAAATCTAAGTTATCGGACAGAGTAATTGACGACAAGGACGTCGTTAATATTATTAAAAACCCAAGGAGGGGAATATGAGAATTAATCATAATCTTATGGCAATGAATACACACAGAATGTTAGGTATTAATCAACAAGGCACATCTAAATCGATTGAGAAATTATCTTCTGGTTTTAGAATTAACAGAGCTGGGGATGACGCAGCCGGTTTAGCTATTTCTGAAAAAATGAGAGGTCAAATTAGAGGCTTGGATCAAGCTTCAAGAAACTCTCAAGATGCCATTTCTTTAGTACAGACTGCTGAAGGTGCGTTAAATGAAACTCATGATATCTTACAAAGAATGAGAGAACTTTCAGTGCAATCTGCTAATGATACAAATGTAACTATTGATAGAGATGCAATTCAAAATGAAATTACACAATTAACTTCGGAAATTGATAGAATTGGTAATACTACTGAATTTAATACAAGAAAACTTTTAAATGGTGGAGCTAGTGTGGCGGCTTCTATTGTTGATGGTGATAGTAATGGAGAATCAGCTTATATTTCAAATATTTCAGGAACTGGAGATACACAAGTTGGTGCTGTAATAAGTTTGGCAACTTCGACGTTAGCTGTAGCTGCTACTGATGCTTCTACTGATGCAATTGCATCTGGGGCGTTAGATGGCGCAAGTGCAATGACATTAAATGGTGTATCATTTTCTTATGCATCTGGCACTGCTATTGCGGATGTTCTTGATGGTATTAATAATGCTGGTATTGGTGTTACTGCAACATTAGATGGATCAGATATGATTAATATTACATCAAATAATCTTGGAAGTGTTTCTGAATTTACTGTTACAGGTACAGCAACAGGTAACTTTGCTGGTATAGTATCTCAAACTGGTACTGATGCAATTGTTACAGTTGGTAATGGTGCTGAATTTTCAAATTATTCAGCTGTAGGGAATAGAATTACAATTCAGGATGGTAGCGCAAAAGGTTTATCGTTTGATGTTTCAGGAGTATTGACTGATACTGCTGGTGATGGAACGGATGATACAGTAATAACTGTTGATTCTAATGGTGGCTTAAATATGCAAATTGGGGCAAATGAAGGACAAGATATGTATGTATCAATTGCTGATATGCGTTCAACTGCTTTAGGGGTAAATGGTGTAGATATTTCGACTTCATCTGCTGCATCTGCTGCAATCACTACTATTAATGATGCAATCACTTCGGTTTCAACTGAAAGAGCAAAATTAGGTGCTGTACAAAACAGATTAGAGCATACTATTAAGAACTTAGATACTTCAAGTGAAAACTTGTCAGCATCTGAATCAAGAATACGTGACGTTGATATGGCTAAAGAAATGATGGAATTCACTAAGAATAACATCTTACAACAAGCTGCACAATCAATGTTAGCTCAAGCAAATAATCAACCTCAAGGAATTTTACAACTCCTTAGATAGATTATTAGGGCGTTTAATTCAGAAATGAATTAAATAATCATTGGGTGAATTGCTGGAACTTCCTTAAGCTTATTAAACTACAATAGTATTAGAAATGATATTATGAATGTTTGAAAATTAATAAGATTGGATAATCAGCAGCCAAGCTCCTGTTTCGAAAGAATGGAGAAGGTTCAACGACTAGGATATACGACCGTATAAGGTTATGAAATCCGTAGGGAAGAGGTTTCCCGAAGTGCCCAACTCCGAAAGGATGAAGATATAGTCTGGCAGATATTGAAAGATATTTGATGGTCCGCAAGCAAACCAACAACCTCAAGGTGTATTACAGTTATTAAGATAGTAAAAATTAATTAATTGAAATTTAGGAAGGGATTTTCCCTTCCTTTTTCATACACTTAATTTTATCAACAATACCATAATATGATCTATTAAGTTTATTAGCAATGTTTTGATATGTTTTTCCGTTTACTCTCATATTTATGATTATTTGTTCATCATCTTTATTATATAAATTTGAAATTATTTTTTCGTTTTGAATTTCAATTATCTTTTTTGTAATCTTTTCTAATTTAATTTTTCATCATTTAATCTTTTTTCTAAATTAACTTTATATTGCATACATTTTATATTTTTGGAAAATGGTTTAATTAGACTGATAAAATAATTAATATCATTTCTTTTATTAATTTCTAAATGCCAATTAGGACCATTAGAAGTCCATTTCAATTTAAAATTAACATTTATAACATTGAATTCTTTTTTTAAATGATTCATTAAAAGAATATTTTCTTCTTTAGAAAAGCTTTGAGTATAAAGGTATATTCTTGGAAACAGATAAATTGAATTTTTATTATCATTTTTTTGAATTACTAAAGAACCATCATCTAAAAAAAGTGTCATTAGCCCAATAGGATGATCTAAGTATTTCAAATTTTCTGTTGTTAAAGTTTTTATATTGTTAAAATAGAATTCGTTTCTTAATTTAGTAAATAATTCTTCTGATTTTGATCTAACTTCATGTCTATTAGCAAAATATTTAAAGTCTAAAATATTGGCTTTCCATTTTCTATAATTTGTTTGTTCTTTTGAACCATGCTCTCTGAAATAAGCATTTCTGCTTCTACCATAAAGAGCCAAATTGCCATCTCCAATAATGCTGCCGATAAGAATATTCGTTTGGATATTATTCATGAAAACCTCATTTAACGAAAATACGTTCTCTGTGTTTTAAGTATATCATATTTATCATTTATATTTAAGAAATATTAACAAATATATAGAAATAACCGATAAAGTATATAAGAAAACTGTGGAGATGGAGGTACAAAATGAATATTGATAGTTTAAGTAAAGCTAGTGAAGTAAAACCAGTTGAAGTAAGATCTGTTGAAAGTGTAAAACCAGTAAAAGTTGAACCTAAAGTTGAAGACAAAAATAAACTTGACGTTGATAAAAAAGCTCAAGAACTTATGAGTGAAGATTTAATCAAAAAATCAGTAAAGCAAGCTAATGTTGCATTAAAACAACATCACAGAAGAATTGATAGATCAGTTCATGAAGTAACTAAAACAGTGATGTATAAGATGATTGATACCGATACTAAAGAAGTAATAAAAGAATTTCCACCTAAAAAAATTCAAGATATGATTGCTAAAATGTGGGAATTAGCAGGTTTATTTGTTGATGAAAAAATTTAAATTTTAAATTTGTTATTAAGGAGGTGATAGTATGTCAGATTATACACGTATAACAGGTATTGCGTCAGGTATGGATACTGAAAATATGATTAAAGATTTAATGAAAGCTGAAAGTGCAAAAAAAGATAAAGTAGAAAAAGAACAAATGTATGAAGAGTGGAGAAAAGAAGAATATCAAAGTATTTCTAAAATGTTAAGAGAATATAAAAACAATAATTTTGATATTTTATCTCCATCAACTAACTTTAGAAGTCCATCAATGTTTGCTGATTTCACTTCAAGCGTTTTAAGTGGTGGGATAGAATCATCTGCTGTTACAGTAACAGGAAATACGAATATTACAAACTTAAGTCATACTATTAATAGTATAACTAGTTTAGCAAGTAATGATTTATATGCTTCAACAGCAAAATTAAAAGATACTATGGTAGGAACAGAAGCAATGGATATGACGAGTATAGATACAATAAATACTTCAATTGCAGCAGGTAATAATACATTTGCAATTAATTTTGATGGAGTATCAAAAAG
>Ga0256842_1001525_pt1 | contig 18328 bp, 34 predicted proteins | sample 4559240metaG_FD_185973 | JGI IMG/M metagenome (GOLD analysis project Ga0256842, IMG submission 185973) | Hydrothermal vent microbial communities from Guaymas Basin, Mexico - 4559-240 | ecosystem: Environmental > Aquatic > Marine > Hydrothermal vents | place: Mexico: Guaymas Basin | collected...
CAAGTAGAAAGTCGAGGGTTCGAATCCCTTCATTCGCTCCAAATATAAATGCAGGTGTAACTCAGATGGTAGAGTGTCTTCCTTCCAAGTAGAAAGCCGAGGGTTCGAGTCCCTTCACCCGCTCCAAATATGTGAATTTAACTCAGTCTGGTAGAGAGTCTGCTGAAGTAGATAGTCAATGGTTTAAATCCATTAATTCACGAAAAATGTCGACATAGTAGAAATGGCAAATACGTCTGATTGCAACCCAGAAGATTGCAGGTTCAAATCCTGTTGTCGACTCCACGTACTTAACTTAAAATCTAATAAAATTAATTAATAATAACATAAGAAAGATTCATTGAGACATTAGAAGAATTTTTGAAAAATGAAGATCCTTTTGAAAGAATGAAAGATCACTCTTATTTTGATATAGAATTAAGATATGTGAAGAAACCACGCCCTAAAGGACGATGCTTTCTTTCTTGAAAAGAGAGGTAAAAACCCTAAAAAAAGGTTTAGCGTTAAGAAAGCTTTTTAGCATATTTCTTAGAAATTTCGCCACAAGTTAAGCCATCTAAAGAATCATTATCATCTTTTCTCATACCAAAATCAATTTGATTATGTTTAGATATATAAGCTTTAAGTGCAAATCTACCAGAGTAAGAGCTAAAAACCTCTTCATTTTTAATATCACCAGCAATGTACTGAGAAATAATAAAATATCGGAGTTTTTGTTTAAACTTGACATTGTATTCATTTTGATCAGATTCAAAGATTATTTTATTTTGAACAAAGGAAATAACCTCATCAATATCTTTCAATGTTTGAGAATTACCATAAAGACCTTCTTCAATATAAAAAACAATAGCTTTTTTATCATTAACAGCGGACACTTCTTCTTTCCATATAGAAAAAGTTAAAACACTTTCATTTAAATTAACTTTAAAATCAAGAGAATCTGTTTCAGAGTCTAAGATAAGTCTATTAATACCTTCTTCTAAAGCATAAATATCTATATCAACTATAACTTTTTTCTTTTTTAATTTAGTTTTAACTAACATAACTAAACCTTTAAATTGAATCAACAAATTCAATAAATGTTTTCACATCTTCAAAAGAGGTGTTATCATTAATTGTTAACTCAGAATTACCAATTGTCCATTCAGGAAAATCTTCATCTTCCTCATCATAAAGTAATTCTAAAGATGTTACTTGCAAATCAGTGTTTTCAGCAGCTTTATCAAACTTAGAAGCAAAACGTTCTGCATCATTAGAATCACCAAGATCATAAGTTAATGTTAAAACATTACCTTCAATTGAAACCACACTATTACTTAAGCCTTTTAAAGCATCTTTTTCTAAAGTATTCATTACTTATCCTTTTAGTATAGACATTAAATGTCTTTTAAAATAAACTCTTAAAGAGAAACCATAAACTCAACTGTATAAAAAATATTCTTAAAAAAGAATTATAATGTATATTATACTTTAATTCTCTTTAAAAGAGCTAAAATTTTTAATCTATTTCTCTTAAAATACAGTTAATTTCTTCATCTAATTTAATCATATTTTCACTAAAATAATTATCAACATCTGAAGGATCTCCCATAATCTTGACGTCAGCAATATTGTCAATTATAAGGTCTAACCCTTTTGTAATAAAATCAAAACCTTCAAAATCTTTTTCTGTCATTATAAACTCCTAATATGAATTTTTATACTTAACTTAAGCAAGCTTATTATATAATATTTTATCAAAAAAGAGGAATTATTATGATAATTACAAAAGAACATTACTTACAAGATAAAAGTAGAACAGAATTTTTAAATAAAGCTTTTGCTAATGGAATATCAAATATAAAAGAATACTTAGATTTAAATGAAAAACTAAATGAAAATGAAGAAAATACATTAGTATTACCTATGGGTGATACTTTTAATGATATTAAGAGATTATTAGAAAGAGGTCAATTCTTTGAAGGGAAATCAACTCTATTTTTAATGGAAGCATCAAGATGCCATGATAATGCGATAAACTATTACTTATGGTATAAAGATAATGAGCCAGATGTAAAAGTAGAAATAGTTACAGGTTATGCATTAAATAAAGATGGCTTATGGAGATCACATACTTTGATTCTTGTAGAAGATGAAAAGATAATTGAAACAACAGAAACAAGATTGAAATATTTTGGAGTTATTTTAAAAGAAAATTTTAAAGATCAAGATTTTCCAAATGCAAAAAATGAGATAGAATCTTTTATTGTTAATTAGATAGATAATGGTGCGAGAATTCGGATTCGAACCGAAGATTTCTACTTCCCAAAAGTAGCGGATTACCAGACTTTCCTATACTCACATATTAATTGGTGGATGCAACAGGATTCGAACCTGCGATGTTTCTTACGTACTCGGTTATGAGCCGAGGTCATTCGACCAGACTATGACAATACATCCATATATTGGGGTGAAATACGGGGCTCGAACCCGTGACATCTTGGACCACAACCAAGTGCTCTACCAACTGAGCTAATAACACCATGTTTTTTATTTTTATTGGTCTAAATGACAGGGATCGAACCTGCGACATCTTCGTCCCAAACGAAGTGCTCTACCAAACTGAGCTACATTTAGACATTGTTATTGGTGGATGCAACAGGATTCGAACCTGCGATGTTTCTTACGTACTCGGTTATGAGCCGAGGTCATTCGACCAGACTATGACAATACATCCATATATTACTGAATCAACTAAAATTCAGTATTTGAAAAAACTCAATCTTTTTTCTTTTCAGCTTTATCCATTAATTTATTTATACGGTTTGATTCAGCAACCGCATTCCAATCTTTCTTAGGTTTACCATACTTATCTGAACTTCCAAATTTGGGTCCATATTTAGCCATTTATAATCCTTAATTTTTAATTGTGTCTAAGTTTTCGGATACTTCTCATTGACTCGAGTTTGATTTTTTCCGCTCCATCCAGGTGGATACTTTTGCTGCAGATCCCGCTAAGGAAAAGCTTAGACTTAAAGCACGTAACAACTTGGTTTTCTTTAATTTATTTAGATTTTTGCCAAAAAAAAAGGGACCTAAAGAAAAAAGATACCTTTTTTCTCCAAGTCCCTTAAAAGAGAGGTTAATAAGTTAAGATTGCTTAACTTTTTCACCTGCAGGAGAAAATCTTTGTATACATATGGGATGGCAATGCGGTATAAGTATGTTTACATTTTTCATAATTTTTTCCTGTTTTTTATTTGTTAAGAGAATGATAACAAAATAAAGCTTAAAATAAAATAAATTATTTTAATAGTAATAAATTATTTTAATAGTTTTAAAAAGCTAATTTTAAATAAAACTTTAGTATAATTGTGAAAAAAAAAAGGATTAAGAATGTTCTTAACTAATAATAGAATAAAAACAAAAGTTATTTTAAGTGAAATAAGAAGTTTAAAGTTTTTGACTTTCCTAAGTGAAAAAGATAGTATTTTATATAAAAGAGAATTTAAAGTAGAGGAAATAAATGAGCACATAAAGATAGCAGAGAGAAAAATTGAAGAAATGTCTATTATGTTTTATGAGCTTGAAACAAAAGCAAAGATAAGAGAATATGAAAATATTATAAAAGAGATGAAAGTATTTGTCAAAGATATAATAAAATTAAAAGAAAAGTATCCTAATACATTTTTTGCTAAAAAACATGAATATATTATGTTTAATGGATTTATTAATTTATATAAAAATATTCGCTAAAAGAGTTATTTTTATTTAAAATGAAGGACCCTCCTCTTAAAAAATGAAGTGTGTGAATTTTGTGGGATAAAAAAAGATAGAGTTCATAGTTCAACGATTAACATAAAGAATCGCTATTATTTAAGAAAATGCTTCCCTCTTACTTGGCTGTGTGTGGCCAGGAAAAGTATTAACATAGGAATAACAGGAACTTTTTCTATTGCTTATATTTTAAGAAATATTCTAAATAATATTCATTATTTTTAAACCGATCATAATTCCTTCAGTTAAAAAAACCCAAATTAATATAACACCTATACTTGTTGTTTCAGAATCTTTGTTCTTATTATGCATACATTACTCCTTTAAATAATTTAAAAGATTATATCAAATTAGTTTAAAAAAAACAGTATAATATTTAAATATGGAAATATGGAAATTAAATACCAAATTATATATTGGAAGTCTTTAACTTAAGAGGCTCAGTCATACCTTTAATTGATCTAAGAATGAAATTTGGTATGAATAATATAAAGCAAACAAACGATACAAGATTTATTCTAATGAAAGATGGTGAAGATATAGCTGGGTTTGTCATAGACAAATTAACTATGGCCATCAGCTTAAACAAATCAGACATTAGTAAAGCACCAGAAACTTTTCAAGATGATGAGACGATAGTTGAAGGTATAGATAAAATAATAATTAGAAAGAGATTTTTAGAAAATCCCGGATTTATTTGCTTAAAAATAGAACCAGGATAAGAGAATGTATTGTTATAATATTAGGAATAAGTATATCACCGAACATTTTTCAAAGACATAAAAAATGTTACAATGTAATTGTATAAAAAGAAACCTTAATATGAGATTAAACTCATACCTTTATAGACAAAAATATTTTTAAAACTTAAATTATAGAAAGCATTTAATCGATGAGTTCCATCTATAATAGAAAAGTCACTATCAATTAAACACATAGGTGTAGTCTCGGGGCTTTCTCTAATTTCATCCATATATTTATCTACTAAAAAGTCATCGATAAACCATTCTTCTAAATCAATATCATTTTCTAAATTTATTTTAACTAATTGATAAGAATTATATTTTTCAATACGTTCTCCAAGATCTCCATCAATAAAATCATCATCTGTATGATGAATATCATTGAACATAGAATAAAGAATATGTTCTTCAATTATAGATTGTTTATTTTCAAATGTTATTAAATGTCTCATAATTTATACATAATTCAATCTGTTAAAGATGTTATAAGCTAAATTTGTATATACTTCTATAAATAATTAAACACAAGGAAATAAATATGATTAAGGCAAAAAAAACAACTGATGAGTATATTGAATCGACTTTTAACAAAGGAACTGAATTCTACGGAACAGGTGAAATTAAATATTGTGGTGTAAAATATGAGGGTGCAGCAAGAGGATGGGTAGCTAAATTAAAATTATTTGATGAAACAAGTTTTGTAGAGAATAGTTTTAAATCAGCAAATAGAGCATCTGAGAAATTAAACCTTCGTATAAGAAAGATTATTAAAAGATATAATGCAATCTAATAAATCTCAAAAGTAATGGGTAATTCCCATTCTTTTAAATCTACTTTAAATTTCTTAAAAACATCTTAACAAAACTTACTAAATAAAAATAAAACGAACTTTTAATTATAACTATAATATAATCTATTATAAACAAAAGGAGTATATTATGTTTTTAAATTTAAGAAATTTTTATAAAAAAGATTCAACTTTAGGAGATATTAAAGATATTTCGGAAAAAGATCTATGTAAAGTGGAAGGTAAAGATTTTTCAGTAGCTGTTTACTTAGGTAATGATACAAGACTTTTAAAATTTTCAGGAAATGATAAATTTGCAGTAGGTTTTGTTGATAGTACAAATAAAGAAGAAGAAGAAGATGATATATTATTTGGAATAACTTGGAATGATATGTATATCCATTTTCAAAAACACTTTCCAGATGTTGAAATCGATGAAATAATTGAAACAGAACAATTTAGAAGAATGGAAGAAATATTTATTGAAACTATACTTCTTAAATTCGAAATGAAAGAAAGATAATTCTTCACTAATTATCTTTTTCTCTTTTCTATTCTCATAACAAAAGAAACCGAGGTGAAGAAACCCCGCCCTAAAGAACGATATGCTTTCTTTCTTGAAAAGAAAAGTAAAATATATTATGAAACAGATTAATAAAGCAAGTAATACTGAATTCGTTTTTAAATTGTTAGAATTAAAGTTAACAAAGATCTTCATCCTCACGCTTTACAATTTTAAGCTAAATAAGTTCTTTTAGAATAATCCTAAGTGTTTTCAAATTAAAAATACTTTAAAAAAAGATAAAAAATCTCTTTTTAAAAAATTAGAAGCAACATCTTCCTTATAGTGTGTTGCCTTGTAGGTATAAGATAATAGTTTTTATCAGGGTATGCCGAAGCAGTGACACTCTCCCTACACTACTGACCGTGTATCTGACCATACCGCCAACTGTACATCTCTTCTTTGTCAGGTCTATGCACTTGTAAGTAAGAAATTATATAAAAAATTAACTTAATTTTTACTTAAAAATAAAAAATAAGATAAAAAGAACTAAAAAAGGAGATTTAATTGAAGAAGATAAAAGAATTTATAATTTTAATGATATTTGGTTATCTTATCTTGCCTTATGTATTTAAAAGTCTTGGATCATCACCAGCTGCTTATGTAGCATCTAAACTTAATATAGACAAACTTTATGCTTTAAACCCCTTTTGATAGCTTAGAGAGTATTGTATCGTCTATATACCCTATAGAGTAGATGTTAAAAGTAAAACATTAGTGATAAAAGCTGAAAAAGATACATTAATAAAGGGATTGTAGAAGAAGTAACTATAAAAGGTGAAAATCATTCAAGTCTTTATACAAACCCGGTATACTTTAAAAAGATTAAGGAATTTTTAGAAAAATAGAGAAATTACTTTCTAAAAAAGAAACCCTTCTTCTTTTTAATATCTTTAAAATGTAAAACTAATCCATTCATACAAATATAAACACCATGTTTTTCACACGTACGAGCAAAATTTATTGCCATACCTAAATTAAGAGAAGCTTCAACTTTATCTAAAGAGAAAGGGACCATTGAACCTGTAAGAACTATAACTCTATTTGAATTAATTTTATTTAAATTAGCTGCAGTAATATGCATTGTATCTGTACCGTGTACAATAACGAAATTTTTTGATGGCGTCTTTAAAAACTTATCCATAACTTTATCACGATCATATTGATTCATTTCAAGAGAATCTTTAAATATAATCCCCGTGAAATCAATCTTTTCAGAAAAAGAAGAAAGTATTTTTTTTATAGCCTTGTTATTTTTAGGGACAATTAATTCGCCGGTAATTTTATCATAAACTTTATTAAAAGTTCCACCAGTATTTAATATAAAAATATTATTTGTATTTTCATTACTCCCATAAGGAACTTTAAATGAACTATCTTCAGGAGTATTTCTCAAAGGAAGTTTTTTAGAAAAAGTAGAAAGGTATTGAAAATCAAAGAGTACAGGTAGCTCATCATAAGTAGAAAAACCAATTTTATATCTTAATAAAAATTTGTCATCTATTTCAGAATAATAAGCGATATCTCCTCTTCTAGACTCGATAAAGCCTCCTGAAAGCATATGTTCTTTCATAATAATCCCTTAAATTTATTTTAAAAAAGTATACATTATTTAAGCTTAATATATGTTTAATTTTTGTATAATGTATAAAAAGAAAAAAGGGTTGTTTTATGAATTTAGAAAAATTAAAAAATAGAGTTTTAATAGAAGGTTATTTATTCAATAAAGAGTCTTATAGAAATTTAGAAAAAGATACAACTAAAAAGAAATATTTAAATTTATGCTTAAAATCATTTATTATAAAATATGCAGTAAGAACATTAAATCAATTGTTAATAATACGAGATAAAGAAATATTAAAAGAAACATTTTTAAAAGACTTGAAATCTGGATCCTGGACAATAGATATATGTGATGAAGAAAATATAGATGAGTATTTTAAAGATAATAGCATAATGGAAATTCAAGATGACTTAATTGAATTTTGTTCAGACTGGGCTGATAATGAAATAGATTGTGGATAAGAAAATGACTATATTAAAGAGAAGAAGAGAAGCAGCCCCAGATATTTATACTGCAGATAAAAGTTTTTTATTTTTCAAGCAAAGTATCATCCTCTTCTCAGTATCATTATTTCTATTTATCTTAACAACATTCTTTCATTTAGGTGTAATTGGAGTAATAGTTTTTATAAGAGCATTATTTATGTTGAAAAGTGAAATAAAATCTTTTATGAAATATAACATATATGAAACAGAAAGTAGAATAAGTATTCAAAGAGATGATGAAAAATATATTTTAAATAAAGAAAAAATAAAGAAGTATGATCTTATAAGTAAAAAGTTTTATGATGAATTACATATTGAGTATGATACAGGTGAAGAAGAAAATTCTTATTTTATATTTAAATATTTATTGAAGTGAAGTTCTGATCGCAAAGGTTGGATTCTCACCAACAAATATATCAAATGAATAACATACCCGAGGCAATTTTATTCATGAGATTTCATTAGATAATATCATAAGTATATTTTTTTAAAAGAGAAGTGGTCGCCATAATGGGGCTCGAACCCATGACCAAGAGCTTTAGAGGCTCCGACTCTGCCAACTGAGTTATACGGCGATATAAAAGTAAATTCATTACCAACATTGCCCGTAAACTTTCGTGGGGGAAGTCTCTGATCTGCGCAGTTTTCTACTTTAATTAAAAAGTCGCATTATCTAATTATGCTATAACCAACCTGGTCTGTGTAATGAATTTATAATAAGATTATACAGAAAATTATATAAAAAAATACTTAATAAATAAAGTAACTAAAAGTTAAAAGATAAGAGAAAGAATCTCTTATCCATCACAAGAACTATAGCCACCACAAGAACTATAACCACTATTACAAATAGAAGGTTCTTTATCTTTTTTAGGCTTCTCAGTTTTTTTTGAATTTTGAAGAGCTTTAAGCTTCTTCTTCATTTTTTTAATGTCTTTACGGAAATAAATGACACTAACATCAAGTTCACCACCACAAGAAGAATAGCTAATTTTATCAGCTGCAGCTTCTTGAGCTTTAATTTTTTCTTTAAGTTTTTTAATTTTTGACATAATAAACTCCTTCTATGTCCAAGATTGAATAGTTGTTAAAACTATTTGTGCATTAGATTCAACTAAAGCTAAAGACGGTTCGCCGCCATACATAGGTATTTCATAACATTGAAATTTTCCTTTTTCATAATAAATGTCAGCTAAACCATAATCAGATTCAGGAATATTTATTTCTGATAATTTACCAGAAGACAATTCTTCAAGATCAGAGATAGTTAATTCAAACTGCTTAATTGTTTTTTTAGACATAATTAAACCTTTCTTTTAAGAATTATTTTTTTAGCTTCCCAATCTCGAGTAAGATCTCCAGTAGGGTGCAAAATTAACTCATAAACTTCTCTTTCATCAAAAGATTTAGATTCTGTAGGCTCATAATCTGAGCTATGAAACTTCACCTTCATACCTTTAATAAGATAAGTATTTGTTAAGCAAACAGGACATGTAGAAACCGTAAAAGGTTTACATTTCCAAAATTTAATAACAACTTGTTCTACTTTAGATAGACCATAGTCACCATATTGATTTCTAAAGGTCAAAGAAGAAGCCCCTGTCTTTTTAGCGAATTCAACGAAAGCACCAACTTCAACAAGATCATTTTCTTTAGTGAGAACAACATTATAATTAACATCAATACCAAATCTATTAAGATATTCATTAATATGGATGAGTTCTTCAAATTTAGGAACATTCTTTGTTTTAAAAACTTCTGAATTGACGTCATCATTATGATGATGTCTTGAAATATTAACATGATCAATACCGGTTAAGTCGTGAGCTTTAAGATTTATACCATTTGTTGTTAAAACAACTTTTGTAAACTTACCTTTTTTCTTAAATTTTTGAATAAGTGTTAAAGCTTCTTCAAAAACAGGAGATAAAGTAGGTTCCCCGCCGCTAAGGCTTATTTGAGTAAAGTTACTTGGTAACTTTTTAAGTACTCGTTTTAAGCTTTTTATAAAAGCACCTTCATCTGTTTCTCTTTTCCAAAAACAAAAATTACATTTAGCTTGACATGAGCCAGGCAAAACAATAGTAAAATTTGGATTTGAATTATGTGTATATATTTTCATATAAACTCCTCTGTTAAATAAGATTGAATATGTTATATCTATATTAACGGATAAAAAAACACTTCTTTTAAATTTTATCACTATTATTGCGTATAAAATGGCAGAGCTTCAATCATAAATAAACTTTCTATGGACTTCCAAAATAAGGTACCTCGTGAAGAACACCGTCCTAAAGAACAAGGCTTATATGCCTTACCATCTCTATGAAAATAGGACCGTTATCTACATCATAAAAATGGTTTTCTCTAAGAAAATCTCTTGTCAAGTTTTTAGTAATTCTTTCATTCATAAGGATTTTCCTGTATATTTAAATTTATTGTATTGACTTTCATCACATACATTGTAGAAAAAATGAGAAACTAACATTCGTTTCACGATGTATCCCATTATTTAGAACAGAGAGAAACCAATTTGTCTCCAATATCAACAGCTTTTAATTTAAATACATCAGGTCCAGCAATATAAATCTTTTTCATAGTAAGTCCTTATTTTTTATAAGTAAATTGTTGTTATGTCTGAATACACTGCATATATAATAATTTATCTTTAAAAGAGTTTTGTTTTTATTATATAGCTTCTAATGACCCTTTTCTTTCTATACTCTCCCAAAACCTTTTAAGACTTTGTTCTTCAGCATAATTCATAGGTAATTTATAATGTACTGAAAGAAATAGTGAATTATTTTTTAATTTTTCTTTTTTTAAGTTTATTATAGAAGTGACAAAAGTCAATTCCATTCTTTCTCTTAATTTCGAAGTTCTTTTAAAACAATTTCTTGAAAGAAACCCTAACCCTATTTCTTCTTTTTCATTTGATGTAAATATAAAATTTTTGATTACCATAATTTATCCTTTCTTTATTAGTTATATTTTAACTAAATATTTATTCAAATAAAGTTAATAACTTTTTTAAATTTAAAAGCTAAGCTTCATCTTATTCTATATTGATATAATTAGATCATATATCAATATAGGAGAAATAAATGAATCCTGCTCAAAGAAGAAAATCTCAAGAGTTAAGAAAAATTGTAAGTGAAAATATTGAAGCTTATGTCGATAAAGGTGGTTTAGTTATTAATGGTGTTTTTGCTCCAGAATTAAATACTGGTGATTTTGTTGTCGTTACTTTAGGTGAAGTTGTTGGTAATTTTTTTGTTTTCAATAAAGAACTCGTATCAAATAAAGTTAAATTAGAAGAAATAGGTTTTTGGCAATCATTAATTGGTAATTCAAAAGACAAAGTTTCTTTATGCGATTTTTCTAAAATTAGTTTTAAACTTTTGACAGATAAAGATAAAATTGTTTCTCTAAAAAAAGCAAGTTCTTTAACTTAAGTATAATAATGATTATCTATGTTATACTTATCATATGAATTAATACCGTAACTGTTCGCGTAAGTCTACCCTGTGGAGGTTTAAGAACAGTCACTTAATTCTTTTTTCTTTCTTATCTTTCCCTTAATATATAAAATTAACTATTGTCTTTATTTTATTTACTAGTCAAGAAATTCATCACCGCCCTAAAGGACGATGCTTTCTTTCTTGAAAAGAGAGGTAAAATTAAATTAGGGTTTTCCTAACTTTTTTAACTTTTAGTTTGATTTTATAAGTTAAATACATATCTCTTTTTTAAGGTTATTATATGTATAATTATAATAAAAAAGGATCTATTATGTCTTTAAAAAATTTAATAATATTCAAAGATGAAATTGTCGCTAATAATGGGGATACTTTTATTACTTCTCGAATTATTACAGATTCTACTCCTAAATATTATGTTGCTGACGTTCAAAGAACTTTTGATACTCAGAAATCAAAAAATAATGAATCATTATATAGATTCCCTTCTTATGGTAGATATAAATTTAAAAAAGATATTAACTATCCTGTTGATAAAAAAAATGGAAGCACTACAATTAAAACATCTTTAGCTTCAAGCATTATTGAGTGTCATAATCTTTTCCTTAACAAAAATTCTTATAAAGATATTTTTCAGTCTCCTTTGTCAACTATTTTTGAAAAAAATAGTTATAACTTAGAAAAAATACTAATGTATAATGATATTCTTCCCCAGTCTAAAAAAATTGATCCAGAATGCGAGACGTTAGAGTCTTTAGGTAAAGTTGTTTTAGAAAAAGACCCTTTTAAAAATAAAATATGGTTCGAAATAGAAACACTCAATTATTTGAGAGAACTTTTTAAAGTTAATAATATTTATAGATTGAATGGTTTTTACTATGAATCTATGAATCAATTTGGACTTTTAACAAAGACAGCTACTTTATTACACATAAATCACTTTGGCGGTGTTGATAAAAAGCATATAACGTCTGCTGAGAACAAAAATAATATAACTTTGATGTTTTGGTTGTTTGATGATATTTTAGTTGTCAGTGAGCAGTCAGGATTAAGATCTTGGTAGTTTTTATAAGCATTATCTAAGTAAAATTTGTCTATAATTATATAAACAAAAAAGGAACTTATTATGGATTTACAAACTATCATAGATAACTCTGCTTTTAATAGACAAAAGTATGAAGTCAATATTCCTGTTAAAAATTTTATATCAAGTTTAATGATGTATTTAAATGCAAACATTGAAAACCCATCTTTCAAAGATATTCTTGATAATGGTGTACCAGCATTCCAGAGAAGCAATGATCAATGGTCTCTATCTATGCAAATTAAGTTTGTTGAAAATGTCATTAAGGGATTTGTCCCTAGACTTCAGCTTTTTGAAATTGAAGGTAAAGATTCAGACTGTCAAATCCTTGATGGACTTCAAAGAACAACAGCTTTATCCAATTTTATAGAAAATAAATTTAAAGTTTTTGATGATAACTTTGCTTTTTATGATATAAAAGATAGCTTTTTAAAAGGCATGAGTAAAACGGTTGTTTTAGAAGTTTTTAAGTTTGATAATATTAATGATGTTATTGATTTTTATGTTGAAATGAATGAAAACATTACTCACTCTCCAGAAGATATTGTCAAAGCTTTATCTTTTAAAACTAAATAAGGAATATTCGTGGAAAATTTAATTAAAGCAATTGCTAATGGTGAAAAAAATAATAAGTTTTTTTATGTATGTGATATAAGATATAAAGATAAACCCTTTGGTAAGTTACTCAGAAATGTCAAGCCTATTAAGGTTATGGTTAGATCTAATGATGCTTTACCTTCTAATAAGAGAATTTATTACTCTGAATCTCATTTCGTAAAGTTGAAAAAAAATGGAGAACCAAGTACTCAAGTACTTCCTCTTTATGACAACACTGGTTATCGTATGGTCCCAGGTACTCCGTTACAGGTATTTAATACTTTAGCCGAAGCTACTGAAAAATATCGAGAACAAAAAGAAGTTATTGTTATAGCTATGCATAAGTTTTTAGAAAATTATCAAGATCAGTTAGATGATTTTGTTCGAGAAGGATATTAAAATGAAAACAACATTTAAGTTAATTAATATTATTTTTAAATTAATTAAGAAAACAAATAAACTTAATGAAAAAGAATTTAGAAAATTTAAATCGTTAATATCAGAAACTTCTCATTCTTTTGGTCTAAATATTTATAGTAAACCAGTTGAAAACATTATCTCTGGATTAGATAATGTTTTTAGTACAGAAGACTTTTCTTATATGTTTTATGAAATAGATATTCTTGAAAATAAAGATCCTTTTATTGAGTTTGATGAAAATGGTCAAAGTTTTGAATATTCTTTAAAGACAAAAAAAGATCTTAAAATATATATTGAAAATCATTTATTGAAAGATGTTGATTTAGAAAAGCTGAATATAGATTTGATGAAGCTTTTAATGGATTTTAGAAAAGAAACTTTATCTTTCTCTGATGAATTCTCTAAAATTTTAGTTACATTTTGTGATCCAAACTTCTGTGATAGTGGTACTTTATGGAGAATTAAACCTGCTGAAGATAATATTGAAAAATATATAGATAAGGCTTTATTAAAATTAAATAAACATGTACATGTTGAACTTTTTTATGATTTTTTTGAGAAAGAATTTCTTGAAGTTAAAACTGATTATGAGTCTGGAGAATGGATTCCTTTGAATAACATAGAAGAACTTTGTTCTTGGTTTTTAGATAATAAAGAATGAGAATAATTAGTTTCCACAAGATCCTCTTATCTTGAATCTTTTTTTAGTTCTTTAAGTGAAGGTCTTTACTCTATGTTTGATTTTGATAAAGTCGGTGTTAAATCAGCAGATGAAGAAAAGATTGTTTTTTTTGCTTCAGATAATGATAATTGGTTTTCTGATTTTATAAAAGAAATTCCAGAGGAAACTTATTCTTTCATTGGTGACGTCAATAATAAAGAAGAATTAATATCTTCACTTAATTTTAAATAACTCTTAAGTTAAATTAGTAGTCTAACAATTTATATCTTTTTTATTTATTAATGGATATAATATAAGTAACAAAGAAGGAGTTTATTATGGCAACGAGAGAAAACTTTTTAAGTAATTTCAACAGAGGTGATGAAATTTACTTTGGTAGTAATACAAATGGTATTTGGGAAGAAGATAATACTCTTTGGTATAACTCATTTGGATTAGAGCAGTTTTATTTTGATTCTGTTGAAGACTTTTTATCTTTTTGGTATGATGAAGAGGATGTTAATTTTAAATATTCTGTTTATCTTGGGGATAGAGATGAAAATGGAGATATTGTTCCATTTAATGGAATTGATTTATCTCAATATGAAGAAGATCCAGATGAAGATGGTACTCAAGCTTGGTCTAAACCTGTCCCTAAAGTAGGACATCATGGAAAAGGTTATTAATATGGCTTTTTATGGAGATGGTAAGCATACCGATGGTAGAGAACAATTAGAACCTGCTATGACAAATGATGAATATATTAGAAGTGGTGCATCAAATTGTATTGTCTGTAATTCGGATAATATTTCTGCTTCTGAATTTGAATTTGATAGTTCTACATCTGTAAGTAGAGATGTTACATGTAAAGATTGTGGCGAAAGCTGGAAAGAAATATTTAGCTTAACAGCTATTGAAAGATAAGGATATATTATGTCAAGTGTTTATAGAAGTTCTTTAACTATTGGTTTTAGTTTGACTAAATTAATTAACCTGCAAAAAAATCCAGTTGATAAAAAACTTTTAGGTTATTTTTTATCTGAGTTTGAAGAAGTTGATACTTCTTCAGAATCTCCTGTTGAGGTTACTGTTTTATATAATAACACTGGGGATGATATTATCTTAGGTGTTGCTAAAAAAACAGTGACTTATCAAAAAGATCAAGATTTTATGCAGCTTGATTTACTTTCTTTTGAAAATGAAGCTTATTCTTTGATTCCTGCTGCTATTAATCAAATTAATCAAAATTGTAAAAAAAGTGGATTACCTCTTTTAGATATTAATTCTAACTCTTTTAAATTTATGTTTTTTATTGATTCTTATTAAGGATTTATTATGAAAATTATATTAATATCTTTCTGCTGCTGTTATAGAAATAGATCAGAATCTTTTAAAGATTAAATATGGGTTCACAATGTATTCTTTCAGACAAACAGATTTATCTTTTTTGAAATATCTAAGGAAGAATATCTTCTTAAAAAGCATCTTGGTTTTCAAAATAATCTTAAGAAAGAAGGGTTCTATAATGAAAAAAAATACTTGATTGTTAATATATTTCAAAAAAATGGTCAGATTGAGGCGAATGAACATCGCGTAGCTATTGTCGATAAAGAATTTGATATATCATATAGTTAAAAACTATTAGAAGAGTCGTGGTTTTCTTCAATGCCAACAGAAAATCCTGATGGAACTTATTTTGAAGATTTAGATACTGTTATTGGTGTGAATGCAACAGAAATTGAAAAAGATAGTTATGATATATTAAAAGTTTATCTAACAACTATCAAATTTTAGGATAACATAATGGGAAATAAAATAATTATCGCTATTATAATCTTATCTGTAATAGGTGGTCTTACTTATAAATATTTAAACCCTACCCCTTATAAACACCCTTTATATAGGAGTAAATAAATGTATGTAGAGTTAAGTGAGCACTTATTTACTGACGAGAGACTTGTTTCTTATGAAGATGTTGCTATTGATGGAACTTTAAGTCGTCATGGTCCAGCTATTGCAACAGCTAAATACGATTTAGCAAGTGTAGAGTTCTTACTCTCTTATCAAAAAGGAATGTTTTCCTCTTCTTATGGAAGCTATCAAGAATATTTAAATTATTTCATAGCTTCTGGTCTTCTTTTGAATGATATTAACCCTGCTTATCTTCCTTATCAAATAATGAAATATAAATTAAATATTATTCATCAAGATCTAAAACAAATCATTCTTGATAAATAACTTATTTTTTGCTATAACTTAATTATCTTATTTTAAAAAGGATGTCTTTATGGATATTATTACAATTGTTGCTTTAATAGCAATGTCTGGTTTATTTTCTGGGTTAACTATTGGTCTTATGGGTCTTAGTTATAGTGAAGTTAAAAGATCTGCTGATTTAGGTAATCAAAATGCAAAAGTTGTTTTAGGTTTAATTAAAGAGAGTAATTTACTCTTAGTCACTTTATTACTTGGAAATACAGCTGTTAATTCAACATTATCTATTTTTCTTAGTGGTATTGTTGGAACAGGTTTAATTGCAGGTATTGTTGCAACTTCTTTAATTTTAGTTTTTGGTGAAATATTACCTGCAAGTTTACTCTCTAAACATGCTTTAAAAGTTGGTGCTTTAACTGCTCCATTAGTTAGATTTTTAATTAGAGTTACATATGTAATTTCTAAACCTATTGCTATGTTATTAGATAAATATGTTGGTATTGTTGGTGAAACTTTCTTTTCTCGAAAAGAATTTATTCATATAATTTCTACTCATAAAAAATCTAATGAAAGTGATATTGATGATTTAGATTTACGAAGTGTTATAGGTATAATGTTATTAACTGATAAATTAGTTAAAGAACATATGAGTCAAGATATTTATTTCTTAAGAGAAGGTACTTTAATTACTACTGAACTAATTGATGAAATTAAAGAAAAAGGTTTTACAAGAATTCCTATAATGAATAAAGATATGCATGTTGTAACTATTTTACATGCTAAAGATCTTTTGAATTTCGGCACTTTTAAGGAGTTGAATCTTAATGTTGAAGACTTAGGTCTCCATAAAAATAAAATATTTAGAGTTAATGCTGAAGCTAAGTTAGATAATGTTTTATCTTATATGATTAAGAATAAATTACATATTGCTATTGTCAAGAGTTTTGATACAGTTGTTGGTGTAATTACACTTGAAGATATTATAGAAGAAGTTCTTTTACATGAAATTGTAGATGAATTTGACAAAGAGTAGATTTCTACTCTTTAACTTTCAAAGTTGTTTTTTTTAATTAATCTTTTTCATTGTTTTAAGAAGATCTCTTAGTACATCTATTCTTTTAGTTAGATTTTCTATTCTTTCCCCTACTGAAACACCATTAATATCTAAATTAATTTCTTCAACTTGACCTGTTTGCTCGAATCTATCATTTAATGCATTTAACTCAATTAATCGAGCAAGCTCATTTTGAATTTGTTTCATTTCATTAACAATATCATCTCGAGAAATTTCTTTATTTTTTATTTTCTCTTCATAAGTTGACATTAATGCTGCAATACCTACTGCACCTACTGCCAAAATTGGAACTAATTTTAATATACTCATAATTTTATCCTTGTATTTATTTACAATTATTATATCATAAAAAGATATTTTGTTTTAAGGTTTGTTTTGATATAATACTCTATATTAAAAGGAAGAAAACTTCTTTCTTTATCGAATATTTTAAAAAGAGGAAGAATACTTCCTTTTCTTAAAGTATTTTTGTCTTGATCAAACAAAGATACATATAGTAAAAATGATATATAAAAATATCGCACCAGTAGCTGCAGTAAGGTAGAGCACAAAAGGATAATTCTTGGTGTCGTTGGAATCCAACCTGGTTAATCGAAAGATAGTTGTGATACTTGATTTTAAAAGTCATATTTGAGTATATTCGTTTTTATGTTTTTGCGCTTTTAACTCAGATGGATAGAGTACAGAATTCCTAATTCTGAAGCCACACGTTCGAATCGTGTAAGGTGCACCAACTTAAGTTTTATTTATGGAAAATTTAAACTTATTTTAAGCAACTATTCTATATAATTACACATAACAAAAGGGTTGTTAGCTCAGCTGGTTAGAGTTCTCCGCTCATAACGGAGTGGTTATAGGTTCAAGTCCTATACAACCCACCACTTAATGTTTCATTCAGAAG
>Ga0256842_1001526_pt1 | contig 18318 bp, 20 predicted proteins | sample 4559240metaG_FD_185973 | JGI IMG/M metagenome (GOLD analysis project Ga0256842, IMG submission 185973) | Hydrothermal vent microbial communities from Guaymas Basin, Mexico - 4559-240 | ecosystem: Environmental > Aquatic > Marine > Hydrothermal vents | place: Mexico: Guaymas Basin | collected...
GATATGTTATCTCATCTGAGAACATATCTTTTATCTTTGAGTAAACTGCTATAGGTGCTAGTTGGTCTAGTGTAAATTGCTTAGAGTAAATCATCTAGTATCTTACTAAAAAAGCACCAGCTTCTATACTACTTCTTATAACTTTAAGAGCAGTACGAGCTTCTTTATCATTGTTAAAAGGACCAACTAAAACTTTATTTAGTTTACCTACTTTTTTATAAGTATAACCATAACCTTTATCTGTAATAGATTTTAAAAACTTTTTGTTTGGTTCGTATTTTGAAAATGAACCAACTTGAGCATAGTATAATTTACCTGTAGTCTTTTTTGGTGTTACTTTTTTTTCAACTTTTTTTGCTACTGGTTGTGCAACAGGTTTAGGTTTAGGCTTAGGTTTTATAACAGGTCTTGGTGCTTTTCTTTCTACAACTGCATTTTCTTGCTTACTTTGCTCTTTTAGTCTTTGAGCAATATTGTCAAGGTTGTTATTTGAAGTGTTTTCTTGAATCACTTCTACTTCTTCAAACAAAGGTTCACTTTCAACCTCTTTTTTAATCTCTCTTGGATCAGGTGGTAAAACAGCTTGAGGTAAGTTATTGTTACTATCTGAAGAGATAGAATTCATAAGTAGTACCACTATAATTAAAATAATTCCTAATGTAGCTACAGCTAAAATAATTTTTTTATTATTGTTTGCTGAAGTACCTTTATTTAAAATTATATCATTGAGTTCGTTTTTTTCTTCTTCCATAAGTTATCCTTTTTTACATGTGTTTTGACCAAGAAGCACCACGCTCTTTGGCATAAACTTCATAAGGTAGAGTTAAGATATTATATTCATCAGGCATATCATTATTTGGAAACATTTTCCATTGTTTTGGTTGTTTTGCAGCTAATTTCATACTAATCATTTTACCAAGTTGAATAGCCTCTTGTAATGTTGTATGACCCTTGTGAATGTAAAGATGCAAATGACCTTCTGTTTTTGATTTATATGCTGTAAAGTTTATGTAACCTTCTTCTCGAAGTAAAAGTTGTGCTTTATGGTAAAACCTTTCAGGGTCTCTACCATTATAATCAATAACTATATTTTCAACCTTATCACGAGAATTTACAAGTGAATGAGCTACAGTTATATCACCTTTTAAGTGACTATTTATAACAGCTTGGCTTAATGGCGAATTAACTCTTTCAAATTTATTGTAAAAAGTGCGACCTTTAAATGATATTTTATCTACCACTTTATCACTTTTTACCCAGTAGTGATCACTTATCATTTTGATAAGTTTCATATCCATAGCTGTCATAAATAGTTCTCCTTAATAAGTTGCTTGGTTATAGATTACAAAGTTTTGAGCCAATTCTTTTAACTCTTCTTTTATCTTTGCATGAAGTTCAGTGTTGTTAATATCATCTAAAACATCTGCCATTTTATTTGCTATAAATTCAAACTCTTTTTCTTTCATACCACGACTTGTAAGAGCAGGGCTTCCAACACGGATACCAGAAGTTACAAAAGGACTTCTTGTTTCACCAGGAACAGTGTTTTTGTTGATAGTTATACCAGCATTACCTAGAGCTGCATCTGCATCTTTACCACTTATCTCTTTTCCAACAAAAGAAACTAAGATAAGGTGATTATCAGTTCCACCACTTACAACATCATAACCTCTTTTAACCATAACTTCACCAAGCACTTTAGCATTTGCTTTTACTTGTTTAGCATAATCTTTCCATTCAGGTGAAAGGTTGTGTTTAAAACCAACAGCTTTAGCAGCTATAACATGAACAAGTGGACCACCTTGAAGTGCAGGGAAGATAGCAGAGTTGATTTTTTTAGCTATATCTTCATCATTTGTCATAATCATACCACCACGAGGACCTGCAAGAGTTTTGTGAGTAGTAGTTGTTACAACATCAGCATAAGGGAATGGGCTAGGGTGTTCACCAGCACATACTAAACCAGCGATATGAGCGATATCAGCAAATAAAATTGCACCAACTGCATCAGCAATTTCACGGAATTTTTTGAAGTCGATTTCACGAGCATAAGCAGAAGCACCACAAACGATAATCTTTGGTTGAACGATTTTTGCTATATCCATAACTCTATCGTAGTTTATACGACCATCAAGTTCAACACCATAAGTAAAACTTGAGTAATTTTTACCAGAAAAAGATGGTTTAGAACCGTGAGTTAGGTGTCCACCATGGCTTAAATCCATACCTAGAAGTTTATCTCCAGCTTTTAGTAGTGCTGCATAAACTGCACCATTTGCTTGGCTTCCTGAGTGTGGTTGAACATTTGCAAATTTACAATCAAAAAGTTCACAAGCTCTGTCTATAGCTAATTGTTCTACACCATCTGCATATTCACAACCACCATAGTATCTTTTCATAGGGTAACCCTCTGCATATTTGTTAGTAAATACAGAACCCATAGTTTCCATAACTGCTGGAAGGGTAAAGTTTTCAGATGCTATCATCTCTAAATGGTCAGTTTGTCTCTCTAACTCTTTTTCACATAGGTTAAATACTTCTTCATCAAATTCTTTTAAAAAACTCATTTACAAAATTCCTCGTAATTAATATTCCAACCATTATACTAAAATAATCATAATAAAAAGATTAGAAGCTATAATTAGTTTAGAGTAATTTTAAAACAAGCTCCATTATTAATATTTTGAACTTCTAGTTTTGAATTCATATTTTTTTCTATAATAGTTTTTGACATATAAAGACCTATCCCTGTACCTTTACCTTGTTCCTTAGTTGTATAGTATGGTTCAAAGATTCTATTTATAATCTCTTTTGGTATACCACCTGCATTATCTTGTATAAAAACTTTATTTTCTTCAAATTTTATTTTTATAACTGGTTCTTTAACTTTGTTTTCAAGTAATGCATCTTTTGCATTGTTTAAAAGATTTAAAATAACTTGTTGAAATTCACTTTGAAAACCGTTATATACAAATTCATTTCCAGATATTTCTACATCTATCTCATATCTTTCAAATTGGGCTGATACCATTTTATAAACTATATTAGCTGTTTCTTTAACATTAAAATCTGATTTTGTTTTGTCAATTCTGAAAAAATCTTTGAAGTCATTAATCGTATTAGACATATATTGGATTGTGTTATAATTGTTTTCTATAAACTCTTTTATAAACTTTTCATCTATCTCTTCGTATATATAATCATATTCCAAATTTTGTATATTTATGCCCAACTCATTTAGTGGTTGTCTCCATTGATGTGCGATAGCACCTATCATTTCACCCATAGCTGCAAGTTTATTTTGTTCTTGTAGTAGTTGTAATTGTTTAGTGTTTTCTTTTAGTGCAATTTTGATTTTGTTTTCCAACTCTATGTTAAACTCTTCAAGTCTAAGTGTATTTTTTTCAGTTTCATCTTGAACTTTTTTATCAAGGTATTTTTTTGTTTTTTGGATATTTTTATTTACTATTTTTGCCATTTGTGCAAATTCATCATGAGTGTTTATTTTGATTGGTTTAATTGTATCTGTTATTCCACGAATATAATTTGAAAAACTAACTAATCCATGACCAATTTTTTTAATAGAGGTTGTTATATCCAAAATAATGATAAAAGAAAAAATAAAAATAAAAATAAAAACAAGACTAATAAGTAAAAAGTTAAATATTTGTTCATTTGTGATTTTATCAATAATTTGTTTCATTTTATAGTCAATATCTAAGGCATAATTTTTTTCAATATCTCTCAATATATCTATTCTTTTTGTTGAAGCTTCATACCAAAGTAAAGCATTATCCCCTAGTATATTATCACCTAAACTCTTAATATTATTGATAGCTTCTTTATCGTTTATATTTACGATTTTATCAATTTCTTTTATTGAAAGTAAGTTTTTATTTTTTCTAATAACAGATAAATTATCTTTATAGTTAGAAAATACAGATTTAATCTTATGTAAGGATATTAATTCACTTTTTGTTGTAGTCGATAAGTTTTCATATTTTTCTATATATTTTAAAAGTTGGTTATACTGTTTTTTAAATTTAACAGCATATTTTTCATCATCTCTAAGTAGATAGTTTTTAAAGTTATGTATTAAACCACCATATCCTATAATATTTTTAATATCAGAAATAATTTTACTTTTTACAACACGACTAAAAGCTATCTCCCTTAATTTTTGAATTTTATCTATAACTGGATTATTCATCTTGTTATTAAAATATTTTAAATGTTTAGGGTTAATAGAGTTTTTAAAATTATCCAAATAAGTTTGTTGTGTACTATATAGTGAACTAAACCATCTATAGTATTTATCAGACATTGTTCCTGAAGCAAAGGCACTATTTAAGACAGCTCTTTCAATTCCAGAGTTTTCTTTAGCTTTTAGTAAGTTTATATAGGAAAATATCATTTTTGATATTTCACTTTCAGTTGATATGGTTAAAAAATAAGAGATATGATTTAAAAGGTTGTTATTTATATATGAAAAATATTTGATAATTTTTGTAGCATGAAGTTGCTTAGAATCAATTTCTTGTCGTACAGTTGCTATTGTTTTTAGTTTATTTAGTGCATTATTTAAGTAGATATTATAAAATTTATCATTTAACAAAAGGTTCTTTTGTAATATTTTTAATTTTTCATCTGTAATTTTTCTTTGTATAAGAAGTTTTGTTAAAAACTCCTTTTTCTGAGAACTTATATAACCAGCACTAAGTCCTCCCTCTTTTTGAAGCTCGTGGATTAGGTCATTTATATATTTGCTATTATCTAGGAAATATTTGATTCTTAATAATTCAGATCTTTTTTCATAGCCCAAATTAGTAGAATGAAATATAAAATAACCAAGTGCAATAACTGGGATAAATAGTGCTAAAATTAGTTTTGTTGTTGTATTTAAACTTGTTAAATAAAACAGATTTTATCCCTACCTGTATGTTTAGCTTCATATAAAGCTTTCTCAATATTTTCTATCATCTCCTCTTTGGTATTTACATTTTCTATATTAGTTACACCAAAGCTACAAGTTATTTTTATATCATTTTTAAATATATGTTCTTGGATAAGTTTTTTTAATCTATTTGCTACTAATAGAGTGTATTGAGATGATGTTTTTGGTAAAAGTTGTATAAATTTTTTGCCACACCATCTAGCAAGTATATCATTTTGTGAAATATTTTTATCTACTATATTAGCAAGTTCTATTAATATCTCATCACCAATTTTATTGTTATAAGTTTCATTTATCTGTTTAAAATTATCAATATCAAAAAGTATAATTCCTAAATCTTTTTTATCTCTTTTAGATTTTTTAAACTCTTTTTTTAGTTCATCTTCAAAGTAAGTTCTATTTGCTAATTTTGTAAGGTCATCAGTATATGCTTTGTATTGAAGTTCATTTTTTTTGATAGTTAGATTTGTAATCTCTGTAAATATAATTATAGAGTGAAGTGTATCTTCCATCTGTTTAATCGATATAACAAATGCTTGAGGTTCTGACTCTTCATTTATCATAGATACTACTCTTTGATCGTCATCTAGGTTTTGAATCTCATCAATCCAATTATTTTCATCTTTTGGATAAAAAAAGTCGCCATAATTTACAAAAACATTAGAGATAGATTGATATTCAGAATTAAATTGTTCAATATCACTTAATCTAAAAAATTTTAAAAAATTTTTATTTGAGTAAATAATATCGTTATTTTTATCTAAAACTATTAGTAGGTTTAACATTTGAGTTATCTCATTTGTCAAAGTTTGTTGAGCTAAAAGTTCTTTTTCTATATTTATTTGTTTTGTTAGTTGTTCAAGTTTTTGTTTTAAAATTACAAAACTTATAGGTTTTAGTATATAACTATCAACATGTGTTTCGATAGCATCTATTAAGTATTCACTTTCACTATGTGCAGTTGTAAAGATAATATGCTGTTCAGGTTTTATCTCTTTTATGGTTTTTACCATGGTTATACCATCCATAACAGGCATTTTAATATCTGTTATGATGATATTTGGTGAGTGTTGTTTAAAAAGTTCTAAACCAATTTTCCCATCTTTAGCAATATAAAGTTCACTAGAGTAGCGACCTAAAAGTTTAGATAGTTTGTTACGAACACCATCCTCATCTTCTACATAAAGAATAGTTGGTTTAGTTATCATTTTTTATTCCTTAATTAACTCTTCAGAAGATAAAGGTTTCATAGCTGGAAAAAGTAAAACATCACGGATGCTATGCTCATTAGTAAGAAGCATTACTAGTCTATCTATACCAATACCTTGACCAGCAGTTGGTGCCATACCATAGCTTAGTGCTTCAACAAAATCTTTATCCATTTCGTGTGCTTCATCATCACCACTCTCTTTAGCATCCATCTGTCCCTCAAAGCGACTAAGCTGATCTATAGGGTCATTAAGTTCACTAAAAGCATTAGCTATCTCTCTACCAGCTATAAAAAGTTCAAATCTTTCTGTTAGTTCAGAGTTTGTATCACTTCTTCTAGCTAGTGGAGATAGTTCAACTGGGTATTCTGTAATAAAAGTTGGATTTATAAGTTTTTCTTCAACAAATGCATCAAAAAGTTCACCTTGAAGTAAACCTAAGTTTAGTTTCTCATTTACATCTATATTGTGTTTTTTTAGGTAGTTTACAATTTGTTCTTTATCATTTACAATATCTGCTGGAACACCACCAACACTTGTTAGTGATTCTATAAGTGGTAGTTCTACAAATTCTGAAAAATCAACTTCCATATCACCATAAGGTAATATACTTGGTAGATCAAGATGCTCAAAAAGATACTGAAAATACTCTTTTGTAATCTCGATTAAGTCTTTGTAAGTTTTATAAGCCCAGTAAAATTCTATAGATGTAAATTCAGGGTTATGAGTAGCATCCATACCTTCATTTCTAAAGTTACGATTTATCTCAAATACAGCTTCAAATCCACCAACTATAAGTCTTTTTAGATAAAGTTCAGGTGCAATTCTTAAGTATCTATCAACACCAAGAGCATTATGATGAGTTACAAATGGTTTTGCATTTGCTCCACCAGCAATAGGGTGCATCATAGGAGTTTCAACTTCTAAGAAACCTTTTTCTTCAAAAAAGTGTCTAGTTAGTGAGATAACACGAGAACGGATTTTAAAAGTGTTTTTAACCTCTTTGTTCATAATAAGGTCAAGATATCTTTTTCTGTATCTTATCTCTTTATCTGTTACACCATGAAATTTTTCTGGAAGTGGTGAAAGAGCTTTTGTTAATAGTTGAAATTCACTAGCATGTAGTGAAAGTTCACCTTTACCAGTTACAAATGGATAACCAGTTATCTCAACAATATCACCAACTTCTATCATCTTTTTAAATATAGTGTTATAAAAACCTTCAGGTAGATTATCACGAGCGATATATACTTGTAAAACACCACTTTCATCTTCTATGTTTACAAAACTTGCTTTACCCATGATACGAAGTAGTTTGATACGACCACTAACTGTGTAGTGTCTATGCTCATCTCTTTTGTTCTCTTTGTGTTCAATATCTGCATTAACTTTTAAGTACTTAGATATAGTGGCATTTCTTTTTGATTTGTTAGCATAAGGGTTATAACCCTCTTTTCTTAGCAACTCTGCTTTTTCAATTCTTTGTTGAATAAATTTATTTTGAAACATTAATGATTTTCCTTTTGACATTGTTTACAAATCCCATATATTTGCATTGAATGGTCTTGCATTTTAAAGTTTAATTGTTCAGCAATCTTATGCTGTCTATCTTCGATTTGTTCATCAACAAACTCTGTTATATTTCCACATTTTGTACAGATTAAGTGGTCATGATGTTCTTTTGCTCCTAGCTCATATTTTTTACCTTGAGCCCCAAATGATAAAGATGTAACTATAGAAGATTCTTCTAAAAGAGATAATGTTCTGTAAACAGTAGCAATACCAGTTTTTAAATCAGGATATTTTTCTTGTATAAGATGGTGTAATGATTCAGGGGTTAAGTGTTCATCAGAACCATATAAAGTTTCTAAAATCACCTCTCTTTGGATAGTAAATTTTAAATTATTATCTTTAAGCAAAGCCTTAAAGTTATTTAGTAATTGTTCATATTCAATGGTTTTTACATTAAAATTTGTTGTTATTTTAGACATCTATTTCGCCTCCATCTGTTGTTTCATTTTTTCTTCTAGTTGTTTTTTTGTTTCATCTACTATATCTTTGGTAGTGTTTTTTACTGCATCTTCTACACTTTTCTTTTGTTCATCTATAGCATCATTTAGTGTTTCATTTGATTGGATAGGTTCTAGTTTCATGATAAACCCACCAGTTTCAACTAAAATAGGAAACAAAACACTGTTTTGCATTTTTGAGTCTATCAATGATTTAACAGCTTTTACATTATATGTTGCATGAGCAATAACTGCAGCGATTAAGAAAAATTTACTTGCACCAAATAAAAATCCTAAGATTCTATCAACTGGACCTAACCCACTTACAGAACTTAATTTTTTAAAGACAAAACCTAAAGTTATCATAATCAACCAAAAAAGTGCTAATGTAGCTAAAAATCCAGTGAAACTAACAGCTGCATCATTTTGAAACCTAAATATAGTATCGTTTAAAGTTTTTCCAACTGTATCACCCATTCTTGAAGCTACAAAGATACCACCTATAATACCTATTAGTCCAAAAAGTTCTTTAAAGAAACCGTTTATAACACCTTTTAAACCTAAAAGTAAAATGATAACTGCTGCTACTAAATCAAAATAATTGATATCCATTAAATCTCCAATCTTTCTATTTCTGCTCTATTTCTACCATTGTTTTTTGCCCGATAAAGAGCTTTGTCAGCTCTTGCAATAAATATATCAGGAGTATCATCTTTTTGTATTGATGTTGCTCCTATGCTTATAGTAACACCAAAGCTATTTTTATCATAACTAAGTTTCGATTTTCTAATCAAGTTTAGGATTCTATCTAAAACAACTTTACAACCATCTTCATTTATTCTATTTAGTATGATTGTAAACTCTTCTCCCCCATATCTAAAAGCTCTATCCCCATCTCGTAGAGTTTTTTTAAGAAGATTTGCTATAAAAATTAACACTTTATCACCAACTACATGACCATAAGTATCGTTAAAATTTTTAAAATGATCTATATCTATCATAAGTAGATACATATCTAACGATTTTGTTTCTTTTTTACATACTCTTGTAAGATATGAGTCTAATGACCCACGATTATGTATCTTTGTTAGTGAGTCAATATTTGAATTTCTTTCAAGGATTCTTATTTGAGTTGTTAAGTTAGAAATTGTGTCATGTGCATTTTGAATCTCTTTTGCCATATTTTTTTGAATAGACATAAATTGTTCTGTATGACCATATAAGTCTGTAGATTCGTTGCATTGGTTTAGAGTTTTTATCTGTAGTTTGTTTAGTTTGTCTAAATATTGGTTCGTTTTATTGTATGAATCTAAAGAATCTTTTGCAATATCTTTATATATGTTTTTAAATAATTTTTTGTCTATAATTGTTTCAAAGTCATTTGTAGAAAAAATATCAGCAGTATCTCTAAAAAAGTTTACAATTTGTTCTTTTGAAATATAGTCTTCACTATCTATTTGTAAATTTAGATCATTGAATAATTGTGATACAAGAGACTTTATCTCATGCTTTTTCATAGAAACTTCCTTATAAATGTTTTGTAATTATACATATAAAAGCATAAAAAAAGCTTTTTTTGAGTAGAATTGCAAAAAAATTATATATATTAAGGTTTTATTATGAGTATTTGGACACCATCTAGTTGGAGAGAAAAACCAATTTTACAACAACCAACTTATCCAAATCAAGAAGAGTTAGATAGTGTTTTACAAGAGTTAAAAAACTATCCACCACTTGTTTTTGCTGGTGAGGCTCGTACACTAAAGAGTTCTTTAGCTAAGGTTGCTAATGGAGAGGCTTTTTTACTTCAGGGTGGGGACTGTGCTGAGAGTTTTAGTGAATTTCATGCAGATAATATCCGTGATAGTTTTAAAGTTATGATGCAGATGGCAGTTGTTATGACTTATGCAGGTGGTTTACCAGTTGTAAAAGTTGGTCGTATGGCTGGTCAGTTTGCAAAACCTCGTTCAAGTAATACTGAAACTTTTGATGGTATAACACTTGATTCATATCGTGGTGATATTATCAATGGTTCAGAATTTACAAAAGATGCCAGAGTTCCAGACCCTAAAAGAATGATAAAAGCTTATAACCAAGCATCAGCTACACAAAATCTACTTCGTGCTTTTGCAACAGGTGGTTTAGCTGACTTACATAAAGTTCATCAATGGACAACTGATTTTGCTCAAAGAGATGATGTGATGCAAAAGTATGAAAAACTAGCTGAAGATATATCTAACTCTTTGAAGTTTATGGAAGCTTGTGGAGTTACTTCTAAAACTTATAGAACTTTAAGAGAAACAGATTTTTATACATCTCATGAAGCATTACTTTTACCTTATGAAGAAGCATTTACAAGACAAGATTCTATCACAGGAGATTGGTACGATACATCTGCCCATATGTTATGGATAGGTGATAGAACTCGTCAACTTGATGGAGCTCATGTTGAGTATCTAAAAGGTGTTAAAAACCCTATCGGTGTAAAAGCTGGTCCATCTATGGATGCTGATGACTTAGTAAGACTTTGTCAAACTCTAAACCCTGACAATGAAGCAGGGCGATTAAATGTTATAGTTAGAATGGGTGCTAACAAAGTTGGAGATGACAAAACAGGTATGCAAAGACTTATCAGAGCTATAGAGAAAGAGGGACTAAAAGTAGTTTGGAGTTGTGACCCAATGCATGGTAATACTATAAAATCATCAAATAACTTTAAAACTCGTCCAGTTGATGACATACTAACAGAGATGAAACAATTTTTCCAAATCCATAAAGCAGAGGGGACTCATGCTGGTGGTGTTCACTTAGAGATGACTGGTAAAAATGTTACTGAGTGTATAGGTGGTAGTTTTACAGTGACTGAGGAAGATTTAAGTTCTCGTTATCATACTCATTGTGACCCTAGATTGAATGCAGATCAATCTTTAGAACTTGCATTTTTGATAGCTGATTCACTAAAAGAAGCACAAAAATAAAACTTTTACTTTTTATATTTATCTTACTTGCATCTGTTTTATCAGATGCATCTGCTATGAGTGTTAAAGAGAAAAAACAAAAGTTTAAAGATTTGTTAGTTCCTGCTATAGATAGAGTTTATAACGACTTACAAAATCAATACGATGAAATTAAAACTTTAATAGATACAAATCAAAACCATCCAAAAATAGATAAACTTATGCAAGAATATTCTGCTAAAGATAAGCAAGATTTACTCCAAAGAATAAAACCACATCCAAAAAGTATAGCTATAGCACAAGCAGCTATTGAAAGTGCATGGGCTACTTCAAGGTTTACACATATTGCAAATAACCTTTTTGGAGTATGGTCTCTTAATGAAAATGAATCAAGAATACAAGCTTCAAAAACAAGTGGTAAGTCAGCTGTTTATGTTAGAAAATATAACAGTATAGTTGAGTCTGTAAAAGACTACTATAAGGTGTTAGCAACCTCTAAGGTTTTTGAACAATTTAGAATACAAAAAATGAAAAAAAATAGTATATATGAGTTGGTAAAAAGACTTGACAAGTATTCTATAAGAGGTAAAGTATATACTAATGAGTTAGAATCTATTATAAAATACAATAAATTTTATGAATTCGATAAAAAAGTAGAAAAATGAAAAAAATAATCTTATTATGTTTTATTGTCTTATCTCTATTTTCATCTGATTATAGATATAGAAAATACGATCATGTAAAAAAGTTCTATGAACCATTGATAGAAAAAACTATTGATTTAGGTTTAAAATACAATGTCCCTCCATCAGCTATACTAGCTATAGCAGGAGTTGAATCTGGTTATGGTAGAGGATATGTGGCTAAAATAAGTGGTAATATTTTAAGTCTAGGGACAAATAAGGGTGAAAAAGAGTTACCTGCACTTTATCTACCAAATATTAAAAATCCATATAAAATTATCTATAATCCAAAAGAGATAGCAAAGTATAAAAAAAATGAACTAAGATATAAAAAAAGAGCAAGAAGTCGTAAGAAAGATTATAGACCAAACCCTTATGCTGGTACATCACAAAATTTACAATATTTTGATGAGCATCCAAAAGAGAAAGTTAAAGCAAACTTGGCTTGTATAGAAGATTTTTGTAAAGTTTGGATAAGTTATAAAAATAGATTTGAACCATTTCAAAAGGCTAGAAGAGATTTAGATTTACTTGTAAAAACAAAAGGTCAAGATACTATTTTTGAAAGAATAACGGCTGAACAATTTATAAACAATATTGGTGGTAAAAAGAACTCATTCAATTATAGAAAAACATGGCCAAAAAAGGTTATAACGGTTATGAAAAATACAGGTTTAGTAGAATTAGTACAAGATATTAGAAAAGGTGATGATTTTAATAAAGCTTGGAATAGATAAAAATTTAAAAGCTTTTGTTAAATTGAATTTTTGTATTATTACACACAAAGGATAGTTATGGAAAAAATGTGGTCAGGAAGATTTAGTAGTAGTGCTTCTTCATTGTTAGATGAGTTTAATGCATCTATAATGTTTGATAGAAAGTTATATCTTGAAGATATAGAGGGTTCACTTGCTCATGCTCAGATGCTAAATAAACAAAATATTTTAACAGATGATGAATATACTCAGATAGTTAAAGGTTTAAGCCAAGTAAAAGATGAGATAGAATCAGGTAAGTTTGAGTGGAATATAAGCGATGAAGATTTACACATGGGGATTGAGAAAAGACTTACTCAAATCATAGGTGATGCTGGTAAAAAGCTTCATACTGCAAGAAGTAGAAATGACCAAGTTGCAGTTGATTTTAGAAGATGGACTTTAAAGAAAAATCTTACACTTGTAGATGCTATTAAAAAACTTATGTCTGAAATTTTAGTAGTAGCACAGAAACATACAGAAACACTTATCCCTGGTATGACACACCTTCAACATGCTCAACCTACTAACTTTGGTTTTCATTTAGGGGCTTATCTTTCTATGTTTAAAAGAGATATACAAAGATTTGAAGACTCATACACAAGAAACAATGTTTCACCTTTAGGTTGTGCAGCATTAGCAGGAACACCACACAATGTAGATAGAGAACTTACAGCTGAACTTTTAGGTTTTGATAGTGTTAGTGTAAATTGTTTAGATACAGTAAGTGATAGAGATTTTGCATTAGAGATTTTGTTCAATATCTCAACTATGATGATGCATATTTCTCGTTTAAGTGAAGAGCTTATCATGTGGTCATCTTATGAGTTTGGTTTTGTTGAACTTAGTGATGAGTACTCAACTGGAAGTTCAATTATGCCACAAAAGAAAAATCCTGATGTTCCTGAACTTTTAAGAGGAAAAACTGGTCGTGTTTATGGTTCTCTTATGGGACTTTTAACAGTTATGAAAGGTTTACCACTAGCATATAACAAAGATACTCAAGAAGATAAAGAGGGTGTTTTTGATGCAGTTGAAACTGCTGAAATTTCATTAGAGATTTTAAAAGAAGCTATCAAAACTATGGAAGTAAAAGCACACAACATGGAAAAAGCTTGTGCTATAGGGCATCTTAGTGCTACTGATTTGGCTGATTATCTAGTTGAAAAATGTAACATCCCATTTCGTGAAGCTCACTTTATAACTGGTCGTGCAGTTGCTAAGGGTGAAGAGATAGGTGTAGATATAAGTGCGATGGAATTTAAATACTTTAAAGAGATAGATGATAGAATAGATGAAGACTTAATGCCATACTTAAACCTAAGACACTCCATGAATGCAAGAACATCTCAAGGTGGAACAGCAACTTCAAGAACTAAAGAGCAACTAGAATACTTTAAAACTTTTTTAGAGGCTAAGTAGATAAATGTAAGTGTAACTCATAAAGATGGGTATGAAGTTTGAGGCAAAGACAGCAAAAAGTAGCTTTGTTATAGATTGTCTAGCATCATAACTTGTAGTGCAATTGAGGGTTATCTAGCATAATTATTTATGTTGAGATTTTAAGATAACTACTATTTCGCTATAATTGCGAAATTATTTTAGATATAGGAATTTTTATATGAGCAATAAGGCAAATATTAATGGAAAAGTTTGGAAATTTGGTAAAGATATTGATACAGATTTAATTATCGCTGCTCGTTACTTAAATACTTCAGTAGCAGAGGAGTTAGCACCTCATGTTATGGAAGATGCAGATCCTGATTTTGTAAAAAAAATGAGTGTTGGAGATGTTATAGTAGCTGGTGAAAACTTTGGTTGTGGAAGTAGCCGTGAACATGCACCTATAGCACTAAAAGCTGCTGGTGTTGCTGCAATTATCGCTCCAACTTTTGCAAGAATCTTTTATAGAAACTCTTTTAATATGGGACTTCCTATATTTGAACTACCTCAGAGTGCTGAGATAGCAGAGGGTGATGAGATTAGTGTAGATATGGATGCTGGAACTATCACAAATAAAACTCAAAACAAAACTTATAACTTCACTCCTATTCCTGCTTTTATGCAAGAACTTATAGATGCAGGTGGACTTATGAATTTCGCAAAAAATGAAGTAGAGGGTAAATAATGAAAACATATAATATAGCACTTATAAAAGGTGATGGGATTGGTCCTGAGATAATAGATGAAGCGGTAAAAGTTTTAGATGCAGTATCTTCATCTTTTGATTTTGATTTTAAGTATGAAGAGGTTTTAATGGGTGGTTGTGCTTATGATGAGACTGGAGACCCACTTCCACAAGAGACTATAACTGCTTCACTAAAAAGTGATGCTGTACTTTTTGGTGCTATTGGTGGTGAAAAGTGGGATAACCTTCCTCGTGAGAAAAGACCTGAAAGTGGACTTTTAAGATTTCGTAAAGAGTTAGGTGTTTATGCAAATCTTCGCCCAGCTATCGTTTATGATGAACTTATAAATGCATCTTCACTTAAACCTGAGATTGTTAAGGGTGTAGATATTATGGTTGTTCGTGAACTTATTGGTGGTATCTACTTTGGTGAACCTAAAGGTCGTACAGAGGACAAAGGTTGGAATACTATGGTTTATACTCGTGATGAGATAGTTCGCATCGCACACCAAGCATTTAGAATTGCACAAAAAAGAGACAAAAGAGTTTGCTCTATAGACAAAGCAAATGTTTTAGATGTATCTCAACTTTGGAGAGATACTGTAACAGAAGTTGCAAAAGAGTACCCTGATGTTGAACTTTCACATATGTATGTAGATAATGCAGCTATGCAACTTGTACTTAACCCTAAACAATTTGATGTGATGCTAACTGGAAATATTTTTGGTGATATTTTAAGTGATGAGGCTTCTATGTTATGTGGTTCTATAGGTCTTTTACCATCAGCATCTGTTGGTGAAAAGATTGGTGTTTATGAGCCTATCCATGGTTCTGCTCCAGATATTGCAGGGCAGGGTGTTGCTAACCCTATAGCAACTATAGGTTCAGCTTCTATGATGCTTAGATATGCACTAGGTGAGATTGAAGCAGCAGATAAGATTGATAGTGCTATAAAAAAAGCCTTATCAGAGGGTTATAGAACAGGTGATTTAGCACAATATGATGCTAAAGAGGTTTGTTCTACAAGTGAGATGGGTTCTATCATAGCTAACTATGCTGCTAAAAAATAGATGCAAACTTTAACTCTAGCAAATATCTATGAACTTCAAGGTTTAAAAGATGAAGCATTAGATATTTACAAAGAGATACTAAAAAAAGACCCTTCAAATAGTGATGCAAAAATCGCTATAAGGAGGTTATCTGGTATGAGAAAAAAGTTTTTAGGTGTCAATACTCAGATGAAAGAGTTTTTTTTAAAAATGGATTCAGATATTGAGTTCAATGAGTTTGAAAGGTGGTTGTTAAAATGGAACTAAAAGATGTTGTTTTGTCTACTCTAGCAGAGATGGAAGATGCTGAAACTATTATAAGACCAAATGTACAAGAGATTCAAAAAGAAGAGATTAAAGAACAAGAGATTCCAAAATTTGAAACACCAGATATAGAAGTTGAAAAAAATGTTAAAGAGGAAGATATAGACTCTAGTAGTGATGAGTTACATTTTTTAACATCAGTTAGAGAAAGACTTTTAGTTCTTTTTGAAGGATTTCAAGCTCCAAATAACAAAGAGATTGAGGCTAAGATAGATATGACCTTAAATTTTTTAGAATACACTTTAGCTACTATAGATAAAAGAGTAGAAAAACTTAAAGAGGGTGGTAAATGAGTCAATACAGAGTGCTTATAGATGCTGATGATGAAAAGGGATTAGTACATAAAGTTTCTAGCATCTTTTATAAACAAGATTTAAATATACTTTCAAACAGTGAATTTGTAGATAAAGAAAACAATAAGTTTTTTATGAGAAGTGTAGTAGATGGTGTAGTAGATGCAGATGAACTACAAAATGCAATACAAAATATTTCATCTACAAATGAGTTAAGTGTAAGAGTTGTAAGTCCAAAGAAAAAAAATATAATCATCTTGGTTACTAAAGAGTTACATGCTTTAGGTGATATACTTATCCGTCATGAAGCAGGAGAGTTAGAAGCAAACATACTTGGAGTGGTTTCCAATTATGATGCACTTGAATCTTTAGTATCAAAGTTTGATATACCATATATAACAGTTAGTCATGAAAATCTTGAGAGAGAGGAACATGAACAAAAAGTTATAGAAGCGATAGAGAGTTTTGCAGAGGTGGATTATATAGTTCTTGCTAAGTATATGAGGATTTTAACACCAAATTTTGTAGAGACTTTTAAAGATAAAATTTTAAACATCCATCACTCTTTTTTACCGGCTTTCATCGGTGCAAACCCTTATAAACAAGCATTTAACCGAGGTGTGAAAATCATAGGTGCAACAGCACATTTTGTAAACAATGATTTAGATGAAGGTCCAATCATAGCACAAGAGGTTATACATGTAAACCATGCTTATAGTTGGAAAGATATGCAACGCTCAGGTCGTGATGTTGAAAAGGTTGTGTTGTCTCGTGCTTTAAAACTAGCACTTGAAGATAGAATATTTGTTTATGCTAACAAAACAGTAATTTTTTAAGAGGTATTTTTAAATGGTAAAATTTAATCTAGTTCTAGTAAACCCACAAATACCAAACAATACTGGTGCAATAGGGCGACTTTGTGTAAATGCTGGTGCATCTTTGCATCTTATAAAACCTATAGCTTTTGATATAGATGAAAAAGCTGTTCGCCGTGCTGGACTTGATTACTGGAAGAAGTTAGATTTACATGTTTGGGAAAGTATAGATGAGTTTTTTGAACAAAATGATATAACTAACAATGCTTACTTTGCAACAACAAAAACAGATAAACCTTACTTTGAAGCTGAATTTAAAGAGGGTGATTTTATCTTTTTTGGTAGTGAAACAGCAGGAATTCCAGAAGAGATTTTAAACAGATACAAATCTCAAAATATTACCATTCCTATGACAAAAGAGGGAAGAAGTCTAAATCTTGCTATAAGTACTGGTATAGTTCTCTACGATGCTATAAGACAAAATTTTTAAGGGTATAAAATGGAAATGCTAGATACAGTAATGAGTATACTTTTTATACTCTTTATGATTTTTATTTTTGGTGGTTATCATAAAAATAAATCTGCTCAAAGAGAAGCAGGATTTAAAAAAGATGAAGAGTTAAAAAAACAAAATCCTTAATCTATCTTTATTATTACCGATTTAACTCTTTGAAAAGGGTTTAGATGGGATTATTTAGGATAAATACAAATATTTCAGCATTAAATGCACAGGCTAATTTAAGTATTGTCAATCGTTCTATAAATGCATCCTTAGAAAAACTAAGTTCAGGTCTTAGGATAAACAAAGCATCTGATGATGCTTCTGGTCTTGCTATAGCAGATTCACTCCGTTCACAAGCTTCAGGTCTTGGACAGGCTATAAAAAATGCTAACAATGGCATTAATATTATCCAAATTGCAGATAAAGCTATGGATGAGCAAACAAAAATCGTCGATATGATAAAAGTAAAAGCTATCCAATCAGCAGAAGATGGACAGACTACAGATACTAGAAAAGCACTACAAGCAGATATTATCCGTCTTATGGAGGAGTTGGACAATATAGCTGGAACAACTTCATTTAATGGTCAGCAACTTCTATCAGGTCAATTTTCAAACAAAGAATTTCAGATAGGGGCTTAT
>Ga0256842_1001527_pt1 | contig 18313 bp, 14 predicted proteins | sample 4559240metaG_FD_185973 | JGI IMG/M metagenome (GOLD analysis project Ga0256842, IMG submission 185973) | Hydrothermal vent microbial communities from Guaymas Basin, Mexico - 4559-240 | ecosystem: Environmental > Aquatic > Marine > Hydrothermal vents | place: Mexico: Guaymas Basin | collected...
TAATGGAAGAAAACAAAGTATTTCCTGAAGAAGAACAGAAAATACTTTCCAACTGGCTAAAAAAAGAATATTAATGAAAGTTTTTTTAGATAGTAATGTACTTTTTGCAGCTGTTTACAGTGGTCTTAAAGGATCTTATCCTGCTATTATTTTAAAGTTGGGGAAAGAGAACTTTTTTGATCTTTATATTTCTTCCTTGGTTGAATATGAGGTAAGACATAATGTAAAGAAAAAAGCCAGTAATAAATTAAGCATATTAAGAGAAGTTTTAAAAACAATAAATAAAATACCAGATGTGGACCTTGCAATTGAGAAAATAAAAATTCTCCCTGAAAAAGATAGAATTATACTTGGGACTGCTATATATTATAAGATGGACTTTTTTATAACAGGGAACACAAAAGATTTCTGCAATTTTTATGGAACAAAAATACAAAATACGTATATACTAACGCCCAGAGATTTTTGTTATAATAATAGAGGGTAATTTTTTATCTTAGTTATGCAATGAAGAATATCATTTATAAAACAAATAATCTGTAATACTAGAAAAGTCTTCAAAACACGAAATTAATCGTTAACATCTATAGATTTTTGTCAGGAGCGATATAATTAAAAAAAGAGGATGATGTTAAGATTTTAAATAGGGAACAAAAATGGGATTTTTATTGTCTGTTATTTTTTTATTGTCTTACCCTGGTTATGCAAGATTAGCCTTTGGTTGATTGGGCAGTTGGTGTTTGAAAACAAAATCTTGAATCTATCAATGAAGAAGAACTTAAAAAAATTTTAAAGGATAAAAAATATGAGAAAAAAAGCATTATATTTTGCCATAGTGTTTTTTTGTTTTTTCTTTATTTTTAATTCCATGTAATGGATTAGCAGAAAAAAAAGATGATTTAGAAGCAAAATTTTATAAAAAATATTATAAAGTAACATCACATATGGGTACAGAAAAAGTTAAGAGAATAGTTTTTGATCTAGATATTTTTATCATAGTTTTATGAAACGACAAAAATATATTAAAGAGATCCTTAAGCTGAATAAATCAAAAAAGTACAAAGAAGCATATTCTTTGTTAAACCAGGCATTGGCAATTTATCCCAATAACCTTTTTTTAAAAAAATTTGAAATATTTCTTTTGAAAAGGATAGGTAAAATTGATGAAGCCTATATTAAGGCTCAGAATTTGTACAATGAATTAAAAGATGATGAATTTTTTATTCAAACATATCTTTTGCTTTTAGAAAAAAAAGGTGAAAAAGATTCATTAAAAAATTTGATTCAAAATATCCTTATAGAAAATAAATCCTATAGTGATAAATTTTACGACTTTCTCTTAAAAATAACTTTGAGACACTTTAAAGATAAAGAATTGGAGCAAATTAAAGATAAATTTCCAAATTATAAAGAGATTCCCAATTATAAAAAATATAAACTGAAATTTGCCTCAATGTCTTTAACTGATGCAATTCAAGAAATTGAAAATTTAATGATCTTACCTAATTATCAGAACGATACAGATCTATGTCTTTATCTGGCATCCCTTTACAAAAAGACCAAACAGTATGGTAAGGCCCTTGAAATTTATAAAAAATTACTTACCAAAGATCCAGATTCCAAATATATCCAAAAGATGACAGGATACATTTACTATAATTTGCAGGATTATAAAAATGCCTTGATATATTTAAGAGAGGCTGTATTAAAGGATCCAGAAGATGTAATTTTATTAAATACCTTGTTTAAGATCTATGAAAAAGATAAAGATTTTGATGAATTTAAAAAATTAGGTGATGAGATTATAGCAAGGCATCCACATGTGAAAAAAATTTACGGATACATGAAAAAAGCAGAAAAATGGAAGCAAAATTAAAAGATCTAATTGAAATTCCAGAGATTGAGCTTGTTGTAAATATTGATGATGTTGATACCAAAGCAGATCAATTATACTCCACCTTTGTCTTAACCGATGAAATAAAAGTAGGCCTTGAGATTATAATAGAAAAGATAAAGAGGTTAGAAGGAACAGGAGTCTTTGTAAAAGGGAACTTTGGAAGCGGTAAATCTCATTTTCTTTCCTATCTATACCTATATATTCTCAGGAAAAATATTTTACCAGATGTTAATGTAATTAAAATACTTCTCACTAAATATCCTTCTACACGAACTCTTGAAGAAATATTGCTTGAAAACTTTCATGTCAGGGAGAAGGTATTAAATAGAGATACAATTTATAAGAAGATTGTTTCAACTCCAACTGTAATAATTATTGATGAATTAAGTGAGTTTTTACGATCAAAACCTACGCCAGCCTCTTTTTATGAAGATATCAGATTTTTACAATATCTTGGAGAGTTTTCATTTAATAACCCTTTATGGGTTATTGCATCATTGCAAGAATGGATAGAGGAAACTGGCCATATATCTTCCTCAATCTTTAATAGAATAAAAGATAGATATCCTGTAAAAATCAATTTAACATCATCTCATATTGAAGATATTATTGATAAACGAATTATTATTAAAAAAGAGGGAGCTGAAAAATTTATTGAAAAGGCATATAAAAAATTTAAGTTATATTTTCCAAATTTTAAATTAAATTACGAAAAATTTAAAAAGACATATCCTCTTCACCCAATTACAGTTAAATATCTTTCAGGTCTTACCCAGATATTTTCTCAACACAGAGGTGTTATACATTTTTTGGTAAATGAAGTAAAAAGAGATTTGGATAAACCCTATGATTATCTCATTACACCAGATAGGATTTATGATAATTTTGAAGATAGAATAAAAGAGATTCCAGAGTTTGCCCCGTTTGTAACAAATGTATTTGAATATTATAAGCAAAATATTGCAAATATAATAAAAAATGAAAAACTTGTTGATACAGCCTTTTCTGTTATTAAACTTTTAATACTTACTGAGATATCACCAATAGAAAAAAGGAAAAATTATATTGAGCTAGCAGAAATCCTTTTAAAGAGATTTTCTACATTTAATGAAAATATTAATTATGAATTTATTAGGGATGGGATACTTGAGCCACTTGTATCCAATAGAATGTTTGTAAAAAAACAGAAGGATGTATATTTTATTGAACATTCTGCAAAAGAAGCACTGAAAATAAAGGCAGATATAAAAAAGAAAAGTGAAAAGTTTGAAAATAGGCAATTTTTATTCAAGACCATTTTAGAAAATCTAAAATATCCATTTTTGCCCTTATCAAGATTTATTGAAGGAGGGAAGGCAAGATTTATATGGCAAAATAGCATGAGAGAGATTGTTGTTTTTCCTGTTTTTTATCCTATAAAAAAACATGAACTTGAGAGATATCTAAATTATGTGAGTAAACATATTGATGGCTATCTCTTTGTATTATCTCCATTTATGGATTCTAGTTGGGTAGATTCTTTAAAAGATATATTTAATTCAGAGTTTACCAAACTTTTACTTTTCTGGAAGTTAAAGGCATTTACAGAAGATGAAATTAATTTTTTGAGTCAATATTTTTCTAAAATCAATCTAAAGAATAAATATAATGAACTTAAAGATGAGATAAAAAAGGAGGAGACTGAATTTAAAGATATTATAACAACAAAATTTTTTCATGGAACAATTTTTTCATTGGATAAAAGTATAAATATAAATCTCAATGATATTGGAATCTTACCTTTTGAAAAACTATTAAAAAGTATTTTTGAAAGATCTCTAAATGAAATACATCCCAGACATTGCGAGATTATGCCTCTAATTGATTATATTTCAAAAAGTCAATTTGAAACCTTATTTTCTTCATTTATAACAAAAGGTAAAATAACATATGAAGAAGCAGAAAAAAAGGGTATAAGTAATGTAATAGAAAGTTTTTTAAGCCCTTTAAATGTAGTAAAAAAGAGGACAGAAGGGTATTTTATAAAAATAGACATAGATTCTGAACTAATTTCAAATCTTTTGAATATAATCAATCACGAAAAAGAATTTTACTCTATAAAAATTATCTTAAAAAAGGGGAAATGGGGACTATCAGATGAACAGATCTTTATATTAACTGCTATATTGATTGTGTCTGGGTATGTTATCTCTTATAATGAATATAATGAAATCATTGAGTTAAAGAAATTTAGTGATATTAATCTTATAAAATATCTAAAAATCGGGAAAACAATCAGCCACAAATACTTACCCATAATTAAATATGGAGAATTTATTTGGGGTAAAATAGAAGATGTTCCTACATTTTCAACTCAAAAACAGATGTGGAACAAGCTTACAGCATTTATTAGAGAATATAGAAAAAAGATAAAAGAGATATTGACTTTAAAAATAAGATTTGAACATTATGTTATTTTTAAAAAAATAAGATTTGATTCAGCCCTGGTTAATAATTTAAATTTGTTACTAAATTCCATAAAAATATCTTCCCATCCATCAGAGGGTCTGGAAAAATTTCTTGAGTATCTAAATGACAATAAAGATCTAAAAGATAACATTGCGTATATTGATAGATTATGGAATTTTCTGAAAAATGAGTTTTCGCAATTAAATAGAATTTATTTATATATTACGTCTGATGATCTTTATTTAAATGATGAGCTTAAGCAATTGAAAAAAGAACTCATAGATGAGATTGAAAATTATTTAGAATATTTTGAGGATGTTAGTAGTGTTATTACCACATGGGATGAGTTTTTTGAAAAATATACAAAATTCTACCTTGAGTCCCATGAAGAATATTATGCAGCAGATATCTTTTATTTGAAACAAGAGATAGAACAGATGGAAGAGTATAATGTTTTGAAAAAGATATCTTATTTTCTTCCGAATCTCACATTTAAATATGATTATTTTGAAATAAATTCCATTATTCAAAAACTACCTGAAAAGTGTAAAGAGGATATCTATTCCACAATATTTTCCTCTCCAGTTTGTAGCTGTGGTTTTGTTCCTGGAATGGAGCCGCCTATTATTAGGGATGATATAAAAGGTATGATAACCCAAGGGATCAGAAATTTTTTACATAAGATTAATACACCTGAAATTAGACAAAAAGTGGAAACATTTCTCTTTGGCACCTCAGATATGAGAGAGGAGATTGAAAAGGTTGTATTTTTGGAAAATATAGATGAGTTAAATATTTCTTTGATATTACCTTATCTAAATACAGATGTGTTAAAGGCCCTGTCAAATGCATTAAAGGGCAAGTGGAAAATAAAAAGATTAGATCTTGATAAAATATTAAGAGATATTAAAGGAAAGAGATTCAAATATGAGGAAATGAAAGAATTTTTTAATAAAATCCTTGGTGAAGATAGAGAGACAATATTTTGGATCACAGATTCCACTGAAGATTTAATTTATCTGAAAGAAGATTTAGCCAAATATGGAGTATCAGGTCAAAAGTTGACTAATAAATTGTATATGTTTGACAATATAGAAGAGATGATTGAAAATAATATTGAAAATCTCAACCTAAGCCAATTTGAGGTAAGTGATCTTATAGATTTTTTAAAAAGAGAAAAATATTCAGCCATAAAAAGACATTTAAGAAATGAGATAATAAAAAGGATGTTAGCTGAAAGTTTTCAAACTTCCCATTATGAAGAAAAATTTGATGATGTTATATTTGATGTAATAGATTTTTTTAAAAAGATAAATTCTTATTCCAAAACTACAGGAATAGAAATATTTACCCATATAATTGCCCCATGTAATTTGATTTTAGAAAAATTAAAATATAAAAATCAAACAGAAGATCTATTTGACAACAACTATTTAAAACAAATGGAGAAGGATTTTTCGAATATTAAATTGAATGATTTTGAAGGTGCTTTGACCATAGAAGCTTGCACAAATCTTATGGACACATATACTTTTATTTTTGATGGGCTACGATATGATCTCTGGCTGTTATTGAAAGATACTTTGCTACAAAAGGGCTTTAAAGTCCAAGAGAATGTTTTGAAAATCGATTTTTATACTGATACTTATACTTTTCGAGACAAACTAAAAAATAAAAATATATTAAAGTGGGGAGAACATATTACAGGCAAGCGCAATCTAAAAAATATAGATAAAAATTGTATAATAAGTTTTAATTTTATTGATGAAAAGATTCATGGATCATGCATTGATTTATATCCCCTTTTTTTGGTAATTGAAGAGTATTTTAAAAAAGGTATTGTCCCTATAATTGAAAATTTCTCAAGTTTTTATATAATCTCTGATCACGGCTTTAATGATACCAAAAACATGAAAAAAAGATATACTCATGGTGGAAATTCCATATGGGAAACCCTTGTGCCATTTATAAAGGTCAACTTATAAGACTTATTTTATGTAATATAAACTTGTCCTGTTATCTTTATTTTAACTCCCTTGTGTTTATAAAACCTTTGAACAATTCCTTTAAAAAAGACTATATTTTTAGTAAGGACATCCTTTGCACATTCTCTTTGTTCTTCAGGATTTATTACAATGTCAATTAATCCATATTCATCTTCAAGAGTTACAAACATTATTCTTTTTCCAGATCTAAGTGGTGGAGTATGCACAAGGATTACTTGTCCTGCAATTTTTACTTCTGTATTGTGTTCTTTTAGTATTAATTCTTTTGAGTTTGAAAATCCTTTTTTATTTAAATCATCTCTTATGATTTCTAATGGATGCACTCTACAATACATTTTCATAGAAATCTTTTCTCTTTGATACCATTTTAGATTTGCATTTTGAAGACTAAAGTTTAATATTTTATGATTCATAAATTCCAATTAATTTGGTAAGATGTCAAAATTATTATCTGAAATAGCCCCCGCATATATCAACATATCAATCACTTTTTTGGATAATTTGCATCTTTTATATAGATCTTTCCAATGTAAAAAAGGTCCATTTTTTTCCCTTTCTTTGATGATTTTTATTGCTGTTTTTTCTCCTATAAAATTTATTGTTGTAAGGGGCATGAGTATTCCATCTTTATATGGTATAAATTCTAATAAGCTACAATTTACATTGGGCGGGTAGATGGGAATATTTTTTCTTTTTGCCTCATTTAATATAACATATTTGGGATATGAGCCCACATGTCCTGCATTTAAAAGTCCTATGTAGAATTCCCGTGGATAATGTGCCTTTAAGTATGCACTTTGATAGGTAATATAGGCAAATGAAGCAGCATGTGCTTTGCAAAAGCCATAGGCAGCAAAGCATGATACCATATCAAACACCTCTTCTGCCACTTCCCTGGAATATCCTTTTGCTATTGCACCTTTTATGAATCTTTTTTTTAATTTTTCCATCTCTTTTTTGCTTCTATCTTTTGTCATTGCCCTTCTAAAGGAATCTGCTTCAGCGTAGCTCATATTTGCAAATCTATGGGCAATCTCAAGTACCTGTTCTTGAAATATTATAACTCCATAAGTATCCTTTAAAATGGGTATCAATTCTTTGGCTGGATATGTTATTTTTTCTCTTTTTTGTCTCCTCTTTATGTAATCTGCAACCATATTGCCTTTAACTGGTCCAGGTCTAAATAGGGAAATTTCTGATATTATATCTGAAAATTTGGTGGGTCTTAGCCGTCTTATAAGTTCCCTTTGTCCTGGTGATTCTACTTGAAATATTCCAATTGTATCTCCTTTGCACATTATATCATAAGTTTTTTTATCATTTAATGGTATTTCATCAATATCAATGTGATTTCCTAATTTATGTAAAGTCTCTATTGTTTTTCTGATTGCTGTATGCATCCTAAGTCCAAGTATATCTAATTTAAATAATTTCCATATATCAATGTCATCTTTATCCATATCTATTACAGGATATTTTTTGTTTGATATAAAAATAGGTGAAATATTTAAAATATCTTCATTACAAATAATAACTCCTCCAAGATGGACAGATCTTCTAAAAGGAAGTGATGATGCCCTTATTGATAAATCAAGTAGTTTTTCTTCTTTTAAAATAGGATGGTCTTTTAGTTCTGGAAATCTTTTCAATGCTGTTTCAATACTTTTGCATCTAAAGGTAGGAGGTATGCATTCACTTAGAGCTTTTATTTCTTCATATGAATAATCTAAGGCCCTTCCTATCATGCGTATAGCGCCTCTGGACCTAAAGGTAAGTACAGTTGAGACAAAGCTGCATCTATCTGGATATTTTTTAAATATGTAGTCAAATACCATATCCCTTTTTTCAGAATCAAAGTCTAAATCTACATCAGGAAAATCAGACCTACCTTCATTTAAAAATCTTTCAAACAAAAGATTATGAGATACAGGATCTACTCCTCCTAAGATAAGATGAATAATTAAAGAACCTGCAGCAGAGCCCCTGACTGTGGTCCTTATGTTATTTTGTTTTGCAAAATCATATATGTCCTTTACTATCAAAAAGAAATCTGAAAGTTCCTTTGTTTTGATTATGCTAAGTTCCTTTGATATCCTTTTTATATATTCAATTGATAGGGGATTTTTTCTTGATGCAAGTTCTTTTAACACCATATTAGATAATTTTTTAAAGCTATATTCAGAAGATAGAAAAATTTTTGGAGGTCTTGGCCTATTTATAGGTAAGTTAAATTTACTACATATTTCTGCAATTTTTATGCTATTAAATATACTTTTTTTGTGATTACAAAATATATTTTCAACACTATATATCTCTTTGAAAAAGAAATTATTATTTGGTAGGGATTTTATATTTATGTGATGGTATTTTTTTGATATATCACAAAAGACCTTGTGCAACTCAAAATCATCAGGATAAAGATAAGCAACTTCAAAGGTAACAACAGTATCAATGTGTAATTTTTCAGATAAAGAAAAAATAGTATCTATTATTTTTAAGTCATTTTTTAATCCATGGTTTTGAATGGCTATAAATAGAGATTCTTTAGAAAATATTTGTTGTAATATCTCTATATGAAGTATGGAATTATCTATTTGATCTTTGTCTAAAAGCTGTCTTAATTTAGAAAATCTACCTCCTGTAATGCATATTAATCCGTCTTTTAAGTTAGCTAAGTCTTTTAAGTGAAACTGTTTTTTTAGTCTCTTTTGCGTAAGAATTTTATTTAGATGAATGTATCCCTGGTTATTTTTTACCAAAAAAATTAGATTTCCTGCTCCATCTATCTCTATTTCACAACCTATTATAGGGATCAGTCCAAAGTTCAATGCAAGAGTATAAAATTTAGTTATTCCAAGGAGATTTTCTTTATCAGTGAGACATACGTATTTGTATCTTAGGTCCCAAGCCCTTTTAACAAGATCTTCAGGAAGAAATGTCCCCCACAAAAAAGAGTATGCGCTATTTACATGAAGATGAACAAAGTCCATATTGATTTCAATACATTATAGATATTTTCTTATAAGACCAATTAAACGACCTGCTACAATAACCTTGCCCAATGCAATGTCTTCTGCTGTAAAGAACTGTTCTTTGTATTTTGGATTTGCTGGAGTTAAGGTAAAGCCACCATTTTTTTGATAGAGATATTTGAGGGTTGCATGTGGTTCTGGGTCAGTTAAGATGGCAGCCACTATATTGCCACTTTGGGCAAAGGGCTGTTCTCTTATAATGGCAACATCTCCATCAAATATCCCTGCTTCTATCATAGAATCTCCTGCCACCCTTAAACCAAATACCTTTTCACCTCCAAAGTATTTTGGATCAATGGGAATAAGATCTTCTACTTTATCCCATGGGATTTTGGGCTCTCCAGCAGGTATGTGTCCAAAGATTGGAATCCCAACCATGGTTGATTTTAACAACCTTATGGATCTTCGTCTTCCACTGGGCATAGAGATATATCCCTTTTTTTCTAATCTCTTGAGTAGATCATACACAGAACTCACTGACCTCAGTCCCACTGCCTCTGCTATTTCTTTGATTGTAGGGGGGATACTGTGTTCTTTTAGATATTGTTCAATAAAAGTGAGAACCTTTTTTTGTCTCTCTGTGATCATTTTTTTGCTCCATAGAAATAAGTTTTGAGATATTAGAAAATATTTTCGTATAATTTGTCAATGATTTTTTTGAGGTTGATCAATAATTAGAGGAAATGATCCAATTAACTTACTTTAATATATAGAGATTTTTTGAAAAATTTGCCTTCTTAAAAACATTGGCTAGTTTTATTAATTGTGTATAATTGAGATGGAAAAAATTGAGATAGGCATTTTAGAATAAACTAATTATATTTGTAAATTGTGTTTTAGTTTTGTAAATATATAGTAAAAATTAAACATGATACATAAAAAAGATGTAAAGTAAAATATATAAGAAAGTTTAAAGTATTGTGCTATTATTCCAAATATAATAGGTGCAATAAATGCAGATGTGGTTATTGCAGTAAACCTGATTCCCATTCCAAGTCCTGAAATAGATTTTGGAATATTTTCAGATATAATTAACATACTTAATGGTTGTGATATGCCAAAACCAATGCCCCATAAAATTACTCCCATTGATATTAATATGAAATTAGAGGTTATGGGTATCAAAAATAGACCAATAGAAAAAAAGGTCATGGTGACTATTATAAGCCTTGAAAACCAAATTTTTTTAAAGAATTTTGATATAAAAATTCTAATAATCGACATAACAATAGAAAATAGAGATATTAACATACCAATAATATCTGGTGTGAAATTTAATTGTTTTAAATATATAGGGAAAAATGAGGTCCTTAGTGTTGCAACAAATACACTGAGGCCAGTAAAGGTTAATATTAGAATCATAGTTCTGGATTTTAGTAATAATATTAGATTCTCCTTTGTAGTTAAATGTCCTTTCTCTTGCTTTTTGCTGGATTTTTTCTGTTTTGGGGAACTTACAAAAAACATTCCTGGAATACTCAAGACTAAAGATAGGGTAAATAGAGTGAAAAAATCAAAATAGTGAACAACTAGTCCCCCTAAATATGGTCCAACTGATTGACCTATTGCCCCAGATAGAGACAATTTTGCAAATGCGTCTGCTTTTTTAGAGAAATCATTAAATTTAGATATAGCTGCTTGGGCTCCAACAATAATAAAAAGAAATCCCACTCCTGAAATCAATTGAGACAGTAATATCCCCCAAAAATTTTTGGTGACCATAAGTAAAATTGATGAAATAAAATTTAAAAAAAATCCTATTGTTATTCCATAAACAGGGGAGAGTTTGTCTAATAATCTACCAAGGGGGATCGCCAAGGGAATAGTTAACAAATTTTGTGCACTCACTATAATACCTATTGTTGATGGAGAAAATCCCATTATGTCACAGTAAATGGGAAGCAGAGGAAACAGTACTGAACATCTCAGAAAATGCAAAAAATACAAAAATATCATGGAATCTTGATATATCTAACCATTCGTTTTTTCAAGAAAATTTTTTATTTAAATAGGCATATTGACGCAATAGCTAGAGCTATCATAAAAATAAAAACCACATTATCATTATATTATTTCACAAGGAGATCTAATATGCCTGGATATAAAGCACATTTAGCAGGTGGTATGGCACTTACTGCAGGAGGTATAGCGGTGTCAATATATAAAGGTTGGTATAATTTTGATGTGTTAGAGATATCTGCACTTTTATTTATTGGTTCTTTAGCGGCCTTATTCCCTGATGTTGATACTGATTCAAAGGGGCAAAATCTATTTTATTTCTTGTTACTTTCTTTAGATATATCTTTAATGATAAAAAAATATTATAAATGGTCAGCTATTTTGGGATTTATGGCAATGCTTCCTCCACTTGGCAGACACCGAGGGTGGACACATACATTATGGGCCATGATCTTGGTCCCATCACCTATTATTGTCCTCCCTGTGATATTTTACAAAGCACCATTAATAAAAGTATTACCATTTTATTTAGCTGCAACAATTGGTTATTTGTCTCATTTAATCTTGGATAGAAAATTTATGTGACAATCTAGATTAGTTGAATATCAACTTAAAACCAGGAAAACTTACTCCTAAAGAATTTGAAATTATGAAACAGCATATAGTGATAGGTGGAAAAATAGTTGGAGGTGCAGAGAAGTATTCAGTAATAAGGGGAGCAACAATTATAGCGCTTCAACATCACGAAAGATGGGATGGAAAGGGATATCTTTATGGATTAAAAGGAGAAGAGATTCATATTTATGGAAGGATTGTTGCAATAATATCTGAATGAATTTATTAAGATAAAGACACAATTTTCGGAAAAAGGAGGAGAAGATGAAGATACTTATCATAGAAGATGATGAGTTAAATCAGGTTGTGTTAAAAGAATTTATTGGCCTATTATATCCTGATGCTGAAGTAGTAATAGCAAAAGATGGTAAAGAGGCTCTTAATTTGTTTTTTTCTCAAAAGTTTGATTTAGTAATTTCTGATATAGATCTGCCTGAAATGAATGGAGTTGAGTTTGTGAAAAAGATTAAAGAAAAAGATTTTTCTGTACCTATAATTGCCTGCACTGGATTTGCTGTTGTTGGAGATAGAGAAAGGCTTTTGCTTGAAGGATTTGATGATTATATATCTAAACCAATAATTTTAGAAGAGTTCAAAAAAATAATGAAAAAATACACTGCTGGAGAAAAAGATGTTTAATATTGAGGTGTGGAAAGAAGAAAATGAATTTAACCTATTGGAAAACCATAATTATTTATTGATATTAACAGAGAAATTTTTCAATAATTTAATAAGTAAAAAGGGAAATTTTCTTAAAAATAAAAAATCTAGAATTTGTGGAGTAATGGTCCCTTATCTTGTTGCAAATAGAAAGTTTATTAAAGAAGGGGCATTGGTATTTTCACCAGAAGAAGATTTAAATTATGTGGTAGTCTCCATGGATAAACCTGATTTGAAACTCATTGATAAAATTAAAGACTATAAGAGTATATTCTTATTTGTTGATGGGTTGAGCCCTTATATGGAAAGTTTTACAAAACAAATTGAGAACGTGATAATGGAATCAAAAGTTATGGGAACAGGTGTTGGAAGTAAGGATTTTGTTCAAAAACCCTGTATTTTTGATGGGGTTGGTGTTTATCAGGATTCTGCGTTGCTTGTAGGTTTAAATGTAGAACTAAAGGTAGGGGTTAGACATGGTTGGGACATTTTTTATGGTCCTTTAGTAGTAACAAAAAGTGAAAAGAATGTAGTTTATGAAATTAATGGAGAACCTGCTTTTGTGGTTTATAAGCGGTTAATAAAAGAAAAAGAAGGAATACAAGTAACTCCTTATAATATTCAAGAAATTGTAAAAGCATATCCCCTGGGAATGGTATCATTTAAAGATGACGAGATAATTATTAGGGATCCCATAGGAATTGGAAAAGATAATTCTTTAGTCATTGTTAGCTCTATCCCACCCTTTTCTACAATCTTTATAATGACAGGGCACTTTGAAACACTTATTGATTCAGCATGTAAGGTTTCTAGAGAAGTTTTTCGCCGTTCAAAAGGAAATATAGGGATTCTTTTTGATTGTGTTTCCAGAGTGTTATTTTTAGGAGAACATGGATTTACTAAAGAGATAAATAATATCTTTGAATGTGCTGGAAAGAGCAATATTAATATATTTGGACTTACAAGTATTGGTGAAATATCAAATTCAGGATATAATGAATTGAGAATATTTAATAAGACAATTTTATTGGGGGTTGTAGAGGAGGAGATATAAAATGGAAAGCTGGTTATTAGTTAAAAAACTATTAATTTCCGAAGTAGAGGATTTAAACAAAAGAAAGAAAGTGTGGAATAGATTGTCGTTATATATAGATAATATTTTTCAAAAATTATTTGAACAACTTTTAATACATCCAGAATTTAACAAAAAGTTAGCAATAGAGAGTTTACCAAGAATTTATAGAAAACAGAAAGAAATCTTCAATGCTTTATTTACTTCTCCAGACTTAAATAATCAACTTGATGCTCTAGGTACGAGATTGGCTCGCTGGCATTTTAGAAGAGGATTTGACCCCAAATTATTAGGTTATGGATTTTCTGTATTAATTTCTTTAATATATGAAATAACACAAAAAGACGAATTAATAAAAGAAAATTTTCTAATTATCATCAAAATTTTTAAACTTATAGAATTAATTTTTTATAAAGAATACTATGAAAATCCTATAAAAAAAATCTTTTATGAAAGTATATTACAAAGTGTTAATGAAGCTTTTAAACTCGTCAAACTTCATAAAAGATCATTTAAAATAATTCAGGATGCCTTCCATTTTAAAGATAAAGAAAATATAATTAAATTTTTAAAGCAAAGAAATATACCTTTAACTCTTGATGAATGTCCATTATTGCGATGGATAGAGAGAATGGAAAAAGGAGAAGAATTTCCAGTAATCCCTAAAGAAGATCTGGAAAGAGCAAAAAATTTTAAATTAGAGTGGTTTTCTTATTTACATGAATTAATAGAGCGCTTGGAAAGGGGAGAGACAGAGGGATTAGATGTTATTTACGAGAAGTTAATAAAAAGCTCCCGTAACATTTTGGATATTATATCAAAACCAATTCAGGACATGGCCGGTGGAATAGTTCTTTTAATAAATTCTGGGATGAAATTTCTGTATAAAGTCACTGAAATGATATATGAAGGTGAAGGTGGCAAAGAAAGTAAAGAAATAATATTCGAAAATATGGTAAAAGAAATAGAAAAAGCTTTAGAGGATACTCTTTCGTGGGTGATTGAGGATGTGAGTTTTTCTTCTAGAAAAGAAGAAAATGATTATGATATTATTCAGGAATTTTCTGTCTTAGATAGTGGTAAGAAAATTTACATAGGAATAAAATTGTATTCTCAACTCTATCTACCATACATAAAAGACCTTGTACGGTTAGTATTGGAGATAAGTAAGCTTTTAGTCCTGTTAAAAGAAAGAGAGGTTGAGCTTGTGGAGATGGCAGATAGAGCAGAAGCTGCAAATAGGGCTAAGGATATGTTTTTAGCCAATATGAGTCATGAATTAAGAACGCCTTTAAATGCGATTATGGGATTTGCTCAAATTTTAAAAATGCGCAATGATGTTCCAGATTCTATAAAATCATATATTGAAAAAATTTACATAGCTGGAAAGAACTTACTTGAACTCGTAAATACTATTCTTGATTTTACAAAATTAGAAGCTGGCAAAGTTGAATTGGAATTTCAAAAGGTAAGTATAGGAGATATCTTAACGGAAGTTGATGCAACACTGCAGCCACTTATTCAACAGAAAAATCTGGAATTCAGTTATCCTCAATCTCCTTCAATTAATCTCTATGTAGATCCTAAACTAATGAAAGAAGTCTTTTTTAACTTAGTTTCCAATGCCATTAAATTTACTCCTGAACAAGGGAAGATATGGATTGATATTGAATTTTCTAAAGAAAAAAAATCTTATGTATTTAGTGTTTGTGATACTGGAATAGGTATAAAAAAAGAGGATATTTCAAAGCTGTTTAAGCCGTTTACCCAATTAAACAATCCTTTTCAAAAAGCCACAAAAGGAACAGGGCTTGGACTTGCTATAACAAAAAAAATAATAGAGCTTCATAAAGGGGAAATATGGGTTGAAAGTGAATATGGAAAAGGTACATGTTTTTATTTTACTTTACCTGTAAGAGAGGAAGCTGCAACTTGTAAGGGTTTTAAAAGCTGAGACATCAGATGTGAAGAATCTGCTTATTATTAAGGATTTTGAATATAAACAAAACCCAAGGTAAAAGAAATCTTAAAAGACCATCTTTTTATAAATAAAAACAATTATCTTTTGGATAAAGGGAAAGTATGATTTATAATATTCCAGGGATTGAAATTGAATATTGTAGAGGGATTTCTAAAGGGTGTAAAAATTCTGTGATGTTAGATAACGATTTTTTAAATAAGGTTTTTGAGATAGCCAGTGGTTCAAATTGGTCTAAAAAATTTGTTGGTAAAGATGTGTTAAGACACAATCTAATAAAAATTGGTATTTCAGGATGTCCCAATGCATGCGCAAAATCTCAAATAAAGGATCTGGGGTTAATAGCAAGATCAGAGGTTTTTTATGTTCAGGATCTTTGCTCTCTTTGTATGCAATGTGTAGATAATTGCGAAGAGCAGGCAATCTCATATGATAATGAAAAGATTAAGATAGATAAAAGGAAGTGTATTGGGTGTGGAAGATGTATAAAAGTTTGTGAAACAGGCGCAATATATGAGAAAGGGAAGTTTTTTAGTGTGTTAGTTGGAGGAAGGCTAGGTAGACATCCCAGATTTGGTGAAGAAATTTTTAGAATGTCTCCTTCTAAAACTATTTCGTTTGTTTCATTTTTCCTGTCACTGTTTGATAAAGTTGATATAACACAACCAAAAAAACTATTTGATGTAATATCCCCGCTGGAAATAAAAGTTGAATATTCAAAATTATAGTTTATTATTTAACATTATTGTATATTCCTAAGTTTTTTTATCTGGATTAAGCAGACAACATGTAGCGGGATAACATGCTTTTGAAAATTGTCTAACCATGATGTATAAAGGCAGGGGATTATCCCTGCCTTGGTTTTACTTTTTATTTATTATATTTTTTCAAAATCACTTTTGGATGCTCCACAAACTGGACAGGTCCAATTATCTGGCAATTTTTCAAAAGGTGTTCCTGGTTCTATATTGTTATCTGGATCTCCGTTTGTAGGATCATAGATGTATCCACATACTTTACAGACATATTCTTCACCTGTTTTTGCACTATCTGTTTTAGGTTCCTCTCTATATGTTGGTGCGTTTTTAGGTTCTTTCCCCTTTTTAATTTTGTGATAATATTCATAAGTAAGTGGAGTGCCTTTTTTTACTACATCTGATGCAACAACTTCTCCAACAAAGATGGTGTGGGTACCTATATCTAAAGAACCAACCACTTTTGCCTCCATAACTGCTAATGCGTTTTCAACAATAATTGGAGCGCCTGTTTTTCCTACAACATATTTTACATTACTGAATTTATCGACATCTTTACCACTTTTAAATCCAAAGGTACCAATAAAATGCGGAGGTGTATCTTGAGATAATATTGATACACTAAAAACTCCACTATCTTTTATATATTCATGGGTTAAGTTATTCTTGTGTAACGTAACAGAGATTTTGGGTGGCTCTGATGTGACTTGAATAACTGTGTTTGCAATCTGTGCATTTACTTTTCCATCTTTCACAGAACCAACAACATAGAGACCATAAGTCAAGTTATACAAGGCCTCCTCGTTAATATTTGTTAAGTCAACCTGTCCCTCTCCACTAGTAGTATCTGAGATTCCAATCTCTCTTTTAAATTCTTCTATCCCAATCTCATTTATATACTTACCAATACGACTAGGCTTTTTTACATTCTCAAATTTTTGGATTATCTTTTGAATAAGCTCTAATGCTTGTTCATCATTTAAATTTTCTGCCAACACATGTGCAATCCTGGGATCCCTTCCCCCATTTCCTCCTCCAACCAGCTTCCATCCTTTTTTTGTCCCAATAAGTCCTATGTCTCTGATCCATGAGTCAGCACATGCATTAGGGCAACCTGAGACACCTATCTTAAACTTAGCAGGTAGCTTGTATCCATGATACATTTCATCTAATTTCAGTCCCATCTTTATGGAATCTTGCTGTGCCAATCTGCAAAAAGTAGTTCCTGGACAAAATTTTATACTTCTAACACACATACCAACAGCAGCAGCAGGATTCATACCTAGCTCCTGCCACACCTTTTCTAAATCTTCTTCTTTTAATCCTACAATGGCAAGCCGCTGGGCTCCAGTTGCCTTGATGGCCTTTGCATTAAACTTTTCAGCAACTTCAGCAATCTTTCTCAATGTATCAGGGGTGCAGATACCCCCAGGGATGTGAGGAACTATTGCATAGCTCTCTTTATCTCTTTGTAATACAGCTCCTAAATCCAACCTATCTTTTTTAGCCATTTCTAACCTCCTTTTTTAGTTTTTTTGTCTATAGTAATTTCTGCATGTTAGATGCCAATTTTGGGACAAAAATTAACTGATTAAGTTTATTGATTTTTTATGCCTAAAATTTATTAATTTATATCAGTATGAAATACATAGTTAACAAGGTGTGAGACAAATAGATTGGATAAAAAACTGTCCTGTGTGCTAGCATTGCCCCACGTTTATTGCTTATATACAAGATGTTTCTGTGACATTTCAGGCACTGTTCATTTTTTATTGAATCATAGGCTTTTTTCTGTTTAATTCATGATCAAATTTTTTATCTGGATTTTTATATGTTAAGTGCGCAAAAATATCTTTTAAGCCATGAGTTGTTTTTGTATTTGTAAAGAAAA
>Ga0256842_1001528_pt1 | contig 18302 bp, 20 predicted proteins | sample 4559240metaG_FD_185973 | JGI IMG/M metagenome (GOLD analysis project Ga0256842, IMG submission 185973) | Hydrothermal vent microbial communities from Guaymas Basin, Mexico - 4559-240 | ecosystem: Environmental > Aquatic > Marine > Hydrothermal vents | place: Mexico: Guaymas Basin | collected...
ATGCAGACAGTGAAACAATAGGTTTTAATGCTGCAACGGGTGAATATGTAGATATGTTTGAAGCAGGTATCATTGATCCACTCAAAGTTGAGCGTGTTGCACTTACAAATGCAACTTCCGTTTCAAGTCTACTTCTTACAACAGAAGCGGCAATCTTTGAAATTCCAAAAGAAGAAGCTGCAGCACCAGATATGGGTGCAGGAATGCCTCCACAAATGGGTATGCCGGGTATGATGTAAATACCTATTAATCTTTCATAAACCCCTTATTTTAGGGGTTTATACACTTTTCCTTTTAATTTTCCAACCTATTTCCAACCGTAATATTGTCTATATATGTCAAAATGTGTCTAGTTTTGACTATGTTAGTTTGAAAAAATATTTTCCAACTTAACTATTATGAAATACGATATATAGGGATTTAATAAGGGTTGTATGATTCTTTTAAAGTGATAATAGGTTGGAAAAAAAGCTTTCCAACCTATTTTCCAACCAAATGGAAGTTCTATATTAAAATTTGCTTTTTCAAATATCGATGTAGTAATGTAGTTTTCTACTTTTGTATAGGTTTCCATAGATTTTGAATTGGTTTTTGTCCTAATGTAGGATCAAGTTTTACATATCTATCAATCATATCCATAGATTTATGATTTGAAATTTGTTTTATAACATATGGTGATGCTCCATTCATTGCTAAATGAGATAGAACTGTGTGTCTTATCGTGTGTGTCACAACTTTATTCTTTCTATAATTTTTATCTGTCTTATCGAGTCCATGATTAAACAAATTAAAAAATATATTTGATAGTTGTCTGCTCAAATATCCATCCATATCTTTGATATTAAACTCACTAATAAGTAAATCATTTGTACCAATGATGTTCATTCTATTTTGCAATAATTGTTTTAGTTCCTCATCGTTAATAAATCCTGTATAAGTAGAATTGGTTTTAATGTCTTTGAGTATTATTGTCCCATTGTCTAAATTGACATCTGATTTTTTTATTTTTAAAATAGTTGATTTTCTAGCTGCCGTTGATAATGATAATCTTACAAACAAATTTACTATCCAATCATCTGCACTAGCTTCTAATAATTCTTCTATCTCATGAACACTTAAAATTCTTTCTCGTTTGTTGTCAACTGTTAATTTATTAATGAGATTTGTTGGGTTTTTACCTTTATATATTTCATTTGTAATAGCATAGTTAACTATTGCCGACACAATGTCCATATAACAATTTACTGTTTGGTTGGATAGATTATCATTTAAAAGAATCTCTCTAAAATGTTCCATATCATTTTTATCTAAACTACTAATATCTTTATTTCCCAATACATTTTTGATTCTTAAATTATATTTGCCTAAATATTTATGCAGAGATTTTGTTTGTTTCTCTTTGAAATAATATTCAGCTACATTATCTAATGTAATTATTTTATACTTTTTTTGCAAAGCAACTTTTGGAGGCAATTCATTATTCTGTAGATTTAAGACAGTTTGGTTTCTAATTTGAGAACAATATTGTTCTGTAATCCCCATTGACTTATCACCAATTTTTTTAGTGATAGTCGTATTTGATGTATCTTTATATACAATATAAAAAGAAACATCACCATTTTTTTTCTTATAATGATATACACCCTCATATCTTTTTGATTTAATCAAACCCATCATTTACTCCTTAATGTGTTAGGTTAACTTTTGAGAGGAACATTACAACTCGATCTAGAGGATAGTAAATTCTTCCGCCTTCAATTTTGTATTCACATCCAAAACCTTTTTCTCTATGTCTATCTAATGTTCTTTCAGACACATTAACAACTTGTGCCATTTGTTGCTTGTTAAGTAACATTGTTCCAAATTTATCAAATAAACTTTGAAAAATTATTTTTTGATTCGCATTCATCTTCTTGTCCTTTCCCGCTAAATTATATATATTTTACTCCAAGCTTAGAACCTTTGAAAGGACTAAGAGTCATCTCACCAAACATTCCCTTACATCTTCCACAGTAGGTTTGTAATAGTTCAAGGTAGTAGTAACATTTCTATGACCGATAAAGGTTTGAGTGATTTTTGGATTGATACCTTTTTTGCTAAACTCAGTTATCAGCCCTTTTCTAAAACTGTGAGTTGAAAATTCTTTACCAAGTACCAATTGTATTAACTGATTAAAATCTTTTGTAAAACCTATATGGTTTAGATTGTTTCTTCCATTATTTCGTTTGTGGATAAAGTACGACTCCGTGTCAGTTTCATTATCAATCAGTTTTTTCAAAATAGAGATAGATTTTTTTGAGAGTGGTATATGACGGATGATTTTTTGCTTTTTGATAAAAACAGACAGTTCACCTTTGTCTATCCCATCTTGAATATCTTTGATTTTTATCTCTAGGAGTTCAGAGACTCTTAATCCACTCATATATAACATTTCAACACTTCGTAACCATTTGACTTTTGTGCTTTCAAAAGTATCAAGCCCATTGATGTATGATTTGAGGATTTTATATTCTAGTTCCAAGATAGGTTTTGAGTTGCGGTTGGTGTGGTAAGGTCTCCCCATGGTCTTCTCCAAAAAGTATTAATTTAGAGTATTCTACCCTCATCTAATACCTTTGTAAAGTCGATAAATAGGGAGCTTGAAGATGTTTCCCTTAATAAAGGGAAACTTATTAAAATGGGGATTTTAATGTGTTAAATCTTCAATTTTTTGATACACTTTTTCATAAGTTAAAAAATTTACCTTTCTTACATCTTTAATAAGTGCTTTTATATGTGAATATCGAATCCCTAGTTCAAAGTCTAAATTATAGGGTTTATATTCGACATTAGCAAGACTATAATTCGTAGAATCATCATTAGCCGTACTTGAGATTTTTTTAATCAAGTTGTAATACTCTTTATTTGCTTTATTTTTTGCCTTAATTAGTTGAGCAAATTCCAGAATCTTTTTTTCGACATATCGATTTATACGCTTTCTAATGATAATTCGTTCTATCTCTTTTTTAGTTTTCGGAAGAGTCGTGATATATTTAGCTAAAGAATTAATAGAGACATAATACTTTCCACCCATTTTTCTACATTTTATATGCTCATTTCTAATTAAAAATAAAACTCTTGTCTCATTTAATTCTAAGATATCTTTTAGTTCATCCAATAATAATGGTGGATAATATTCAGAAGTGAAAGGGGTCATGATTCACCCCCTTTTTCTAGCTCTAAATATTTTTTTAACAATGAATTATACTCGTTAATAACAAAAGCTTTATCAGCTTTCATTAACTTATCATACATATCTTGTTCTATTACAAAACCACTAGGCATAGTTAATGATTTTTGAGCTTTAGATGGAAATATATAGTCCTCATCGTGAATAGCTTTATTAAATTCTTCATCAGTAAATGTAGTCATTAGAAGCATTTTTCCTTGCGTTAAATGATACAGTTGTTTAAGCTCATTTTCTGTCATAGCTTTAAATCTTTTATCTCCAGCTATTTTCATATATCGCTGTGCTGTTCTTTCATTCATTCCAATAGAATCAATAAACTTTTTAAAGCGACCTTTCTTGCTTTTTAAATTCTCTTTTATCTTTATAAGTCGATATCCAACTTTAATGAAGTAGTATAAAGATGTAACAGTATATAATTGAGCTTTTTCTAAATCAGCTACAATCTCCTCTCTTATATCTTTTTCTTTGGTAGATAATTCAAATTTATCAAGATTTTGAGAATTTTTTTCAATAGGAAGCAAATAACTTGTCGTTGAATTTTCTACATCATTACTTAAAGGGGGAAGTCCCTTACCACTAACTATACTAATATTTTCTACAGACTCATTGTTATTTGAAGTCATAATTTCTCCTTATGTTTTAACGACATGCGTGTCGTAAATTTGTTATGCACTAGGCAGCCTATATCTCTTACACTTTAATTGTAGCTATAGCTTAGTACCTTTGATAGGTCTAAGTTTTTGTTTTACTAAAACAATTTGGCTCAAAAAGTCTAAAAGAACTCAAAATAGGAATTTGACTAACTCCTATTTATGATTGTAGTTTGCCATAAGCTTAGTACCTTTGATAGGTCTAAGCTTATTAATTTAAAAGCAATAAATATGATGATATAATCTAAGAAAAATTAATGAGCAAACATGAATAGTAAAGTTCCAGAGAGGTATGTCGCAATACTAGAAGCTGTATTAAAAGCAGTAAGGGATATTGCACCAGAGAAAAGAGATAAGTTTTATTTTAAAAGGAGTTTCTTCTTTACATATGTATCAGATATAACAGATAAAACCTATAAAAATAGTATGACTTGGTTCGTTGAACGAGAAATATTTGATACTATAGGTATTAAATTTGGTTTGGAATATAAGCTACATAAAAATTTCAAATATAAACTTAGTAAATCTAACGATACTTTGAAAAAACAATGTCAATTCATCATTGGGCAATTATATGTTTTTTCAAATAAAATTTGGGATGAATCATCTTCCATTTATGAAGATGTAATACTCCGTACCAATCTTTATGACTTTAAACCATTTATGAGAAAAACTATAGCTGAAGTTGTAGTAAATAACTATAGTATGACAAATCAAGGCATATATAGATACGAACTACTATTAATTTTATTAAAGACACAAGTTTCTTTTAACATAAAAATAAAAAACAATAGACTCAATATCAATATAAAATCTGTAAAATTAAAAAAGATAATTTTTAATATAGATACATTAACACTAAAATTCAATGACTCCCAATTTGAGATAGAAAGTTTAGAACACATAAAATTTCTTGAAGTAGAACAAAGTATAGACCTAAAAGAAAAAATCAATAAGACAATGAAAGAACTAAAAAATGACGACACGATGTCCGCAAAATATGTTCGTTCTTTATTTGATTATCATACGATTGCAGAAGAGATCTTCTTTCAGAAATATAATACAACAAAGGATACATAAATATGGAAACAACAGAAGAACAAACACAAGAGATATTAAAACTATCAAAACTCAACTATTCAGTAGTTGAGATTGCAGAAAAAATGAATTCGACACACAAAGAAATTTCTGCTATTTTAACTTTACATGACTCTCCAACAGTTCTTTCTCTTAAGAAGTCAATGACTAAGTATATAAAAGAGCTAGAAGAGTTAAAAACAATTGCTCAAAGAGAATCATTAGCAGAACAAGTAAATGCAACAATACAAGCATTTTATGATAATTTTAAGTGGGTTGTAGAGTTGATTTTCAATAACTGTAGTAGATATTATAATGTTGATAATTTTGGAGAGAGTATAGATAATTTAAAGGATGTAAATCCTACTTTATTAAAACAGTATGTCAAAAAGAATAAAGAAGCTGTCGTAATAAGCGATGAACTAAACTTTCCTTTAAATACACTCATGCAATTATTGCTCCATATTAATAAAAACAATAAATCAGCTCTTAGTAAAAAGTTATCTAAACTTGTTTCTGAAACAAAAAAAGACCAAAGAAAGCTCATCCAATTAGAAATTGAAAAGATTATTGATGAAATGTCATATATCTATAAATGGTGTAGTAATGAGTATAAAGAATGTGAAAAAAATCTAGCAAATAATGTAACTGCCGTTGAAGCTTTGAAGATAAAAGAAGAGATAAGTTAAAATTTTTTTATACTTGTTATATCATTTTTCCTTTTTAACCTCTTTCATTACAAACACAAGCTATAATAAAACAAAATAAATCCTATTAGGTTTGGTGTTTAATGGCTTATTCAGAATCAGATACTCGCTCAAAACTCATCGACCCTGCTATAAAGAGTAGTGGTTGGTTAGAATCTAACATAGTAAGAGAATACTACTTTACTGATGGGCGAAAGCTTATCGGTGGTAAGAGAGGTAAGAGATACTTTGTTGATTATCTACTTACTTACAAAAATACCAACCTAGCTATCATTGAAGCCAAAGCCGAATCAAAAGACCCATTAGATGGACTCCAACAGTCTATAAACTATGCTGAGAGACTAAAGATAGACTTTATATATGCAACAAATGGGCATAAGATATATGAGCACTCTCTCATAGATGGAAAAGGTAGTTTTATAGAAAACTATCCAACCCCTGATGAACTATTTGAGAGAAAGTATGGCAAACAAACTCCAAAAACAAAAGATATAATCACCCACCCATTTTACATTGAAGGAACGATGAAACCTCGTTTTTATCAACAAATTGCTGTACAAAAGAGTATAGAAGCTATCGCAAATGGTAGAGACAGAGTCCTACTCACCCTTGCGACAGGAACTGGTAAAACCTACATAGCTTTTCAAATAGCATATAGACTTTTTCAATCTAAATGGAATAGAGATGGAAGTGAGAGAAGACCAAAGATACTTTTCTTAGCAGATAGAAATGTACTCAAAGACCAATCTATGAATACATTTAACCCTCTTGAGAGAGATTGTGTTGAGATTAATGGCAAGATTATCAAAAAAAGAGGTGGCAAGGTTCCTACTGCTGGTAATATCTTCTTTGCTATCTATCAATCAATCGCAGAAAACAAAAATAGAGTTGCAGATATAAGTGAAGAAGAGAAAGAAGATGATGTAACAGCATACTATAAACAGTACCCATCTAACTTTTTTGACCTAATTATCATAGATGAGTGTCATAGAGGTAGTGCAAATGATGAAAGCTCTTGGAGAGAGATTTTAAATCATTTTGGTAGTGCTGTTCACTTAGGTTTAACAGCTACACCAAAAAGAGATGATAACGGAGATACTTACAAATACTTTGGAGAACCTATCTATGAGTACTCTCTAAAAGATGGTATCAACGATGGTTTTTTAACACCCTATAAAGTAAAGAGAATCCAAACCAATATAGATGAGTACAGGTTTGACCCTAACGATATTATTACTGGTGAGTTAGATAAACAAATAGTAGAGTTAGAGCAGTTTGAAAAGCAAGTAGTTATTCCTAAACGAACAGAACTAATTGCAAAAACTATCCTACAAAACATGAACCCTATGGATAAATCTATAATCTTCTGTGTAAACCAAAAACATGCTCTTGATATGAAAATAGCGATAGATAAATTCAAAACTATCAAAGATAATAACTACTGTGTGAGAGTTACATCGGATGAGGGGGATATAGGTAGAGATTTCTTAGAGATGTTTCAAAACAATGATAGAGATATACCTACAATACTTACAAGCTCAAAAATGCTTACAACTGGTGTGGATGCTAAAAATGTTAGAAATGTAGTTCTCACAGCACCCATAAAATCTATGACAGAGTTTAAACAGATAATAGGTCGTGGAACTAGAGTTTTTGAGGGGAAAGATTTCTTTACCATTATGGACTTTGTTGGAGCTACTAATTTATTTTATGACCCTAAATGGGATGGAGAGGATGAACCACAACCTCCAAAAGGTACAAATGGTAGAGGTAAAGGAACTACAGAGGATGGAGATGACCCTGAACCACCACAAACTCCACCAGAGCCACCAACAAATGAAAAAGTAACCATAGATATAAAGGGTAAAAAACTCAAAGTTATTAACATAGAGACTACTTATGTTGGTATGGATGGAATCCCTTTAAAAACAGAGGACTATTTAGAACTTCTCATAGGTGTACTTGGTAAGTTTTATAATGATGAAGATGGACTAAGGGAGATATGGAGTAACCCTACAAACAGAAAAGAGCTACTCAACAAACTCAAAGAGATGAATATAGATGAATCACAACTCAATGATCTCAAAACTATCTTTGAAGCAGAAGATAGTGACATATATGATGTACTAGCTCACCTCTCTTTTAATCTTGATATAAAAACAAGAAGTGAGAGAGTATTCGCAGTAGAACACTCAGAGTTTATAGAAAAACATCATAATGAGAAAGCAAAAGAGTTTATAGAGTTTATACTTGAGAGATATAAAAAAGATGGTGTCAAAGAGCTTGAAGATAACAATCTTTCAACACTCATCAAGTTAAGTGGAATTGATAAAGCTGATTTAAAACAAGCTTTTAATAACTACAATATCCGAGATGAGTATTTTGGATTACAAAGAGAGATTTATAGATGAGTAATATAAGACATAGTGCATTATCTCAAAAAATGGGTGATGTATATCATTATTATATTGCTATAGATTTATTTTTTAAAATTGAAGATTGGGAAAAATGTAGTATTGAGGAGCAAGGTGATATTGTATTTTTTAATAGTGATGATAAACAAATTTTAAATATAGAAGTAAAACATCATATAGAGTCAAAAGAACTCAATATTTATGATGAAGAGTTTCAAAAAACACTTTATAATTGGTATAATATACAAGAACAATTTGATACTAATACAAAACTTCAACTATTAACAACCTCTACGATATTTAACAATAATTCTCTTTATAATTGGAACAAATATTCATCAGACAAGAAATATAAAACTTTAATTGAAAATCAAAAAAAATCGAATGGAAATTATTATGTAAATGTACAAAAGTATTTTTTAAAAATAAATAAAGATACTGTAAAATTAAAAGAGTTACTACAAAAAATTGACATCATTCATTCATTACCAAATATTGAAGAAATAAAAAAAGAGATTATGAAAAAACATTATTTTAATATTTTTTCTAATATAGAGCAAAAAAAAGAAGTGATTAATAGTCTTTATGGACTTATAGCAAATGGCTTAAAAGATAAAAAAACTTGGCAACTAACAAAAGATGAGTTTACACAAAAGATAAAAGAACTTTCATCTATGGCACAAGATAAAAAGCTTAGAACTGATAATGATGTAAAGCTTAGTGAAGCTGATAGAGATATAGAGAAATATAAAGAAAAATTATTTATTAAAAAATTGGATAATATTGAATTTAAGGAAGATGTTTTTTCTATGGCAGTTGATGATTATGCAAGAGCTATTATAGAAGTTTCTCAAAGAATGAAAATAAGTACATCTTTAGAATACGATAGTAGACTGAAAGAATATAACAACTCATTGATTAGAAGAGTAAATGAAATTAAAACAGAGCATAGATATAGAAATGGTAATGAAATAGAAAAATCTCAACAAAGCTATTTCTCTATTATGAAATCACCAAAAATTCCTTTTATGCCTGAAGAGTTTGATGACCAAACTACATTTTTTCAAAAAGGATATTTTCATATTTTAGCTGATGATGAAGAGAGGCCAAAACAAATATGCTGGTCTTTAAAACCACAGGATTTAATATGAATATAGTTAATGCACTTTATTATAATTCAGTATCTCCTGAAAAAATTTCTGATTTGATTATAGATATAATTTTAGGATTTGATGATTCAAATATAAGAAAAACATATTTTTTTGATATTTTTTTATTAATTCCTTTTTATAGTTATTCCCCAGCTCAAAGAGAATTTAAATCAATGAGGTTTAATCCTAATACATCTTTTCAAAATAAGATAGAAAGAAATCCAGATATTTATACAAATATAGATATAAGATATATAAAAATGATTGAGTTTATAAAATTGGGCTTAACTTATGCTATACAAAACGATTTAGTTAAGATGAATGAAGATTTAGAGTTGGAAGTAGTAGTAAAAAGAAAAAAACAAAATAATGAAATATTTAATATGGCAAAAGTTTTTTCTGTAAAATCAACTTCTTATTTATATAGTTTTTTTAAGGTAGATATAGATGCAATTTAGAATAAATGAAATAGGACTTTTTCAAGAAAACAAAAAAGATATAATAAAATTTAATGAAGATATAAATTTTATTAGCGGTGATTCAAATACAGGTAAAAGTTCAATAGGTGAAATAATAGATTATTGTTTAGCCTCAAGTAAATTAACTATCCCTCAAGGAAAAATAGTTAATGAAGTTGATATTTTTGCTATAAATGTAACAATTAATAATCATAATATTTTAATAGCACGAAATAGATATAATAATGTTCAAAAAGAGGGTAAAAAGTATATATTTTTAAAAGAGATAAATAATGGTTTTAGTTTATCTAAAATTGAAAAATCATGGTTTAATAAATATGATTTACATTATATGACTTTGTCTGATTTTAAAGAATTAGAAATCATAAAATATTTTCCTACATTTCCACCCAAAACAAGGCTTGATGGCAAAGAGATGGTAAGACCTACTATTAGAAGTATGATACCATTTATGTTTCAAACACAAGATATTATCAAAAATAAAACTCAACTCTTTTATGAAATGAATAAACCAACAAAAGTTAAAAACATAAAGAGAGATTTTGAACTTTTCTTAGGCTTGGTTAATTTCTCAATCTATACAAAAATTAATAGAAAAAATGAGTTAATTAAAGAGATTAAAAAAATAAAAAATAGAACTAATCTATATGAAGATGAATTAAAAAAAGAGTACCAAAATTTAAAAAGCCACTATTTTAGATTATTTTCTCATTTAAATAAAAATATTGATATAGATGTGGTTGATTTACAAGATTTAAAATCTAAAGAATATTTAGAAGAATATCATATAGAATATAATATGGATAGTGATATATTAAAACAAATTGATGAAGTAGAAACAAAAGTTAATCAGCAAAGTAGAATTGTCGAAAGTGTTAAAATAGAATATTCAAATGTAAAAAATAAAATAAAGCATATAGATACTGCACAAAATGAACTTCAGCATTTTACAAATATGAAAGACTATGAAGCACAATGCCCAATATGCAATTCTTACATCGAGAAAAGTTTTGATACATTTACGAAAGCAAAGCAAAAAATAAAAGAGGAACAAAAATTTTTAAATAGTTATAATGTAGATATTTTAAGAGATAAAGAGAAAGAACTGCATGTAAAGCTACAACAAGAAAAAGAAAAATTGCTAAGAATTTCAAAAGAATTGAAAATATTAACAAGAGATGTTAAAGAGATAAAAGATATAGAAAGTAAAAAAAATATATTAGCTGAAATTAAAGGGATGATAAAACAAACAATTAAACAAATAAAACATTATGAAAACAATATTGAGAAGCAAGATAAACTACAAGAGTTAGAAAAAGAACTAGAAAATTTAGATAAAGAATTGAAAAAAATAGATTTAAAGAAAAAACGATATGAAGCAGAATATTTAATTGGTAGTTTTGCAACTGATGTTTTAAAAAAACTACATTTTGATGAAAAAGATTATGGAACACCCAACTTAAAATTTGATATAAAAGATATTTCTATGTACCAACAAGGAGAAAAAGATATATATTATTTATCTGATTTAGGAAGTGCAGAAAATCATCTTTCATTTCATTTGGCTACTTTTTTAGGATTACATAGATATATTTTAGAACATAAAGAGTCTATCCTGCCTTCACTAATATTTTTAGACCAACCTAGTCAAGTTTATTTTCCAAAAGAAGAAGATTTTAAAAATGGAACAGGCGATATACAAAAAGTTGAAGATATTTATCAAGTTATTATAGAGTTTATTGAAAATTTGAATAGCTTATCTTTAAAATCTAATATCCAAATTATTATAGTTGATCATTTTTATAATCAAGAGGAATGGTTCCAAAAATATTTAATTGAACCAAGATGGGATAAAAACAAAGGATTAGGATTAATAAAAAGTGGAAAATAAAATAAACAGAATAACAGACATACTCCGTAGAGATGATGGAATCAGCGGTGCTATGATGTACACAGAACAAATAAGTTGGATACTCTTTTTAAAGTTTTTAAATGATTTAGAAGAGTCAAAAAATGAAGATGCCCAATTAGATGGAGAGGTATATCACTATATTTTGGATGAACGGTTCAGATGGAATGTATGGGCTTGTCCTAAAAAAGATGGGAAACTGGATCTCATCAATGCAAAAAGTGGAGAAGACCTTTTAGAGTTTGTAAATAATGAGTTATTTCCGTACCTCAAAGGGTTTAAATCACTCACACAGAATGCCAAATCTATAAAGTATAAAATTGGTGCTATTTTTGAGTTTTTAGATAACCGCATTGCAAATGGGCATACTCTTCGTGAGGTTTTAGACATCATTGATGAGATGGACTTTCACAACCAAGCAGATTTGTTTCAACTCTCACTTATCTATGAAAAACTTCTAAAAGATATGGGGAGTGATGGTGGTAATAGTGGGGAGTTTTATACACCTCGTCCACTTATCAAAGTTATCGTTGATGTTGTAAATCCTCAAGTGGGACAGAGTGTCTATGACCCTGCTGTTGGTTCGTGTGGGTTTCTCATAGAAGCCTATAATCATATGAGATATATCGATGTTGCAAAAAATGAGCAAAAAGATTTATCTACGGAGCAGTTAAAATTTTTAAATGAAGATACATTTTTTGGAAATGAAAAAACACCCCTTTCGTATGTGATGGGTGTGATGAATATGATACTTCATGGTATAGAGTCTCCAAACATTTCAAAAACAAATACACTTACAAAAGACATTAGAGGGCTAGAGGAGAAAGATAGATTTGATTGTATCTTGGCAAATCCCCCTTTTGGTGGAAAAGAGAACGACTCCATTCAACAAAACTTCCCTATTAAGTCCAATGCTACCGAGCTACTCTTTTTACAACATATGATGAACTACCTAAAAGTTGGTGGAAAGTGTGGTGTGGTTATCCCAGAGGGTGTTTTGTTTCAAACCAACAATGCTTTTCAGTCAGTCAAAAAAGAGCTTTTAGAGCGATTTAATGTGCATACTATCCTTTCACTCCCAGCGGGGATATTTTTGCCTTATAGCGGTGTTAAAACAAATGTCATCTTCTTTGATAGGAATGGTTCAACTTCAGATATATTTTACTATGAAGTAAATCCACCTTACAAACTTACAAAAAACAAACCTATACAGTACGAACACTTTAAAGAGTTTTTAAGTGTGTGGGAAAAAAGAGAGCTTACAGATAACTCTTGGATAGTAAACATTAACGACATCAAAGATTTTGATATATCTGCTAAAAATCCTAAAATGAAAGAAACCATAGAGCATAAATCACCCCTAGAGTTAGTTGAAAATATTAAAGCCAATAATCAAGAGATAGACACTTTAATGAGTGAGATTGAAACGATTTTGGTGGGGAAAGATATATCATGAAACAATATGATGAATGGAATGAACTTAAAAAATCAATAAATCAAGAAAAAGTAAGAGTTGGTTTTAAAAATAGAGATATATTTTATATGAATATGGGGCAAAATATCGGTTTTGAGCAAGATGGAAAAGGTGAGCATTTTGTACGACCTGTTGTAGTTGTCCGTGGATTTAACAGAGATATGTTTTTAGGTGTTCCCCTCTCTACCAAGATAAAAGAGGGTGTTTTTTACTACAATTTTGAATTTATAAAATCTGATGTTAAAGTAAAAAATAGTGCACTTTTATCGCAAGTGAGACTCTTTAGTACAAAGCGACTGTTAAATAAAATAGGTGTTATAGATAAAAGTGATTTTGAAAAATTAAAAGAGAAACTAAAAAAGTTGATAGATTAACCCCACCAAAAAAGGTGGGTCGTCCCGAAGGAATTTAGAAGTGTATTATAACATAAAAAGAGAAATTAAGCAAAAGTTGGAAAATATTGATGAGTGAGTTATATAAGCTTCCTAAGGGGTGGGAGTGGAAACAACTAGGCGATATATCTAAATTAATTGGTGGGGGAACACCAAAACGAAATATGAATGAATATTGGGATAATGGAAATATTGTGTGGTTATCTCCAACGGATTTAGGAAAAATAGGAGATATTATTTATATTTCTGATTCTAAAGATAAAATCACTCAACTTGGATTAGATAAAAGTTCAGCAAAACTTTTGCCAGTTGGAACTGTCCTTTACAGCAGTAGGGCGACTATTGGGAAAATAGCGATTAACACAATTGAAGTATCTACAAATCAAGGCTTTACAAATTTTATATGTAATGAAAATTTAAATAATAGATATTTAGCATATATTTTAAGTAGATTTACACCTGAGATTACTTCATTATCAAATTCTACAACATTCAAAGAAGTTAGTAAAACAAGTTTAAAAAAGTTTCAAATTCCCCTCCCACCACTCCAAGAACAACAAAGAATAGTTACAAAACTAGATACTCTTTTTGAGAAGATAGACAAAGCGATAGCTCTGCATCAAAAAAATATGGATGAAGCTGATGTTTTTATGGGAAGTGTTTTAAATGAGGTTTTTGGGGAGTTGGAAGAGAAAAAATTAATAGTTGCAAAACAATTAGATGAATGCTTTATTGTTAAAGATGGTACTCATGATAGTCCGAAATATGTTGATAATGGATTTCCTTTGTTTACTTCAAAAAATTTAAAAGACTATGGCTTAGATACTTCCAACTTTAAATCTATAACAAAGGAAGATTATGAGAAAATTAATCAAAGAAGTAAAGTTGATAAAGGTGATTTATTATTTGCAATGATTGGGACAATAGGTAATCCTACTATTGTAAATTATGAGCCAAACTTTGCTATTAAAAATGTTGCTTTATTTAAACCATTAGATAATAAATCATTAATTACATATTTAAAATATTATTTTATGTCGGAAAAAATAACTACAAAAATGAAAAATGAAGCGAATGGTGCAACTCAAAAATTTGTAGGATTAACTTATCTTAGAAAATTTCCTTTTCCACTAGTTGCTGTTGAGGTTCAACAACAAATAGTATCCTACCTAGACTCTATCTCTCAAAAAACAGAAAAACTAAAAGCTATTCAAAAAGAGAAAATGCAAAGCCTCATAGCCCTTAAAGCTTCCATCTTAGACCAAGCATTTCGAGGGGAGTTTTAAGATTACTCCCTCCTCTCCTCAACCTTAACCATATGAGAAATCATATCTTTAAGAGTCTCAATTTTAGCTCTATCATCTCTGTGAATCTCCCCATCTCTCTCGTACCTCTCAATTACACTTTTAAAATCTTTCATAATCTCAGATAGTTTTTGTTTTGGAGGATTGTTTGTATCCTCACTCTCTAAAAAGTATTTTAATTTCATTGTTTTTTCTCCTTGTCTCTAAACTCTTTCATGATTTTTTGATGTAGTCTGTAGTTCCCACTTTTAGCATATTCCTCAAAATATTTTTTATACTCATCTTCGGTAATATTGTAACTCTCTACAAATGCCTCTAAGTTGAATTTATCTACTATAAATTTAAATATTTGAATCGTAGTTATATAGTCTCCATGGTCTCGAAAAAAGTTTTGACCTTCACATGCTTCTATGCTAAATAGAATATTGTTTATGATGTTTTCCTTATACATCTTTCATGCTCCTTGTTTTGTGATTTTTATATCTATTTTTATTTATACTCATTCTATGTATTTTTTCTCTTTTTTCATACATAGAGTAAAAAACCCCATATTTCGTCTATATGGAGTTTTATCTCGAAAATGAGTATTGGTATGTGTAAGGTAGAGTTTTTGTGCTGATGGGTGATTATAGCCTTGATAAATTGTATTCTTCTGCATAACTACTTTTTAAAAAAGTAAAATTGAATGTATCCTTGCTAATTTGAAGATACTCTATTGTTTTATCTATTGAGTTTGTTAGTATCTTTTTATCTATTATAGTCTCTATAAGACCCTCATTGGTAAAAGAGAAGCTATTGTATGGGTTGTTTTCATCTTTATGAATAATCCTATATGCTTGATTATCTGGAACAGAGTTTCGTACTATCTCTTTTTGCTCCTCAAGATATACTAACAACTTATAATCAGACTCTATCCCATCTGCAATAAGTTTTTTTCTAATGCCATCTTTGTATGAGTTGATATTTTTAATATTTACACCATTTTCAACAGCCTCTTGATATGCTTCATCTACTCTTTCGTTGATATAATCTTCTAAACCATACTTTTCATCAGGCTCAGAAGCTACATTTTGAGATGGTTTTTCTTGCACCTTTTGTTCAAAAAGTTTGTTCTCATTTAACTTTATGGTAAATTTTATCTCAGTAATCTCAGATATACCACTTTTTAAATTTCTCTTTTTTACAACTTTATAGCCGACATCTATGTCGCTTTTTTTGTTAATGGTTTCTATAGATTTTTTTAACTGAGTAATAAAGTTTGAGTTTGTTGTAGTGCTATCGTATATATTCATCATATGTCTTAAATTTTGTATATCAACATTTCTCTTTCGCAATGTATTTTTATATGCACCATTGGCATCTCTGAGAAAAAGATACAGAAGTTTTGCCATAGTTGGTTTAAGTGTATAAATAATATCGTAGTTGACATCAACTTTTGGACTAGGGTTGTTAAACCACTCCATAAACTCTTGTGATGTTTTCACACTAAAACCATATGAGATATTGTTTGTAGCAGTAATAATCTCTATCTCAAATGGTTTGATACGAATCTTCTCTTTATCTGCATAACTTTGTAATATATTACAATAGAGTGTTAACTCACCTAACTTTTTCAAAGATGATTTTATTTTGTCTGTGTTCATACTCTTGGAAAAAGAGTCTTTAACATCTTTGTATGTAAACTCAAAGTAGAGTGATGAATCTTTAGAGTATTGTTTGTGAGTGTTGTAAATTAACCATAAAAACAAATCATAATCAAGACTAGTTATCTTCTTTATAATGCCATCTTTATCCATAAATACCAGTTGTGCCAAATATGGTGGGAAGTGTTTGTGTAGTTTCATTTGAAATCTCCATTTTAGATTTGTAGTGTTAGCTACTATTTTTATTTATGTTGATAAAAATTAGATTTTACAAACTTTCCTAAAAAATGGAGAAATTTCTTTAAAAAATTGAATTATAAAGTTAAAAAAATTGAATAACAAATATCTATAACCCTCTGGGAAACTATATATTTTATTGATAGTTTGAGGTGGTTTTTGCTCCATACAAATAGATACAAATAAGACAAATATATACAACTATGATTGAGTGGTTTCTTCTGTGGTCTTGCTGCTGTCGCAGAGAGAATTTATAATAAATTCATTTAAATCTTATCTCTAAATATCTCAAATACTTTAGGATAGACATCAATTATATGATTCTTATCATACTCTATAGAATCATTTTTTGAGATGAATATGCAGTTATGATTTAAGATGAAAATTATCAATTCAGATATTGAAGTTGGTGAAAATGGAAAATCTCGTATAGAATCAACAATAAAATAATCTGCCTTATAATAGAGAATCAAATCCCGTATGATGATTGGATTTCTCTCTGTTATGATTTTAATATCTTTATCTTTCTCTAGGAAAAATATATCTGTAATGGGAGAGAACGACTCCTCTCTCTGTTGATATTGAATCGAATTTATATCTGAATCTATATAACTTATAATCATGGTTGATTCTTTTTGTCCATAGTATCAACTTCTCTTTTATTTGTAAAGAATCTGAGTTTATATGATGGTAGAGGAGTTTATAGAAGATGGAAATAACAGGTAGAAAAAAGTTGTTTTATTACTTACAATCAGTCCAATTTTAATCCCTTATTTTATTGGTGTTTTAGAGGGATTGGAGGAGCTTTATGGATAATGAGTTATATAAACGAAATCTCAATATAAATAATAGATAGAATCGTATATGGAGGGTTTATGAAAAGACATAAAAAAGTAACTTTTACCTTACCATCTGAGATAATCACCGAAATTAATGTAAAATATCTTAAAGAGCTGGCTGTTGGGAATCATATTTCAAAATCATCTATAATTAAAGAGTGTTTAGAGAGTAGTTTTGAGGTATTTGAGGAGGATTTAAAAGACTGGGATAAAAATAGGAAGTTCAGGAAAAAAATATCTCATACTATACCAAAGACCTATACCCTACCATTTGAGGTGGTAGAGAAATTAGATGAGTATAGTAAGAGGTTCGGAGTGAAAAAATCTCATTTAGTGATGTATGGTGTGGTGTTGAGCAAGTTATAAAACTCAACGAAAAGAATATATAGTGAAGTCGATAGATGTCTAGTTTTGTCTAAATCTGACTATGACAATTATAGACAAAAAAGTTTTCCAACCAATTTTTCAACCACCGTTGTCAAGATAATTTTCAAGGGTTAAAAAAACTCCTCTAAAGTCCATTGTAACGGCTTTTATAGAGGTTTGAAATAGTGTCAAATATTGTCTAAACCGTATCATAATATTAAGACAATCTATATCTAAGATTGTTTTATTGTTTCTAATGAAGTACAATTCAGTCAAAATAAGTTAAAGGTATGATGTAAATACTCACAATTTAGTATAAATCCCTTATTTGAAAGGGGATTTATGCTTTTCTTTTTCTGTAAAAGTTTTGACTGGGAATATAAAACTCAAGCTTACCGATTTTTTTTGTAGTTATTTTTTTTTCTTTAAGA
>Ga0256842_1001529_pt1 | contig 18286 bp, 19 predicted proteins | sample 4559240metaG_FD_185973 | JGI IMG/M metagenome (GOLD analysis project Ga0256842, IMG submission 185973) | Hydrothermal vent microbial communities from Guaymas Basin, Mexico - 4559-240 | ecosystem: Environmental > Aquatic > Marine > Hydrothermal vents | place: Mexico: Guaymas Basin | collected...
TGAATTCTTTAATAATCTCTTCAGACATGATTTACTCCAATCAAATGCAATACATTTGCAATTATTTTGTTAGTATAAAAAATTTAGTTGATTTGTCAAGCTATGGTTATGTGTTATAATTTTTTTTAAAAATCAGTCCAAAAGGAGCATGCCATGGGAGAAAACTTTCAGAAAATAGTCAAGGTTGTAAAAGATTTTGGAAGGATAAAAAGGCCGGGTAAAATGAGCCCTGAAAAGAAGCAGGAAATTCTTCAAAGACTATTTGATAAAGATGCAAGTCTTTTTTCAAAAGAACATGAAATCCAGGAAAAAATCAAAAAAAGATTGGATTGGATAGATGGAATTGCTCTTTCTGAACCTGAATTGAAAAATTTCCAGAACTTTGCCCGGGAAGTAAAAGACAAGTTTTCCCATGTTTTGTGGTGTGGAATGGGGGGATCTTCCCTTTTTCCTCTGGTACTCTCCCAAATGTTTGTTCCGGCAGAGGGTTACCCTCAGCTTATTGTGCTTGACAGTAATGATCCGGAAGAAATAGCCAAAGCAGAAAGCCTGCCTCTTGATAAAACGCTTTTTGTAATAGTTTCTAAGTCTGGCACCACTGTGGAAACCCTTTCTCATTTTAAATACTTCTGGAAAAAGCTTGAGAAACTTGGGAAAAATCCAGGAGACCAATTTGTAGCAATTACTGATCCTGGAAGCCCTCTTGAGACTCTGGCTAAGGAGAAGGGATTTTTACGAGTCTTTGCACATCCGCCTTTTGTAGGTGGAAGATACGCTGCTCTCTCTGTAATAGGGCTTTTACCAGCCTGTCTCATGGGTCTGGATGTAGAAAAAGCAGTTAGTTATGCAAAAAAAATGCAGGAAGCCTGCTCACCTGACATACCCTGGGAGTATAACCTGGGTTCCTCTCTGGCTGAAGCCCTGATAGAAGGCTATATTCAGGGCCACGACAAACTTACCTTTATAACTGATCCACTGCTAAAACCTTTTGTCCTGTGGCTGGAACAGCTTATAGCTGAAAGCCTGGGAAAAGAGCTAACAGGCATTGTACCTATTGTGGGAGAATCCCCTGGTTCTCCCACCCTATATGGCACCGATAGATTTTTTATTTATCTCACCCTCAGAGGAAGAGAAAGACTTTATCAAAGACTTGTTTCAGACCTTAAGGCAGAAAATTTTCCAGTAAAAACCATCGTGCTTGAAGATAAGTACGAAATTTTTGCAGAAGTGTATCGGTGGATGGTAGCTATAGCTTTATGTGGGTACTTCTTGAGCCTTAATCCTTTTGATGAGCCAGATGTAGTATTAACCAAACAAAAAACCAGAGAACTGCTTGAAAAATTTAAAAAAGAACAGGACTTTGGCATAGAGTTTTATTTAGATGAAGACACAGGCTGGGGATTTTACTACGAAAAAAGTGTTTACATTGAATATCCTAAATTTACAGCACTATTAAAAAAGCTTTTTTCTGACATATCTCCCTGGGCATTTGTGGGATTCCTTGCCTATCTACCCGAAGATCCCGAAATTGAAGAGATTTTTAGAGACATAAGGGGCCTTGTAAGGGAGAAAAAGGGCTGCTCTACTGTGTTTGGTTTTGGGCCGAGGTATCTTCATTCGTCCGGTCAGCTTTATAAAGGAGGACCAATTCTTTCCCGGTTTATTATCTTTACCAGAAAAGGTAGAAATCCTCATCAAATAATTCCCGGGGAAGGCTATACTTTCTGGGATCAGCAATTTGCTCAGGCCTGTGGAGATTTTAAAGCTCTTGAGGAGAAAAAAAGACCCGTAATTATGATTCATCTCACAGAAAATTATAGGGAAGATTTAAAGAAGTTTTACGAATACTTAAAAAAAGCTTTAAAACTTTAAGGAGGGCTGCTTATGCTTTTTCCAGAATATCGGCCAAGAAGATTGAGAAGGACTGAGAACATAAGAGCACTTGTTAGAGAAACTTACCTGCATGTAGAGGACTTTATTTATCCTCTTTTTGTGTGTGAAGGAAAGGGCGTGCGTCAGGAAGTAAAATCCATGCCCGGAGTCTTTAGATTTTCCATAGATACATTGATAGAAGAGCTTAAAGAAGTGGTTGAGCTGGGTATAAAGGCCATCATTCTTTTTGGAATCCCTGATAAAAAAGACGAAGTAGGAAGTTCTGCCTATGCGAGAAATGGAATTATTCAGAGAGCCGTGAGAAAGGTAAAGGAGAAGTTTCCTGAGCTTGTGGTGATAACTGATGTGTGCCTGTGTGAGTACACTTCTCACGGCCATTGTGGAATCATAAAAAAAGGTGAGGTGGACAACGATTTAACCCTTGAACAGCTTGCCAAGATTGCAGTATCCCATGCCAAGGCAGGGGCGGACATTGTGGCTCCTTCTGACATGATGGATGGAAGAGTGGCAAGAATAAGAGAGGCTCTTGACGAAGCAGGTTTCCCCAATGTTGCTATTATGAGCTATGCAGTGAAATATTGCTCTGCTTTTTATGGCCCTTTTAGAGAGGCAGCAGAGTCTGCTCCAAAATTTGGGGACAGACGCTCCTATCAGATGGATCCCGCAAATAGCAGAGAAGCCCTGAGAGAGGCCTATCTGGATATTGAAGAAGGAGCAGACATTATTATGGTAAAGCCTGCCATGCCCTATCTTGACATTATAAAAATGCTCAGGACAGAATTTAATTATCCCATAGCAGCCTATCAGGTGAGTGGTGAGTATGCCATGATAAAGGCAGCAGCAAAGATGGGCTGGCTTGAGGAAAAAAGAGTGGTTCTTGAAAGCCTTATTTCTATAAAGCGTGCTGGAGCAGATCTTATCCTTAGCTATTTTGCCAAGGATGTAGCGAAATGGCTAAACGAATAATAATCCTTCTCTCAGTTCTTTTGTTATTAAATGCCTGTGCCAGGCCTCCCAGGCCGTATAAAACATCTGCTGTCCCGGGCTGGTTAAAGCCTTACAAAGTAAATGGTAAAGTTTATTATCCCTTACCCTCTGCTCAAGGTTATACCGAGGTGTGCTATGCCTCCTGGTATGGTCCTGGTTTTCATGGAAAGCTTGCTGCAAGTGGAGAAGTTTATAATATGTACGACTACACTGCAGCTCACAGAATCTTACCCATGGGCACTTATGTGCTGGTAAAAAATCTTGAAAACGGCAAAGAAGTGGTGGTGCGGATAAATGACAGGGGGCCTTTTGTTAAGGGCAGGTGTATAGATTTAAGCTATGCCGCAGCTAAAGCCTTGGGAATGATTGGAAAAGGTGTGGTAAAGGTAAGGCTTATAGCCCTGGGAGAGGGGAAAAAGGTAAAAAATTACATAGTGTATAATCGGCTTCCCAATATAAGATATAATGAATTTTACCTCCAGGTCGGAGCTTTTAAGATTTATAAAAATGCCCTTTCTTTAAAACTCAAGCTTGAAAGAAGTTTTCCCAAAGTCAGAATAGAACCTTATAGAAAAGATGGTGAGCTATTTTACAGGGTGCAAATCTATCTTTCCAATGACCTTAAAAAGGCCTATGCCATGGCAGAAAGACTAAAAACTCTCTTTCCTCAAGGATTTTTAGTGGCAAAGTAATCTAATGAGTATGTCCGTCAGATCTTTACAGGAGCTTGAGTCTGCCTTAGGGCTTGAGTTTAAAAACAAAGAACTTCTTAAGACAGCCCTTACGCATAGTTCTTACAGGGCATGTTATAAAAAGCTTGGAGTTCAGGATAATGAGAAACTTGAATTTCTGGGAGATGCAGTACTCAGTCTTTGCATTTCCCTTTATCTTTATAAAAAATACCCGGAGGACAGCGAAGGAGAGCTTACAAAAAAAAGGGCTTACTTGGTGTGTAAAGATACTCTTATAAAGGTAGCAAATAAGCTCGGGCTTCTTGATTTTATTTATCTTGGAAGAAGAGAAAGGAGGCTTGATATTAAAAGCAAGCAAAATATTTCTGCCCGGGCAGTGGAGGCTCTTATAGGTGCAATTTTTCTGGAGTTTGGCCTGGAAACAAGCTGTGAAAAGATTAGAAAGTGGTTTATCCCCTATTTGAGGGGCAGAAAAGCCTCCTTTAAGGACTATAAAACAAGATTGCAGGAGTTTTCTCAAAAGTGTTTTGGGACAAGGCCAGAGTATCAGGTGGTAAAGGTGTTAGGGCCTGCTCACAGTCCTAAATTTGAAGTGGAAGTAAAAATTGAAGATAAGGTGCTGGCCAGGGCAAGAGGAAGCTCTAAAAAGGAGGCGGAGAACCTTGCTGCCAAAAAGGCTTTAAACTGCTTGAAAAAAAACAAAGAAATCTTAACTTTATCTCAAACCCGAGAAAATATTAATGGAGGATAATCAAACTATGGAAAACACTTTCAATCAGAAAACCAAGTCCGGGGTAGTGGCTATTATTGGACTTCCCAATGTGGGTAAATCCACTCTTCTTAATCAGATGCTTGGAACAAAAGTTTCTATTGTAAGCCCTAAACCCCAAACTACCCGTTTTAAGGTAAGAGGAGTTTTAACTAAGGGAAATGCCCAGATAATTTTTATAGATACCCCTGGCATTCATGAACCAAAGGACCTTTTTAACAAGCTCATGGTAAAAGAGGCTATGAGTGCTCTTGAAGATGTGGATGCAATTTTGTGGGTTATGGATGTTACAAGAAGACTGCCTGAAGAGGAAAAAATTCTTGAAATTATAAAGCAGGTGAATAAGCCCACGATTCTGGTGTTAAACAAAATAGATCTTATTAAAAAAGCAGAGCTTCTCCCTATTATAGACTACTTCTCAAAACTGCATGACTTTAAGGCCATTATTCCTGTCTCTGCCCTGAAAAATGACGGAGTGGACATTGTGGTGGACGAGCTTATAAAGATCCTGCCGGAGGGGCCATTTTATTATGATCCTGACCAGGTAACGGATCTTCCTTTGAGACTTTTGATTGCAGAAATAATCAGAGAAAAAATATTTTTAAATACTTATGAAGAAGTTCCTTACTGCACAGCTGTTCAGGTTGAGGATATAAGGGAAGAGCCAGAGAAAAATCTTCTTTATATTCAGGCTACTATTTATGTAGAAAGGGATTCCCAGAAAGGGATTCTTATAGGCAAAGGGGGCAGGATGCTTAAAAAAATAGGCACCATGGCAAGGGAAGAGCTGGAATTCCTTTTAGGAAAAAGGATATACCTTGACCTCTGGGTAAAACCCCTTAAAGACTGGAGAGAAAAAGAACACTATATAAGAAGGCTTGCCATTCCTTTTATAGAATAAGTTTAAATCCAACCTTTTTCCTTCAGTAGAGTATAAATTTTATCTACGGCTTCTTTAATGCTTATTTTATGGGTTTCAATTATCAAAGCCGGGTTTTCTGGTTCTTCATAAGGGGAAGATATACCTGTGTAATTTGGAATAATACCCTGGCGCGCCTTTTTATACATTCCCTTAGGATCCCTTTTTTCGCAGACTTCCACAGGGCATTTTACATATACTTCCAAAAAATCCTGAGGGCCTATAATCTTTTTAATCATTTCCCTGTCTTTTTGGAAAGGAGAGACAAATGCTGCAAGCACAAGTATTCCAGCATCCACAAAGAGCCTTGCTACCTCGGCAATCCTTCTCAAATTTTCTTTTCTATCTTCTTCAGAAAAGCCAAGATCAGAGTTTAGGCCGTGCCTTATGTTGTCTCCATCAAACACATAGACTTTTATTCCTTCTTCAAAAAGCCTTCTTTCTAAATGATGGGCAATGGTGGATTTGCCCGAGGCTGAAAGCCCGGTAAGCCAGACTACACCACTTTTGTGGCCATAGGCTTTATTCCTTTCTTCTCTTTTTACATAACCATCCTGCCAGAGGACATGGGCTTTGCTTTTCTTCATACCTTCTTGCCCAGACTTTTTAAGTAACACTTAACATATGCTTTCGTTAAAGCTTCAAAGGCCTTTTTTAATTCTTTATCTTTAAATATTTTGCAAGCGTTAAAATAATTTTGGATTTCTTTTAGAGAAATTTTCCTGTTTGCTAAATTATTATCTTTTTTTAGTGTACTTAGCCCGGGAGCAATTCTGAGTTTTATTTGTTTAAAAAGAGGTTTTAGTCTGGAAGGGCTTTTTTTATTTAATTTTTCAAGATAAATTAAAGAATTTAGCGAAATAACCTGAGCGAGTAAAGAATCTTCCACCTCTATTACAAGGGTACCATGACTTACACAATAAGGCCGCGTTTTGTTTGAAACCTCGTCTCCAACTACTTTTTTCCAGTATTTCTTAGCTATTTCAAGGGCTATTATATCTTTTTTAACAACCTGTGGAAGAGGAAGGTCAAAGAGGGCTTTTTTAAAAGATTTCATTAGCCTTCTACCTTTTTCATCTCTTCTTCAAATGCTGCAAACACTTTATTCTGCAAAAACTGTAAAAATTCTTCTGTTGTAGCTTCAAATCTAAAAACAAGGACTGGCTGTGTATTTGATGCCCTAACAAGTGCCCAGCCTTCAGGGAACTCTATCCTTGCGCCATCAATATCAATTACCTTAAGGCCTTCTTCTTTAAACCTCTGCTTTAATCTTTCCACAATTTTAAACTTTAATTTATCAGGGCATTCCTTTCTGATTTCCGGAGTAGAATAAAGCCTGGGCAGGCTTTTAAGCCATTCAGAAAGAGGTTTATCCCAGGAGGAAAGAATTTCTGTAAGTCTCAAACTTGCATAAACTCCATCATCAAAACCAAACCATCTGTCTGCAAAAAAAATGTGGCCACTCATTTCTCCTGCAATAACTGCGCCCTCTTCCTTCATTTTCTTTTTTATAAGAGAATGCCCTGTTTTCCACATAATAGGTATCCCACCCGCCTTTTTCACCCCTTCATAAAGCACTCTGGAACACTTGACTTCCCCTATCACCTTAAGCCCTTTTTTCTCTTTAAGAAGCTCCGTTGCAAAAAGAAGAAGGAGTTGATCGCCCCAGATAATACTTCCTTCATTATCCACAACTCCCAATCTATCTCCATCTCCATCATACCCAAAACCTACATCTGCTTTAACTTCTTTTACCCTGGAAATAAGAGCTGCAAGATTTTGGGGCACAACCGGATCAGGAAAATGATTTGGGAAATTACCATCTACCTCACAAAAAATGCACTCCACCTCACACCCAAGCTCTTTAAAAATCCGGGGGGCAGTAAGAGCACACACACCATTTCCCGGGTCAAGCACCACCTTTATTCTCTTTTTTTTGAGCTCAATTTTCTGTTTTAAATAACCGATGTAATCGTCAATAATCTTAGAATACTCCTCAAGTCTTCCGCTTCCAGAAGTATAATCTCGGTTTTCAATTATTTCTTTAATTTTTTGAATGTATGGCCCGTAAAGAGTCTCTTTACCAAGGCAAATTTTAAGCCCATTGTATTCTGGTGGATTATGAGAACCAGTAACCTGAATTCCTCCATCCACATCTTGCAGGGTAAACAGCGAGAAATACATAACAGGAGTAGGAATCATCCCTAAATTTACCACATCTATTCCTGCGGAAAGCATGCCCTCTATAAGGGCGCCCTGAAGGGAAGGCCCTGAAAGTCTTCCATCTCTTCCACAAACAACCCTTTTTCCTCCTTTTCTCTTTACCATAGAACCATAAGCTCTTCCAATTTCTCTTACCACCTCTTCAGTAAGCTCCTTCCCAACTTTTCCTCTTATATCATATTCTCTAAAAATAAAAGGACTGACCTCCATTTTTTTCCCTCCTGTTTTTCTTTCTTTTGATTTAATCACTTCTTTGCCATTTCTTCAAGGTCTTCCTTTTAAGGAAAACTTTGTTTATGAAGCGCTTATAGGATAAATTATACTTATGAAGTGCTTATAAGATAAATTACACTCTCAGGATCTGACTCAAAAATTGTTTTGTCCTGGGATGGGTTGGATTTTCAAAAAATTGTTCAGGAGAGCCTATTTCTAAAATTTTTCCCTTATCCATAAAAACTATACGATCTGCCACTTCTCTGGCAAATCCCATTTCATGAGTAACAACCACCATAGTCATTCCTTCCCGAGCAAGTTCTTTCATAACATCCAGCACCTCTCCTATCATTTCCGGATCCAGCGCAGAAGTAGGCTCATCAAATAACATAATTTTAGGATTCATAGCCAGTGCTCTGGCAATGGCTACTCTCTGCTGCTGCCCACCTGAGAGTTGATGAGGATAGCTAAAAGCCTTATCTTTTATACCCACTTTTTCAAGAAGCGAATACGCTATCTCCTCTGCTTCCTCTTTTTTTAACTTTTTCAACTTAATAGGAGCAAGAGTGATGTTCTCCAGCACTGTTTTATGAGAAAACAAATTAAAGTTTTGAAAAACCATGCCCACTTTCATTCTTACTTGAGTAAGATCTACATCAGGAGAAGTAACCTCAACCCCATCTACTATTATTTTCCCTGAAGTAACCGGCTCAAGTTGATTAATAGTCCTTAACAGGGTGGATTTGCCTGAACCACTGGCACCCACAATTACTATCTTTTCCTGTTCATACACATCAAGATTTATATCTTCCAGAGCTAAAAGAGAACCAAAATATTTATAAACATGTCTTATTTCTATAATCTTCTTTTTCTTCATTTTTTATTTATACGGCGTGAGTTTTTTCTCCATGTAACCAACAAACTTTGAAAGGATTAAGGTAATTAATAAATAAACCAGAGCCACCATGGTAAATGTTTCAAAATAATTAAAAGTGGCAGTGGCATATTCTCTTGCCCTTCTGAACAAGTCTGCTACTGCTATAATGGAAACCAGAGAAGTATCTTTAAGAAGAGCAATAAATTCATTCCCTACAGGGGGGAGGATAGTCCTCATAGCCTGAGGTAGTACCACATAAAACATAGTTTGCCTTTTGTTAAACCCCAGAGAAAGAGCAGCCTCTATTTGCCCTTTATCTATGGATTCTATTCCTGCCCTAAAAACCTCCCCCATGTAGGCACCATAACAGATGGTTAAAGCTATTACAGCTGAAATAAAAGGAGACACTTTTACAAAACTCCCCACTGCATAATAAATATAAAAAAGCTGCACCAAAAGAGGAATCCCTCTTATTACCTCTACATAAATAGAAGCAAGCAAATTAATAAATTTATTTTGGGAAATCCTGCCTATCCCTGTAAAAAGTCCTACGATAAAAGATAACCCCATACAAATAAGTGTAAGTTTGAAAGTTACAACTATGCCATCTGACATAAACCTCAATATGTCAAGATAGGGATGAGGTTTAAACACACAGAAAAAAATCAGAAGAATTACAGTGCCTGTAAAAACAACCTGCCAGGCTGTAACAAGTCCTTTATCTTCTTCTGTAGGAATTGCGGCTCCGTCTGAAATTTCTATATTTTTCTTAGCCATTTTATCTTACACTCAATCCCCACTTCTTTAAAAGTTCCCTCTCTATTCCCTTTGCTTTTACAGCCTTAATCCCTTTGTTTATTAAATCCAGTACTTCTTTGTTACCCTTTTTAACAGCTATTCCATAATATTCTACTTCAGCATTTTCAATTACTCCTGCAAATTTCAATTTATCCTTAAACCCCTTTTTGTGCCTTGCATAATAAGCAGCTACAGGATCATCACAAACAACCGCGTCTAAATTTCCATTTACTAAATCCTGCATAGCAAGGCCTATGTCATCGTAAGTCTTAGCAATTATGCCTTTAACTTTGGCTATAGCAAAGTAGCCAGTAGTTCCTATCTGAGCACCTACTTTTTTTCCTATAAGATCTTTTAAAGATTTAACATTGGAGTTTTTGGGCACAACTATGGCCTGTTTTACTTTATAATAAGGGATACTAAAATCCATTGTCTTCTTTCTCTCTGGAGTAATACTTACAGAAGAACAAATTGCATCGTACTCACCATTCATAAGCCCTGCAAAAATACCATCCCAGGCCACACTTTTAAATACAGGCGTAAAACCTGCCTCCTTACCAGCAGCCTTCATGTAATCAATGGAATAACCTACAATCTGTTTGTTCTGATTCACAAACTCCATAGGAGGCCAAGTAGGATCAACTGCAAAGACAATAACTCTTTTTTTAGCCAAGCAAATACTAAAAAGACTTAAAAGAAAAACAAGCCAAAACACCCCCAGTTTCTTCATTGCTTACCTCCTTTTTACAATTTTTTTATTTTAAGCACGATAAAGTTTAAAAAAGTCAAGAATAGCGTTCTCCAGCTCACGAAGAGTAGGAGTAATTTTATTATTCAAAAATTCCAATCTTTCCTCTAAAGGTTTATTCAGATACTCTTCTACAAACACCTTTCCAAGATTATGCAGCTCTTCGTGCACCTTATTAAGGTGATCGTAAGCTCTACGAATTTCCGGAGTAGAAGGAGTATAAGTGCTGAGTTTTTTAGCAAAAGGACACTGGGCAATATCCAGCACTACATTAGGCCTTTCCCCCTTTATTCCACACCTTATTACCTCTGACTGCCACTCAAGGTGTTTGAAATACATAGCCACAAGCACTACATCAAGAGCAATTTCCATTATTTCTTTAAAAATAGCTGGATTAGGAGTCACCAATCTTCCTGAAGACTCAAGATGCTCAGAAGAATCATTTAAAGAATAAATATAAGTATTGAAATCTTCAATCATTTTTGTAAGATGTTCAGAAATATTACTGGTTTTTAACACCCCACTCAAGATTTCTTCCATTCTGCCATGCACTTCTCCTATTCTCTGTTCAATTTCGCCTACCATAGCAGTCTGTTCTTCCACTGCTGCTGCGACAGTATTTACATATTCCTGAGTATTGTTCACCACTTCTGTAATTTCTTCTGAAGAAGCCACAGCTTTTCCTACATTTTTTTCTATTTTGGCAACAATCCTGCCTATCTCTTCCGCACTTTTAGCAGTTTCTTTAGCAAGTTCTTTAATTTCATTTGCCACTACAGCAAAACCCTTACCAGCTTCTCCCGCACGGGCTGCCTCAATGGAGGCGTTAAGCGCAAGAAGGTTTGTCTGATCTGCAAATTGGTTAATAGTTTCCACAATCTTGCTGATTTCCTGAGTAGCAACCCCAAGGTCTTTAATAATTTCATTGGTCTCCTGAACTTTATTGGCTGCTTCAGTTGTAATATGGGCTGTTTCTGAAGCCCTCTGAGAAATCTCATCAATAGCTTTTTTTAGTTCGCCTGTAGCAGTAAATACCTGCTGTATTTCATTCTCTACATGTTCCACCCATTCGCTTACCTGTTCATTGATTTTTATCAAATCCTCATTATGTTTTACTATTTTATCAACTTCGTCCTGGAGCCCTTGAGAAATCTGACTTATAAGCTTGGAACGACTTAGAAGGTTCCCTACAAAAGTAGTAAGAGTAAGTACCAGTGCCTTCCCGTACGAAATTAGTTTTTTTAAATATTCATCTTCTACCTGCGGAAAACTTGTTTTAAGGTTCCCTATACTAATCTGGTGAAAAGCTTCTCCAAGTGTTTCTACTTCTTCGGAAGAAGCTCTCCCTATGGAAGCAGGAATTCCTAAAATCAAAAATCCTACCACACTTAGAGCAGTAACAATTATAAGATCTACTTGAAAGTTAAGTACTTTTAGATAAGGAAGCAACGCTGCTATTAAAATTACGCACAAAAAAATCCATGGCAAAACCCTCCTGCCCATGTTATCCCCCCCTTTTTTCATTTTAACCTACCAACCTAAGCATTATATAAAATTTAAATTTTTTAGCAATACTTTTTTCAGCTTAATATTTTAACTTTTTTATTTTCTTTCCATAAACAAATAAAAGTATGAGTAAGGTCTTTTAAAAGCTTTTCATATTCTTCTGGTAAAATCTTTGCTCCTTTAAGGCCTCCTTTAAGATTAATCTCTGACAAATAAGGCCCTTTTCCATCAATATAAACCATATCTATATGAGCATAAGGAAATTTTCCTCTTTCCATGACTTTTTGACAGAATTCAAGCTCCTGTTCAGTTAATTCATGAGGGATTGCTTTTCCTCCAAAAAAAAGGTTCTGCCGAAAATTAAATGGATTTTGTCTTTCATAGGCCTCTACATATAAATCTCCCAAAATAATTACTCTATAATCTTTCCACTCTTCAAAAAAAGGCTGAAGCACAAATGGATAGGGGAGGGCCTCTGTGCCAGCAAAGTTAAACACATCTTCCAGAGAACTCCAGCACTTTATACCAAGCCCACAGTTTGCATCATCTGCCTTGGTTATAAATTTTTTATATCCGGTTTTCAAAAGTTCTGCCATAGCGTGAAGAAGAGAGGTTTTATTTCTTATAGAAAAGGTAAAGGGGGGCATAAAATTTTTTAACACCTGGGACTGAAGCACTTTTGAACGACTGAGCAGCTGAGATAAAAAAGGAGGGAAAGCCTGAACCCCCCTTTCAATAAGATCTACTACAAGTCCTGCTTCTTCAGGTTTAAGAGGAATCCTTACAGCAACAAGATCTCCCTCTGATAAACAAAAAAAGTGCCTTTGAAAAGCGGAAAATGAAAGAATAAGTTTGTATTCTTTCATTTTTTTAGATAAGTTAGCTCCGCATGGCAGTTAGCACAAAATAATTTTACAGGACCAAGCACTTCCACCTCTTCGTCAAGGGGTTCAAGACTTCCGTCTGGTTTTTGAAAATAGTGAATATAAAAAGTGGCATTTTCTATAACTTCGTAAAATTCTTCACTATTCCCACAGTAAGGACATTTTATAGCCTGCTTTATCCCTATTAAAACGGGTTTTTTTATCTTTATCCGGTGTCTCTTCCCTTCTTCTCTGCTCTTTTCCTGCATTTTATTTTCGGGTTTACTTAAGATTTTTTATTCAAACTTTTTTAAGTCTTTTATCCTCAATACAGCTTTTTTGTATATTTTATCCTTTTTGTTTAAAAAGGAAAGGGCTCTGGAATAATGAAATATGGCCGTGGTATAGTCTCCTATAATTTCATAGTACTTTCCAAAATAAAAATGGGCTTCTCCTTCTTTTTTTAATTGTGTACAAACCCTTCCAAAGGAAAAGAAAAATCTCGGATTCTCGTTAATAGCCGGGAGGTCTTTCAACCTTTCAAATACTTTCCATGCCTGCTGATAATCTCCTATTCCTTCCAGAGCACTTCCCAGAATATAGTATTCTTCAATTTTCCAGGGAGATAGATGCCTTCCAGAAAGGATTAAAGCCTCTTTTCCATTCAAAAAATGTTGCTTTATAATAAAAAGGGCCTTTTTGTACCTGCCCCACTTTAAATAAAGCTCTGCCAGATCAAGCCAGAAATAATCTTTTTGAGGTAGCTTTTTAATAGCTTTTAAAAGTTCCTTTTCTGCATCTTTAAAATATCTTGCTTTTGCAAGTGCCATTGCAAGGGTGTACTGATTCCATGGATCAGGATGTAGCCGAACAAGTTCTTTATAAGTTAAAATTAAATCCGTGAGGTCTGAAGAAAAAAGCATGGCTTTTATACACATTCGCTTAAAGTAAAATTTATCTGGACTTATAATGTATCTTCTTCCCTTTTTTTTAAATTTTTTGGCAAGAAAAGTTAAATAACTAACCCTTTCTGGTGGCAAAGGATGAGTCAATAGATAACGGTAATTCAGTTGAATAGCAAGATCTCCCTTCTGAGAGAGCTTTTCCATAAGCCTCACCATTCCCCAGGGAGAATAGCCTGCTTTTTTAAGAAGTTCCATTCCTGTGGTATCTGCTTCTTTTTCGTCTTCTCTGCTATAAGCAAGGAGTTTCGTCTGGGCCGCTGCAAGAGAAGTATAACTTATCACAGCCCCTGCTTGTGGTCCTCCAAGTAAAAGACTGGCAATGGTAAGGGCTGTAGTAGCAATCTGTAGTCTTTTAACTGTTTCTATTTGTTTGACCACATGGTGCCTCAAAGAGTGACCAATCTCGTGACCCAGAATTCCTGCCAGCTCATCCTCTGAATCCAAATCCTCAAATACCCCTGTATTAACAAAAATATAACCGCCTGGAATAGAACAGGCATTAAAAATTGGCGACCTGACCAAGAAAAATTTAAAATCAAAAGGCTTATGTTTTACGCCTTTTTTTAACAAAAGGTTGCCTACTTCTGAAATATAAGCAATAAGTTCTGGGTCCTGAACCAGCTCAACCCTTTGAGAAAGAAGACGAAAAATTCTCTTACCCAGCTTTTCTTCCTGAGACAAACTGATTAAACCAAAACTTCTTGGAGGAGAAAAAAGAAAAAAAATAAAAAAAACAATTAAAATCTTGATCTTTGCTGGACTTTTCATCTTTTTAATTTTTGTCCCCCTCTTCCAGAACTCTCTTAATTACATATATTAAAAATTATCTCAAAATATTTCAAGCCCCTCTTCACCTGCCCAAATTCCCCCCGGATTAACAAATTTTGTCTTCAACTAAGTAGTATTTTTGAAAATATGAAATAAAATAAAAAAACATAGCATATACTCTGGCCTTACGAACTGGGCAAACAAAACACAGGAGGCGTCTATGAGGTGGAGCAAATGTTTTATTCCCACCCTTAGAGAAGAGCCAGCAGAGGCTGAAGTAATAAGTCATAAGCTCCTTCTCAGAGCTGGAATGATAAGAAAAATTGCCTCAGGGATTTACACCTTTTTGCCTCTTGGTTTCAAAGCTCTAAAAAAAGTGGAAAACATAGTGAGGCAGGAGATGAATAGAATAGGGGCACTTGAAGTGCTTTTGCCCCTTGTGCAGCCTGCTGAGCTCTGGCAGGAGAGTGGCAGGTGGGATGCCTACGGGAAGGAGCTTTTGAGATTTAAAGACAGAAAAGAGCACGACTTTTGCCTTGGTCCCACCCACGAAGAAGTTATAACTGACATAGTAAGAAGGGATGTGAGGTCATACAAGGATCTTCCCCTTATTCTCTATCAAATAGCTATTAAGTTTAGAGATGAGATCCGCCCAAGATTTGGCATTATGAGGGCAAGGGAATTCATCATGAAAGATGCTTACAGCTTTGATGCCACCTGGGAAGGGCTTGACAAAAGCTATCAAAAAATGTACGAGGCCTACTGCAGGGTATTTAAGGCTTGCGGCTTAAAATTTAAGGCTGTTGAGGCGCACACAGGGGCTATTGGAGGGGATGTGTCTCACGAGTTTATGGTGCTTGCTGAAACAGGGGAAGATGTGCTTGCGGTTTGTGAAAAGTGCGGATATGCCTCAAATGTGGAGCTAACTCCTGCGGTGCTTGGGGAAAAGTATCCTTCTGAAAAAGAAAAGCCCCTTGAAAAAGTGCACACTCCTGGTGTAAGAAGTGCAAAGGATGTGGCTGATTTTCTGGGTATGCCTGTAGCAAAAATTACAAAGACTCTGATTTATGTAATTGACGATGAGGAGTTCGTAGCAGTTTGCATAAGGGGTGATCACGAGGTAAACGAGGTTAAGCTTGAAAAGCTCTTTCCCGGAAGAAGAATAAGGATGGCAACAGAGGAGGAAATAAAAAGGGAGGTTGGAGCAAGTCCAGGATTTATAGGCCCTAAAGGGCTTAAAATGAAAGTGATAGCAGATAAAGCCCTTGAAGGCTATCTCAATTTTGTAATAGGTGCAAATGAGGACGAATATCATCTTATCAATGCCAACCTGGGCAGAGACTTTGAGCCAGACTTAGTGGCAGATGTGAGAAAGGCCTGTCCAGGAGATCTCTGTCCTAAGTGCGGAGAGCCTTTAAACTTTGTGCGTGGCATAGAGGTGGGGCACATTTTTAAGCTTGGCACCAAGTACAGCGAGGCTATGAAAGCCACTTTTCTTGACAGAGACGGCAAGGCAAAGCCATTCATTATGGGCTGCTATGGAATAGGAGTGAGCAGAATAATTGCTGCAGCTATTGAACAGAATCATGACGAAAATGGTATTATCTTCCCTTGGCAAATTGCTCCCTTTCAGATAGCAATAACCTATCTTAAAGAGCAATTTAAAGAGGAAGCAGAAAAGATTTATCAGGTCCTTTGTGAAAAGTGGGATGTGATTCTGGACGACAGGGATGAAAGACCTGGAGTGAAGTTTAAAGATATGGATCTTATTGGAGTGCCTCTGCAGATAATTTTAGGAAAGAGCTATGAGAAGGAGAAAAAACTTGAGGTAAAAGTGAGGAAAACTGGAGAGAGAAAGTATCTTTCCCCTGAGGAGCTTGAAAATTTTGTAAATGAATTTTCCAAGGGTAGTGAAAATTTTTAAAATATGAGGGTAATAATTTGGGAGGAGCTTTTTACTGTAGCCAAGGTAAAAAAGCCTATAGAAAATGCTTTTGCTCTAATTCAGGACAAAAGAGAAATTACCGCTATTGCAGAAAGCTCTAAATTGGATCCTGAGACAGTTATTGAGAAAGAGGATGGCTGGAGGCTTTTAACTTTTGATGCAGTTTTACCTTTTAACTTAGTGGGATTTCTTGCAAAAGTAAGCAGTGCTTTAGCAGAAGAGGGCATCAGTATTTTGGCTATTTCTTCTTTTTCAACGGATCATATTCTTGTAAAAGAGGAGGATTTAGAAAAAGCTGTTAAGAAGCTTAAAACTTTGGGCTTTGATGTTATCTAAGTATTTCTACACAGCCAAAACCTGCGCTGTTTTTTGCTCCAAGTCCTGAAAGAAGGGCTATTTTTAAAATCTCAGGTTCCCCTTTTATTTCAAACTCCCCATCCCAGCCTTTTATTACGAAGTTTTTGTAAATAACTACTTTTTCTTTAAGTTTGCCAAGTGGTGTGATTTTTATTTTGTTTACAGGGTTTTTCCCGGTAAGTGCCCTTGCTTTTGCCATAAGATTTTGAATAAGTCCTTCTTTAAAAGCGTTTTCATAAGGGGCATAATAGTGCGTCTTCTTCTTTCCGTCTCTGGTATTAAAAGTGGTGTAAACTGTAACAGGTGAAAGGGTCCTAATTCTAAAGAAGTTTTTATCTATGGGTAAAGACAAAATTTCTACAGAAGAAAGGATTACTTTTTGATTGAAAAGCTTAACTTCAGGATTGGTAAGAAGATTTTCTACAAGGGACTGGATAAAATCTGTGTTTACAGAGGAGATTATTAGGTACACCGGAGATTTAAATATAATAAAATTTTTTTGAAGAATTGGTTTTGTTTCTGGGATAAGCCTTGAAAAAGTAAAAAACTTAAACTTTTTTCCGGTTTCCGGATCCACAAATCCCTGATTATGAATTTTTTCAGCAAGAGAAGGCGAGAGATGTCTATAAATAAACCCCTGAATAATCTCATTATAATGAATAGGAAGCCTGAGTTCCTTTTCTTCTGAGGCAAATTTAATTCTCAGCCGCATTTTTGAAAGCTTTAAAGGTTTATATTTGGAAATTTAACAAACCCTATAAACTTTATTTTTTCTCCAGCTCCTTTAACTTTGTCCCACATTCTTAAAACAAGAGGAAAAACAAAATGTTCTAATTTTTGAGTACACCTCATTTCTACAGGGACATAACACTCAAGTTCGGGTGATTCACTAATTTCTTCTGTTTCATTAAATACTTTTGAAATCCAGCAGTCAGAAGAATTTGATGAAATCTCATTACACTCCTCAATTTTAACTTTTCCGAATCCTGTAGTCTTATCACTTCCAACAAAGCAAACTTTATTTTTTAAAGTTTCTAAAAATTTGCCAAGGTTTTCTTCGGTTACTTTTATTTCTCCCACAAATTCTGTTCCTGGTTTGATAAACTCTCTTTCGTAAAGCATTCCTTCTTCAGCCGTGTTGGTTAAAGGATCAATACAAACTTTAACCTCAGAAGCTATAAATTTTCTGGATAATTCTTCTTCGCTTAATTCTTTCTTACTAAAATCTATCCATTTGATTTGATCTGGTTCTATTTTAGGCAGAAAAAATTGATTCCCTTCTTTTATATAAAAATTTGTCAAAGACGCACATTTCCAGATTTCCTGAGCCTCTTCATAATTTCCATTCTCTACTTCTAAAGCATAAAGTTTAATGAGTGTACTCAAAATCGTCCATCCAGGAATAAAAAATTCCGTCAAATAAAGAATGTTATATTGTCTTTTAGTGATAGCAATAGGAGAAAGAGATTTTAAAACGAGTTTGTAAATTTTTTCCATTACTCTTCTCCAGCTTCTCTTTGCATAGCCTTTGCTTTATAACGAGCATAAATAAGCATTTTCTCAAGGAGGGTTTTGGCAAGAATTAGTTTGAGAATGTCATCTGTAATCTTCAGAAGTAAATCGCTTAAATTTGCAAATTTTTCAGTACTTGATAATAAATTAATAGATTCATCACTTAAAAAATTTTTTGTTAACTCAATCAGATTATCGTATTCATTTGGTTCGTTTTTGCCTTTTCTACTTTCCAGAAATATAGCAAAAGC
>Ga0256842_1001530_pt1 | contig 18283 bp, 12 predicted proteins | sample 4559240metaG_FD_185973 | JGI IMG/M metagenome (GOLD analysis project Ga0256842, IMG submission 185973) | Hydrothermal vent microbial communities from Guaymas Basin, Mexico - 4559-240 | ecosystem: Environmental > Aquatic > Marine > Hydrothermal vents | place: Mexico: Guaymas Basin | collected...
AACAATATACTAAAAAGGCCGTATTCATCATAAACACAGCCTCTTAAAATCTATAAAACAAAACTAATTAAGCATGTCTTCCATGTCCATGATGACCTTCTCCATGATCGTGATCGTGTTCATCGCTATCGCAAGAATTATCACCCACTTTCAAAGTTCCATTGGCAAATTGCAAAACTAAATCTTTAGGTAAAATAGCAGGCGCACCAGTAAATACATTAATTTTATTCTGATTAAATATTACAATTGCTTGTTGACCTACTCCACCGAGTATTACATCAGTTACTCCCGCATCTGCCAAATATTTAGGATACGCACCGGGTTCGTGTTCAGGAGTTGGAAGAATACTCTCTCCTACAATTTTTTTATCTACTACATCGAATATTGAGAAATACTCACTTCCTCCAAAATGAGGGCTCAAATTTCCATTTAAGGTTGGTATTGCTATCTTTTTCATGATACTTAATTTATTAAATAATTATATCACAAAGTTATAAAGTAAAACAATTATATCTAGAAAATAAGATATGATTTTTAACATTAAAATAATTTATTAACTTTTTTTAGATAACGAAGTTATTATTTTAAAAAGCATTTTTCTACCTTTAGGTTTTCAAAACAATGAAGTTAAATAATTATCATTTTTACACAAATAAAATAAAGATATGAGCGCAGAAATTAGAGATTTAAATCCAAAAGAAGTTTGGGAAAACTTTTATCAATTAACACAAATCCCTCGTCCATCAAAAAAAGAAGAGCAGATTATTGCTTACATGGAGAAATTTGGTGAAGACTTAGGACTAGAAACTATTGTTGAAGAAGTAGGAAACGTAATTATTAAGAAACCTGCTACTCCAGGTATGGAAGACCGTAAAGGCATTGTTCTCCAAGGACATATCGATATGGTTCCGCAAGCCAATAGCGATACAAAACACGACTTTGCAAAAGACCCAATCGATGCTTATGTAGATGGAGAATGGGTAACTGCTCGTGGAACTACCCTTGGCGCTGACAACGGAATGGGAGTTGCAGCAACAATGGCTGTTTTACAAGCTACGGACTTAGTCCATGGCCCTATCGAAGCTCTCTTCACCATAGATGAAGAAACTGGAATGACAGGCGCTTTTGGTCTACAAGCAGGTATTCTTGATGCTGATATATTAATGAATTTAGATTCTGAAGACGAAGGCGAATTATACATTGGTTGTGCAGGTGGAATTGACGGAAACCTATCTTTAGATTACCAAACAGAAGCCACTCCTGCCAATTATTCGAGTTTCAAACTAATTGTAAAAGGTCTTAAAGGCGGTCACTCTGGAATGGATATTATTTTAGGTCGTGGAAACTCAAACAAAATCTTATTTAGAGTGATAAAAGAAGCTACAAAATTATTCAATTTAAGAATGACATCTGTAGATGGCGGTAGTTTAAGAAATGCTATTCCAAGAGAGTCGTTTGCTTTAGTTTCTGTTCCTTCGGACAAATCACAAGCTTTTGCTGATTTCTTAAAAGAAAAACAAGCTATTATCGGTAACGAAATAAAAGCCGTAGATCCTGAATTAGAGATTATTGCAGAAAGCATAGATACAGAATCGGAAGTATTTACCATGGATTCGCAAATAGCTTTGACTAATTTAATTTACACCATTCCTAATGGGGTAATGCGTATGAGTAACGAAATGGAAGGTTTAACAGAGACTTCTACAAATATGGCCATTGTTAAATCGGAGAAAGGAACTACACTAATTGCTTGTTTATTGAGAAGTTCGGTAGATTCTGCAAAAATCGAATTAACAGAAATGATGGCTTCTGCATGCGAACTAGCAGGAGGAACATCTGTTTTCGAAGGCGAATATCCTGGTTGGAAACCAAATCCCGATTCAGCTATTTTGGCAACTATGATTAAGGGTTACGAAACTCAGTTTGGAAAGACACCAGATATTAAGGCTATTCATGCTGGTTTAGAATGTGGTTTGTTAGGTGGGATTTATCCTAATTGGGATATGATTTCTTTTGGTCCTACCATCCGCTTTCCTCACTCTCCAGACGAAAAAGTAAACATTGAAACTGTTGGTAAATTCTGGGATTTCTTAAAAGAAACCTTAAAGAATGCTCCAAAAAAATAAACGCCTTGCGTTTTTTATATAAAAATAGGCTGTCATTTAATTGATAGCCTATTTTATTTGTAGAATACAAATCTCAAAAAATAGTCCCAACACAAAACAGCATTGAGACTATTTAATAAAATCTAGCAGCGCTAGTTAGAACTTATATTTATTTTCTTCGATTAAGTGAGCTGCAACTTTTCTTCTTGCATCTTTCGAATTCACCCCTTTAACATCTGTAAAATGATTTAATGCAGATACTAACTTATCAATATTATCTTCAGCAAAAGCATAGATAGCATCTTTACCCGATTTATTAATTTTAGCTGCTGCATCATAAATAACAACATCTAAAATTTCTTTTTGTAAAGCAATTGCATCAGCTCCTTTCATAGATTCTAATTTCTCAACTCTAAGCAAAGTAGACTCTGCAACATAAAGCTGAATCATCATATCCGAAACATTCATCATCGTTTCTTGCTCAAAAGCTAATTTACGCTTCAAGGTATTGGTCATTGAATGAATCGTCATTAATACAGCTTTCTTGAAGTTTTTAATATACGTCTTCTTTTCTGTATAATAATCCTCAGTACCATCAAGAGTTACTTGTAATTTCTCAATTTCTGACATTACAGCCTCAGCAGGTCCAAATAAATCATACTTACCTTTCTGAGCATCTTTAATAGCTGTATCGATTACAATTAAGCGATTAATCTCATTGGTTCCCTCAAAAATTCTATTAATACGAGAATCTCTATATGCTCTATCTACAGGCATATCTGCCGAAAAACCCATTCCTCCATATATTTGAACGGCCTCATCAACAACAAAGTCTAACATTTCAGAACCATATACTTTCAATAAAGCACATTCAACAGCATATTGGGCTGAACCTGCGATATGAGCTGCTCCATGAGCTAAGCCTTCCGTTTCGTATTCGGCAATTGAATTATCAATATTCTTACTTGCTCTATAAATAGCAGATTCGGCAGCAAAAGTTCTAATCACTTGCTCACCTAATTTATGCTGAATAGCTCCAAAACTTGAAATTTGCTTTCCAAATTGTTTTCTTTCGTTAGCATAGTTTACAGCATAATTAATCGTTCTTTTGGCAGAACCTAATGAATTAGCGGCTAATTTAATTCTCCCAATATGCAATATATTCAAAGCAATACGGAATCCCTCTCCTCTTTTTCCTAAAAGATTCTCTACAGGAACTTTTACATCACTAAAAAATAATTGAGTTGTTGATGAACCTTTAATTCCCATTTTGTGTTCTTCTGGGTTTACGGTTACACCCTCCCAATCGCTCTCTACAATAAATGCCGAAAGAACTCTATCGTTATCTATTTTAGCAAAAACAGTCATCACATCTGCAAATCCACCGTTAGTAATCCACATTTTTTGACCATTCAAAATATAATGTTTACCATCTTCTGACAAAGTTGCTTTAGATGCTCCAGAATTGGCATCCGAACCTGCATTTGGCTCAGTTAAACAATAAGCTGCAGCTTTTTCACCACTAGCCATTTGAGGAATATATCTCGATTTTAAATCTTCACTACCATAATACAACATGGGTAAAGTTCCAATTCCTGTATGTGCCATATAAGCTACGGCAAACGAAAACGAAGAACCAATAGCTTCATTGGCATACATTGTAGTTAAAAAAGATTGATTGAATCCTTCATATTCTTCAGGAACAGCTACCCCTAAAAGGCCTAATTCACCAGCTTTAGACAATAACGTTCTCATTATATTATCTTCCTTATTATCAATCTTATCTAGATTAGGAATAACTTCAGCTTCTAAAAAATCATAACAAGTTTGTAGAATCATCTGTTGTTCTTCGTCGAATTCTTCAGGTATAAAAACATTATTTGCCTCTGTTTCTTTTACAAGAAATTCTCCTCCTGTTTTAATCATATTATCTTCCATCTATAATAATTTTAATTTTAGAGCACAAAGATAAACGAGTAATTGAATTAGACAAATAACAATTGTCAGCTAATTTTACAGAAATTAAGACTCTCAGTAAATTAATTGAGAGAATTACATATTTATTTTAGGATCGTTTATAATAACAAAATATTTTACAATAGAAAAAGGTGCCCGAAAGCACCTTTAACATTACCGAATATATAGCACTGTGTGAAAACTTGTTAATACATAAAAACAACAACTGCTAATAAACCTAACAAACCAAAACCTATCAAGGTTAAAATGGGTAGGACATATTTTCTAATTATTATTGCTTTCATTTTTATATTTTTAATTAATTTCTAAAAGTTAGACGTTCAAACACTTAAAAAGGTTGTTCACAAATAAATAAAAGTTACCAATTGACAAAAATCGATGATAAAAAGAGAAAAAAACATGACGAAAACTAATAATCTATAAAAAAGTCTTAAATTCTACGGGAATTACATCATCTGCACCAAATTGATACAAGAAATCAGAATCTTCGTAATAGGCATTTTTCGACACTATCCTGGGCAAAAAAGCCAAACTAAAAATAGCCTGGCTTTAAATTTCTTGTTATAGAGTGTTTATTCTGTTCGCATACTCAAAATATCTCTATCGAACATATACATATTATTATCGCCAACTAATTTTAGTTTGTCGATAATGTTCTGAACCGCAGCTTCTTCTTCAATTTGTTCTGTTACAAAGAATTGAATCCAATTTTGTGTTGTAAAATCTTTTTCTTCGATACATATTCCAACAACTTCGTTTATCGAGTTAGAAATAAATTGTTCGTGTTTAAGAACTTGATCGAAGGTTTTATGAATGTCTTTAAAATCTGCTGGTGGTTGTTTAACAGCACCAATTATTGCTTTTCCTCCTCTGTCGTTAATGTATTTAACAAATTGTAGCATATGCTGACGTTCTTCGTCGGACTGTGCGTAAAACCATTTTGCAATTCCGGAAAAACCCGATGTTTCTGCCCAAACAGCCATCGATAAATATAGATTCGAAGAGTATTCTTCTCTTTCGATTTGTCTGTTTAAATAGTTTTCTACTTTTTTATTAAGCATAATATTTTGTGTTTTTGTTGATTATTTTCCAGCAAGAAAATCTTCTAAATATAAAAATGGGTCGTTTAATTTTCCTTCTAAAGTTGTAATAGATGCTCTATGAATAATACCTTGTGAATCTTCACCAAAAAGTGAAGGAAAAACTTTGTCGATTAATCCTTGTCCAAAATCTACTGAAGCATTTCTTGGTAATTCGCCAGGCAAATTGTCAACAGCCATTACAGTAAGTGCTTTTGGATTGGAGGAGTCAACTTCTTCTCCTGTTTCTGGACAATAACCGTAAATAGGGTCTGCAATTGTTGACGGACGAACTGTAGATGGGATAGGGCCGTCTATGTCACAACTAACATCGGCAATTAAACTAATCTTAAAATCATCTTCTTTCATGTCTTCTTTGGTCATAAAAACAGGAGATTTTTCATCCCAGAAATGGCAAGCTATAAACATATCGGTAACCTTTGTGTAAGGCTTAAATGTAGACGTGTGCTTGTCCGGGTGCTTAATAAAATATTTAAAGTCAAAAGGTAAACCATCTTTACGTTCTAAATAATCCCAAGGGTCTATTTGGCAATATACAGGGTGGTCAAATTCTTTGGTAAGAAACTGTTGTGCAGTAACTTTTTCTATATCTTTTACTAATTCTAATACTTCCATTGCTCCATGTGCGACACGACCTCCTCCAGTAATTAGGATTTTGAGTGGTTCTAAATTTACTTTATTTATTTCTTTTTCAAGTTCTTCTAGATCATGGCATTGATTTGCCTTTTTAATTGAAAAATGCTTTGTTTTATTTCCGTAAGCTAAAAGTCCATTATAAGCACCAACTAAGCCAGCCCAACGTCCGAATGCGACAAGACGCATGCCGTTTTCATCTGTTAAATATTCGTGGTCAATAATTTGAATTTTACTATCAATTATTTTTTGTAATAATGGTCTATTATAGTCTTGTTCCTTTGCTGTGTGAGAAAAGAATAAGTATTTTTTGTTTGGAATCAATTTGCTTTTAGCAACTTCCTTTACGCCCATCAAAATATCACAATCAGAAACATCATCAACTAAAGTTAAACCTAAATCTTTATATTCTTGATCTAAAAAACACCTATTTTCCGACGTTTGTATTACTAAATCAATATTTGTAAATCTTTCTGTCATTAATTTAGCTTCTGCAGGGCTAACAACTACTCGTCTGTCAGGTGGATTTTTAGTCTCTCTTAAGACCGCTACTTTAATTTTTTCCATTTCACTCATAATTTATATTAAAAAAACATATAAAAGTATAGAAAAATAGACATATTCACAATTATATTTGTAATTTTGCAGTTCCGTATTTAGATTTTTTCTGTATACGGTTTTCTTTTCTATTAGGGGGCTGACATGGATTTGACAGCAAGGATGATGGGGAAGTAAGCATGTCGGGCAAGGAAACAAAACCCGTAAAACTGAGTTTCGACACTTTTAATTGGCGAAAATAATTTTGCTCTTGCTGCTTAATCGAAGTTTAGTAGATTTAGCTTTATCCTTAGATTAGATCTTTGGACAAGACATCTCTCGAAGGGGACACTGTTTGTAACCTCGTCGTATACGAGATGCTCATAAAGATGAACTAGCTTTAGGAACTGCCTTGATCTTATTGCGAAATTAAGAGGATAAGGTAAAGGATTGGTTGAAAATTGCCGGCCTTTATTCGAAAACTAAGAATTTTCTATGCATGTAGAAAGCTTTTTAGTCACTTGTTTGGACCGGGGTTCGACTCCCCGCAGCTCCACAAATAGCAAAAGCCTCTCAAAATGAGAGGCTTTTATTTTATAGCTTGATTTCCTATTCTTATTTGTTGTTTTATTAGCAATAATTTACAGGTTCGATAATGTTGATATTTATCTTATTTTTTTGTTTACTGTAATAACCAATCTATAACATTTAGTTTTTGAATTCCATCTATATTTGCATTATCATAATCAAGTGTTAAGAGATATTTAGGGTAATTATCATTAATTTTCTCAAATGCCGAAATCTCTCTTTTAAATGTTTTTTCGTCATTAACAGTAAACGCTACTTGATAATATTCTCTTTCATTATTTGATTTTTGCACGACAAAATCAATTTCTTTATCATTGTGCTTGCCTACATATACTTTACCTCCTCGTCTAAATAGCTCAAAATAAACGATATTTTCCAATTTATGACATAAATCAGTATCGTATTTATTGGTTGCTATAATATTTCTTAATCCTAAATCTACAACATAGTATTTTTCATTGGTTGTCAATAATTCTTTACCTCTTATATCATATCGAGGAGCTACATATAAAATGTAAGATTGAGTTAGAAAATCTAAATACTTAATAATTGTATTATGCGAAATCTGTTTTTGAGAATTTCTAAGAACAATTGTTAATAAGAAATCAATTTCTGATTCAATAATTATTTTGTAAAGCTGACAGCAATCGTTATTTTTATATTTCATTCAAATAAAAACTGCAATTTGAAACTTTGTATAGCAGAAAAGCCTAGCGTAGGTAAAGAAATAGCAAAAATACTTGGAGCCAATTCTCGCAAAGATGGTTACTTCGAGGGCAATGGTTATTACGTAAGTTGGACCTTTGGACACCTGTGTACCCTAAAAACACCAGACGATTACACTAAAGCATGGAAATGGTGGAAACTACAATCTCTTCCTATGATTCCACAAAGCTTTGGAATAAAAGTTATCGACGATTCTGGAATCAAAAAACAGTTTAACACTATAGAATCTTTAATATCTAAAAGTAAAGAAGTTATAAACTGTGGTGATGCAGGAATTGAAGGTGAAGTTATACAACGATGGGTTCTGCATAAAGCAAAATGCAAAATTCCAGTTAAACGCCTTTGGATTTCTTCTTTAACAGATGAAGCCATAAAAGAAGGATTTGCCAATCTGAAAGATGGCGACGAATTTAATTTACTCTATTCTGCAGGAAATGCAAGAGCGATTGGCGATTGGCTTTTGGGAATGAATGGAACTCGACTTTACACGCTTAAATATGCCAATAATAAAGGCGTTTTATCTATCGGCAGAGTGCAAACACCTACCTTAGCACTAATTGTAAATCGTTTTAGAGAGATTGAAAATTTTGTATCTACTCCTTTCTGGGAAATAAAAACAAAATACAGAGAAGTTATTTTCAATTCTACAAAAGGTAGATTTACCGATATAGAGGAAGCTAATAAAATTGCTCAAGTTATTAAAGAAAATGAATTTGAAATTATTTCTTTCGAAAAGAAAAAAGGCAAAGAAACTGCTCCTAGCCTATTCGATTTAACTTCTTTACAGGTAGAATGTAATAAAAGTCTCGACTTTACAGCAGATCAAACTTTAAAGATAATCCAAAACCTTTACGAGAAAAAATTAGTAACCTATCCTAGAGTAGATACGACCTACTTGCCTAACGATATGTATCCTAAGATTAAGGGTATAATGGAGAAATTAAAACCTTATTCAAATTTTACAGAGGGAATATTAAAAAATAAAATTAAAAAACCGAAGAAGGTTTTTAACGATAAAAAAGTTACCGATCACCACGCTATTATTCCTACAGGAGAATACCCAAACGCTTTGCGAAAAGAAGAAAAACAAGTTTACGATCTTATTGCACGACGATTTATTGCCAACTTTCACGACGACTGTATTGTTTCGAACACAACTGTATTGGGAAAAGTAGATACACATCAGTTTAAAGCCACAGGTAAAATTATTATCGAAAACGGTTGGCGTGTTTTGTATCCCAAAAAGTCCAACGAAAAAGGAGATTCTAAATCTCAAATAATGCCTGAGTTTGTTAAAGGTGAAAAAGGGAAACATTTCCCAGATTTACTCGAAAAACAAACCAGTCCTCCAAAAAATTATACCGAAGCAACTTTGCTTAGAGCAATGGAAACTGCAGGCAAACATGTCGAAGACGAAGACTTACAAGAACTAATGAAGGAAAATGGAATTGGACGTCCTTCTACCCGAGCCAACATTATAGAAACACTTTTTCGCAGAAAATATATTGTCCGTAAACGTAAAAACTTAATTCCAACCCTAACTGGTTTACAGCTTATCGATAGTATTAAAGTCGATATCCTAAAATCTGTAGAGCTAACGGGCCAATGGGAAAAAAAACTTCGCCAAATAGAAAATGGGGAATACGAAGCCAAAAAATTTATTGACGAAATGAAAGTAATGCTCTCTGAACTAGTTCAACAAGTTAAAAATGAAAAAGTTACAAGCATACATATTGAAGAAGATAAAAAAGATCAGGTTAAAACTAAGGTCAAGAATGAGATTAAAACTTTAGCTTGCCCTAAATGTAAAGAAGGTCAGATAATTAAAGGAAAAACAGCCTACGGCTGTAATCGGTTTAAAGACTGTGGATTTAAAGTAGATTTTATATTTCTCGATAAAAAACTAACAGAGAAGCAAATATTTACTTTAATAGAGAAAGGCAAAACAGGAATAATAAAAGGGTTTGTTCAAAATGACAAAAAAGTTAGCGGAAAACTAATTCTGAATTCTGAACAAAATATTACACTAGAAAAATCTGATATTAAAAAGAAAAGTCTAAGCTGCCCAAAATGTGGAAAAGGAATTATCATAAAAGGAAAAACAGCTTATGGGTGCGACCAATATTCTAAAGGCTGTCATTTTGTTATTCCTTTCGATATCCTTAAAAAGGATTACAATACCAATACATTAACGGAAGCTATTCTTAAAAAAATTAGTCAATAAATAAACTACTTTTTCTTCTCAAACTTTGAAATAAGACTAGCGACTGTTAAATCACCCGTAATATTCGTGGCTGTTCGCAGCATATCTAAAGGTCTATCTGTTGCAAAAACTAGAGCTACACCAACACTTGGAATTCCAATAGATTCTAGAACAATAACCAACATCACAATACCAGCACCGGGTACAGCTGCAGAGCCTATTGATGCTAATGTGGCGGTTAACACAATTATTAACTGTTGAGTAAACGATAAATCGTACCCAAAAGCTTCGGCAATAAAAACCGCAGCAACAGCCTGATATAAGCTTGTTCCATCCATATTGATTGTTGCACCTATTGGAAGGACAAAGCTAGAAACCTTATTATTTATTCTTAAATTATTTTCTGCACACTCCATTGTAACGGGCAGTGTAGCTGCGCTTGAGCTTGTCGAAAAACCTAATAGTTGTGCCGGTAAAATCCCTTTCAAAAAATCCTTATATTTAATATCTGTAATTAAACTAATTAGTAAAGGATAAATAATTATTAATAAAATAAATAAACCAATAATTACAGTTAAAGAATACCAAGCTAAAGCTGTAAATAACTGATAGGTTTTTTCGATATCATTTCCTGCAACATCAACAATTATTCCCGCCATTAGTGCAAAAACGCCTAAGGGACTAAATTTCATAATAAAATCGATAATTTTAAGGATAACATCGTTCAATTCATCTATTAAAACTCTTAATCGTCTCGTTTTTTCTCTAGGCAACATGATAATGGCAACCCCAAATAAGATGGTAAAGAAAATAAGTTGCAACATATTTCTATTTGAGCTCGATGCTTCGATAATATTATTCGGAACCAGATTAACAACAAAATCTAACGGACCTTTATTCTTTTGCGAAATAGCTAAATCTTTTTTCACATTTGCATCAGTAGAATATATTCCAAGTAAATTTTCTCTACTTTCATCTGAAAAATAATTTCCTGGATGAATAATATTTACTAAAACTAAACCTATAGAAATAGCCAATATTGTTGATGCTATATATAATGAAATGGTTCGAAGCCCCATTCGAGACAAACTTGAAATATCCTCTAAATTTGCAATTCCTTTGGTTAGAGAAACAATAATTAGAGGGACAGCTATCATTTTTAATAATCGCATAAATACTTCACCCCAAGGCTTAATCCAATCAAGCACAAAAGAGTTTAAACCAGTCTTTACAGAAATTAATCCTAAAAGAATCCCTAAAAAAAGCGCAATAAATATTTTTAAATATAATGGAATATTTCTCATATGACTATTTTATACAAAAATATAAAAATAGACCTTAATTTTGATAACTAGTAATTATCATAAACCAAAATATATACCCTTTTAAACAGAATCGAATAATGATAAAGAGAACTAACTCACTGATTCGACACAGGTATCAGTGAATATTTTTTTTAGAAAAAATTAATATAACTTAAGCGCTATTAATTTCATATTTTCAGATTGTTTCTCATCCCCTCTCCATTTGTCCATATAAGTTTTAATATTATCTTCTTGTTGACTTAATGAGAAATCTTTATTTTCTTTTATCAGTTGCCTAAACCTTGTATAAGTTAATTTCCTCAAACCTCCTTTACCCATCTGATTGAAACACGAATTTGTAAATAAATAGGTAATAGAATCCTTGGTTAAAAGAATTTTCTCCTCAGAATATTTTGGAAGATTATTTTCTGAAGATATTAATTTAGATTTTATATCAATAAAATCATCAGCTTGCTTTAAAAGTAACTTTTGATTTACTGTTAAAACCTTTAATTCTTTCTTCTTTTTATTAAGATTACAGAGTGTAATTTCTAATATATCTTCTGGCTTTGAACTAATTATTGATGATTTCTGATGAATAATTCTAATCTTTGTATAAAGTGCATCTAAGATTGCTGAAAGACTCATTTTTTCTTTAACAATTACATTTAATAACTTAATTATTAATACACTTAAAATTGAGCTAGTACCCAATTTGCCTTTTACATCTACAAGGATAAAATATAAATTATCATTACTTTCTTTGACCCAAAATAAATTTGAGGACACATGTGTAATAGACCTATCACAAACAAAATTAGACATAGAGTCTAGAAACAATTTATTATCATTTTTAAGAATTTCTTTCAATTCTGCCGTATATAAATAATTGATATTTAGATTTTGGTTTTTTAATTCTATGAGTTCATTCTTAGCTTGAAGCTCTTCTGTAAATGCTTTTAATTCTTCGTTTTGATTTAGGATTTCATTCTGAAATTGTTTTAATTGAATATTTTGATTTAATAAATTAGATCGACTTTTTTCCAACTCATGGTTACTTTTATCTAAATTTAGTTGAATTTTCTCATTTAATTTATTTGTAAACCGTATAATCATATTTATCGTAAAGAAAGCTAATATATACAATATTCTTAGTACAAAGAAATCGGCTTTAGCCAACTGTCTTATGGCTATTTCTAAATAAAAATATTTTAAAAAATCATAGAAAAAAATAAGTATCGAGAATAATATTGCTAATGTTAAATAATACCAAAGTCTTTCTTTTTTATGACAAAAAATAATTTGAGAAACAGCAGACAATATAATAATAAAGATAGGTGTCAGTAATAATATTTCTTTTGATAATCGTCCCCAAAATAAAGGATAAAAAGAAAAAACAAACATTGCCCCTAGAATATACAAAAACTTAGAAAATCCAAACAATCTAAATTTTAATAAAAAAAGTGTTACTAATGATAATAAGGGAATAAAAAGGGATCTATAAGAATCTGTAAAATCGACTGTACTTTTAAAAAAAATACTGTAGGATAGCATTAGAAAATATATGAATACCCCAACTAAACCCATCAATACAGCAACATTAATTGTATAAATTGTTTTTTTACTGGGATTTGTGTCAATATAATTGATGATAGTTTTCGAAATATTCATAAAAGAGTAAATTGATGAGTTTATCAAAAATACATATTAACTTTTAACGAAAGTCTAACAATTATATTAAAAATAAAATTACTGAGGAAAGATTTGATTTGCAATATTTAACGAATGATTGAGCTGTTTTAACAAAATATGATGAGCAATCTCATTTTCTGATAAATAACTAAGTAAGTCGTACGTACTAAGGTTCTGCAAAAGTTCTTTACCAGACATAGGGCAACCTCCCATTCCATTCAAAACAGTATCGAATCCTCTACAACCACCAATATAGGCTGCATTAACTAAGGGTTTCCAATTGTTCACTGAAGTATGTAAATGTAATCCAAATTCTATATTTGGGAATTGTTTAATAATATAATGATAAATTTCAAAAACATTTTCAGGAGTAGCTTCAGCAGTAATATCGGAAAGCGAAATTTTTCGAATTCCCATATTGGAAAGTCGTTCTATCCATTCAAACAAGATATCCTTAGACCATTTATCGCCATACGGATTGCCAAAAGCCATAGAAATATATTGAAGTAATTCTTTATTCTTTTGCTCACAAACGTTTTGGAGATGCTCTGTTGTGCGAATAACCTTGTTGAAATTAGAATTAATATTCTTCTTAAGGAAAGTCTCCGATATTGAAAAGGGAAATCCTAGGTAACTAATTTGCTCAAAAACGACAGCTCTATCCCCTCCAGATTCACTAGCAACGATAGCCAATAATTTAGTATTAGTTTTACTCAAATCCAATGCGTCAAGTACTTGTGCTGTATCTTTTAATTGAGGAATCGCTTTTGCAGAAACAAAACTCCCAAAATCTAAAATATCAAACCCTATTTCTAACAAAGATTGTATATAACAAATTTTATCTTTGGTAGGGATAAACTCTTCTATCCCCTGCATGGCATCTCTTGGGCACTCTGTAATCTTAATCATTAGTTTTATTTATATCCTTTACAAAGATATTCTTTTTAAAATCAAAATTTGGGAAAACAGATATTGCTTTTGTATATGCTAAATTAAACGCCTCTTTATCAATTTTAAGATTACAATCTTGTTGCTCTAAAAAAGACAAAAAATTAGATGTTTTAAGATTACCTAACAGCTCTTTACCAGACATTGGACATCCTCCAATACCATTTATTACGGTATCAAAACGCCTACAACCCGCCGCATGTGCGGCATTAACTCGTTCAAACCACATTTCTTGAGTTGTATGTAAATGAAACCCAAATTCTACGTCTGGATACTTTGGTATTAAATCAGAAAAAACAGAGTGAATCGTATCAGCTGTAGATTCTCCTGTTGTATCTGACAAAGCAATTATTTTAACCCCTAATTTACTCAAAATATCTACCCATTCCTCAACAAATTCTACACTCCACTTATCTCCATAGGGATTACCAAAAGCCATTGAAATATATACAACTAAAGTCTTCGAATTTTTATCGCAAATATTTAATAATTTATTCGTGGTAACAATAGAGCGAGCAATGGTAGAATTAATATTGTTTTTTAAGAATGTAGGAGAAATCGAAAAAGGGAAACCTAAATATGATATTTTAGAATAAGAAGCTGCTATTTCCCCTCCAATTGTATTGGCAACAATAGCCAAAAGTTTAGTATCAGTTTTTGATAAATCTAAACCTTCCAAGACCTCAGCAGTATCTTTCAATTGCGGAATTGCCCTTGGCGACACAAAACTTCCAAAATCTAGAGTATCATAACCAATCTTTAATAAAGCATTTAGATAATCTATTTTGGTTTCTGTTGGAATAAAACGAGTTATTCCCTGCATTGCATCTCTGGGCGATTCTATAATTTTCATCATATAAATATACAAATATTTTTGTAAAACATCAAGTTACAATATATACATACGTAAATATACTTATCTTTGTTTCTTAAATAGATTTTTATTATCTTTATAGAACTTTTTTATCCAAAAAATGAAAAACAAAATCACTCTCATTTTATTATTCTTTACAATTATCTTTAATACTTATTCTAGTCAATTAGATTCTTTAACAAATATTCTAAATACAACTAAAATTGACACCAGTTACTTAAAGACACTTATTCGTTATTCATTTTTAATTAATCACGACAACATTGATTCGTCAATATTTCTTACTAATCAAGTCATCAAGAAATGTAAAGAGCATAAATACGGCAGTGATTCTACTTTAGATAAAGAATACAATCTAATTAGATTAAGATCGTACAGTAATTTACTAATATATTATCGGCGAACCAATAATTTTGTTGCAGCGATGAAAATCTATGAAGAAGCTACTCCTTTTATAAATAACAATAATATAGAAACCGCACATTTTTTTTCTAATTATGCCAATGTATTAATAAAAACAAAAGATATTCAAGGGGCATATAATAATTATATTAAATCGAGAGAAATATACGAAAAAAAGAATAACAAGCTTGGAGTATCTGCTACCTATTTTAATATTGGCAGAATGTTTTACAATGAAAATGATTTCGAAAACTCTATTAACAATACACAAAAAGCCTTAGATTTACTAAAAAATACAGATTCAAAAAAAAAACTTGCATTTTGTCTAAATTCGCTTGCATCTTCCTATTCTTCTATGGCAGAACAATATAAAAAAAAACAAAAGGATAGTATTATTCAAATTGGAATTAAGTATTATAAACTGTCTTTAGAAATAAAAAAAGAATTAAAAGACTATACAGGGCAACTTGTAACATTAAATAACTTAAGCGAGATATACACCAACTTTGGAGAATTTGAAAAAGCCTTAAAAACAGAACAAGAAGCAGAAAATATTTCCAAAAAACAAAACAATCCAAACAAGCTAATTTTAACCTATATTCATTATTGTAGAACTTACCGAACAATGAGTAACTACCCTAAGGCTTTAGAATATGGTAATCTTGCTTATAAATTATCTATTAAGAATAATAATGTTGAATATCAAAATAGAGCATCTAATTTATTAAGTAGTATTTATAAAAATCAAAATAATTTCGAAGACGCCCTAAAATACTACGAAATATATATGCACATTAACGATAGTATTTTAAGAGAAAGTCACCTAAAGTCCTTAATTACCAATACAGAAGCTTTCAAATACAAACATAAAAATTTCGAAGATTCTGTAAAAATGATTCAACAATCTATACTCTATCAATTAGAAATAAAACAAAATAAAACTTGGCGTAATTGGCTAATTATTATTATAATATTAATAATTTTATTAAGTTTTTTCATTTATAAAGATTATAAAAATAAAGTTAAAGCAAAAGAATTATTAACCAAGAAAACAACCCAAATAGAAAAACAAAACAAATACCTTGAAGAACAAAAGGCAGATTTAGAAGAAATGAACAAAGGCTTAACGGAAGCCTACAATAATAAAGTAGACAGTATTAAATATGCAAAAAAAATACAAGCTACTACATTTCCTACTTTAGAATCTATAAAAAAATCGCTTCCTAAAAGCTTTATAATTTATAAACCACTCGATATTGTTAGTGGAGATTTCTATTGGATCAGACAAATCAAAGATGAAGTTATTATTGCCGTTGGTGACAGTACTGGACACGGAGTTCCTGGAGCATTCTTAAGTATTATGGGAATAGCTATTTTAAAAGAAATGGTTAACAACAGAACTCAATTTAATGCTGCAGAAATAATGGGTGATGTTAGAAAAAGAGTTATTGAATCATTACAACATTACAAAACAGATAATCCTCAGCAACATTATGGTATGGATTTGGGACTTATCATTTATAATAAAACAAAAAAAACAATTCAATTCTCTGGCGCAAACACACCTTTATATATAATTAATAATGCAAACCAATTAGAAGAAAAGAAAGTAAATATTATCGAAGCTGACAAAATGCCTATTTCTATGTATCCCAAAATGGAAAAATTCACCAACCACTGTTTTCAATTAGAAAATAATGACTCCTTTTATATGTTTACAGATGGGACTATCGATCAATTTGGAGGATTAGAAGGTAAGAAAATTGGATCCAAAAATTTCACAAAATTTCTTTATCAAACATCCTTACTAGACATCAAAGAACAAAAGAATCAACTTAATAATTTCCTAAGTGCATGGCAACTGGGCATTGATTCAAATACAGGTGAGCATTTCAGCCAGACTGACGATATTACAATATTAGGTGTCCGTATCTAATTTTATTATTAATAAAGCAACTCTTATTCTATTGATACGTAAAATTCTTAATTCTAATTTAGCACACTAAATAAAAGCTAATATATATTAATAACAGTTTGAAAAATTCATTATTATTAATTTCAAACACAGATACTTTCTTGGTGGAATAATAATTGTATATCTAAGCCTTTTTAATATTTTTGTAAAAAATAATCCTATGATACACCCTATCCGTTTCAAAAATCATTTCCTTGTCATTATCATTCTTCTTTCAAGTATAATCCCAACTATTTCTAATGCTCAAACATTAAGAGATGCACTAGACTCATACGACAATCTACAGTTTGATCTTGCTCTAAAATCCTTTAAAAAAGTATGGAAAAAAAACAAAACTGATAACGAAATAAACTATATGTATGGCAAGTGTATTTTACGAGCAAATACCGATCGTACAAAAGCAAAAAAATACCTTGAAACTGTCATCGGAAATGATATTAACTATAAAGATGCAAACCTAGAATTAGGCATAGCCTACACTTATACACAAGAATACGAAAAAGCAAAACAAGTTATTAATTACTTTCTGAAAAATTCCGATTTTAACAATAACGACAAAGATAAAAACGAAAAACAAACAAATAAGAAAGCTGAAGCCGAGTTATTATTAAAACAAATTACCACTGCTGAAATTCTAATAAAAAAGCCTGTTAATGTCTCCTTTGTAAACCTCGGAAAAAGTGTTAACACAAAACGTTCCGATTACAATCCTTTTATTACTCAAGATGGACAAACACTCTATTACACCTCTAACAAAAAATACGATGCCGATTTACTAGAATTGATTAACAACGTCTATTTTGTGAATTTTACCCCAGATGAAGAAAACAATTGGAGTAAAATGAAATCTATTGGAAAAGATGTAAATAGCGACGAAAACGAAATTATTGTCGGTCTTTCGAAAGATGAAAGAACCCTCATTCTTAATGTGAACTGGATGAGAACTCAAGGTGATATTTTTTTAACCGATAAAGGACGTAAACGATTCCAAGAATTAAGTGAACTCGAAGAAACCGTAAATACTAAATACAATGAAGCCTCTGGATCATTAACTAAAAATAACGACACTTTATATTTTTGCAGTAATCAACCTGGTGGTTTTGGAGGGCAAGACATATATAGATCGGTAAAACTCCCTGACGGGACTTGGGGCAAACCCTTAAATTTAGGAGCTGAAATAAACAGCCAATATAACGAAACCTATCCTAATATTAATGCT
>Ga0256842_1001531_pt1 | contig 18280 bp, 10 predicted proteins | sample 4559240metaG_FD_185973 | JGI IMG/M metagenome (GOLD analysis project Ga0256842, IMG submission 185973) | Hydrothermal vent microbial communities from Guaymas Basin, Mexico - 4559-240 | ecosystem: Environmental > Aquatic > Marine > Hydrothermal vents | place: Mexico: Guaymas Basin | collected...
CTCCATAAGCAAATCTTCATCATAAATATTTTACATTTATATTATATTTTCATTCATTATTTAATTTTATATTTCAATTATCTATTTTTGTTTTTACTTCACATTTTTTGTCATTATTTTTTTTATCATTGTTATCATTGTTATCATTGTTATCATTGTTATCGTTTTTACAAATTACTACACTATGATCAATTATAGGATTTATTTCTATCAAAATAACTGTATCTTGATAATCACAATTCTTTTCTGCTCTACATTGACTCAAATCATTAAATTCAAACAAATATAATAACTGATTATCTTTTATATTTATTTTTCCATCTTTTACATAATCATTTATAAATGTTTTTACTCAAGGCTGATTTGTTGCTGTCTCATCATAATATCTTAATATTTTATTTATACTATCTCATTTTTTCAATACTATCACATTTTCACTACTTTTATTTCAAATAACTGTTTTATCCGCAATCCAATTATCTTTATTATTTAAATATTCTGGATTTAACCGATTTTGAACTTCATAATACCGATTTTGAACTTCATCATACCGATTTAGTGAATAACCAATTTTATATCATTCTTTACCAATTAAACTTAAAGCATTACTCCTAGTAGTAAGTATCCAAGAAGAATAATTATTCCATCCATCTTTCAAATCCCAAGTCTTAGATTCTATACTTATATCTGTATTACCTTCAGTTACTATGTCCACAATAGATCATCATGTATAATTTACATCTCACAATAATGGATTATCATAATTTTTTCTTGCTTCATAATATTTATCTCCAACTTTTATTCTACTTGTTACTCTTAATGCAAATTTATCTCCATAAGCAAATCTTCATCATAAATATTTTACATTTATATTATATTTTCATTCATTATTTAATTTTATATTTCAATTATCTATTTTTGTTTTTACTTTACATTTTTTGTCTATAACTTCATTATTGCTGTTATTGCTGTTATTACTGTTATTACTGTTATTACTGTTATTGCTGTTATTGCTGTTATTACTGTTATTACTGTTATTACTGTTATTACTGTTATTACTGTTATTACTGTTATTACTGTTATTGCTGTTATTGCTGTTATTACTGTTATTGCTGTTATTGCTGTTATTGCTGTTATTACTGTTATTACTGTTATTACTGTTATAAACTTTTTTTAATAATTTATTTATTTTATTTTTTGAAAGTTTTTCTCATTTTTTATCTGTTAACTTAACTTTATATTGTAATAATTTAGTTTTTCAATTATATCAAACAACTCTTTCTACTTTATACTTTATATCTCAACTTAAAATATTATGCTCTGAATTATTTTTTTTAGCATTATCTTTTATAAGAGATATTTCCTTTTGAACTTTAGTTCTAAATCAAACTTCTTTATTTACTCATAATCAAAAACTTCAAAAATATCAAAAAACAAGTGATAACATTATACCAAATATAATTACTTCATTCATTAAAATCCACATTTTTTTATTTTTATTTTTAAATAAAATAACTCATATAACTTAACACTATCAAAGTATATATATTTAATTATTTCTGTCAATAGAAAATTTTCAAAATATTCAAAATATTCTAGCAATACGTTTCAAATGTGTCCAGCAAGAATCTGTGAAAAGACAGTTAAATAAAAGGGAAAATAAAAGAATTAAGTATATAAAATTTTTACTCAAAAAAATTGATAAAAAAATTTCTTTTATAAAAAAAGAAATTGAAGAAATAAATAGAATACTAAATAATTTTCAATTAGACTTAAGAAATACATTTAAACAAAGAAAAAAATGGTAAATTAATACCATTTGATATATTTAATTAACCTTAAATACTAATTTTTCTTCTTTATTAGATTTATCTACTTTTACTACTGATCATTCTGGAACTTTACCGGCAATAATATCTAATGCTAATTCATTTAATAAATATTTTTGAATTGCTCTTTTTAGTGGTCTTGCACCAAATACAGGATCCCAACCAACTTTTGCTAAAAAATCTTTTGATTTTTCTGTTAAAGTTAATTTAATATCTTTCTCTTCTTCAAGCATTCTAATATATTTTTTAACTTGAATATCTACAATTTTTCTTAAAACTTTATCTGATAATGGATTGAATACAATAATATCATCAAGTCTATTTAAAAATTCTGGTCTAAAAAAATTTTGTAAATTATCCATAAGTGATTTTTCTAAACTTTCCCTTACTTGATCAGCTTCTTCTGAAGTAAAATCACCATCTTTAATCTTTTCCTGCATTTTATCCATAATTTCATTTGCTCACAAATTTGATGTAAGTATTATAATAGTATTTGAAAAATCTACTGTCTTACCTTTAGAATCTGTAAGTCTTCAATCATCTAATATTTGTAATAAAATATTAAAAACATCTGGATGAGCCTTTTCCACTTCATCAAATAATATTACAGAATATGGCCTTCTTCTTACTGCCTCTGTAAGTTGTCCACCTTCTTCATAGCCAACATAACCAGCAGGAGCACCTATAAGTTTTGCTACTGAATGTTTTTCCATATATTCAGACATATCAATCCTTGTAAGTGCTTTCTCATCATCAAACAAGAAACCAGCTAAAGCTTTTGCAAGTTCAGTTTTACCAACTCATGTAGGGCCTAAAAACAAGAAAGAACCAATCGGTCTATTTGGATCTTGTAAACCTGCTCTTGATCTTCTAATTGCATTTGCTACTGAAACAATAGCATGATCTTGTCATATTACTTTTTGTTTCAAATAATCCTCTAAATGAGCTAATTTATCTCTTTCAGATTGAACTAATTTTGTTACTGGAATACCTGTCCATCTTGAAATTACATGTGCAATATCTTCAGGTTCTACCACATCTTTAATTACCAATCTACCTTCTTGTTTAGCCTTTTCAATTTTTTCTTCTGTTTCTTTTAATTTCTTTTGTAATTCAGGTATTTTACCATATCTAATTTCAGCTACTTTGTTATAATCTGTTTGTTTTTCTGCTATTTCTGCCTCATGTTCAAATTTTTTAATTTCCTCTTTTAATTTTTTACTATCAATAACTAGTTGTCTTTCACTTTCCCATTCTGCTTTCATAGTATCATATTGTTCTCTTAATCAAGAAAGTTCTTTTTCTATTTCCTTAATTCTTTTAGACTCTTTTTCATCTTTTTTACCATCACCAAGTTCCATTTTCAAACTTTCTTTTTCAATTTCCAAAGTTCTTATTTTTCTATCAAGTTTTAACAATTCTTCAGGTTGAGAAGAAATTCACATTTTTACACTAGCAGCAGCTTCATCCATAAGATCAATAGCTTTATCTGGAAGTTTTCTATCTGCAATATATTTCATAGATAATTCTACACAAGCAACTACAGCACCATCTGTAATTCTTACACCATGATGAGTTTCATAAGCTCATTTAATTCATCTTAAAATAGCAATTGCATCTTCTTTTGAAGGTTCGTCAACATATACAGGTTGAAATCTTCTTTCCAAAGCAGGATCTTTTTCTATATTTTGTCTATATTCTGTTATAGTTGTAGCACCAATAACCCTTAAACTTCATCTTGCTAATGCAGGTTTAAGCATATTTCCCATATCCATTGAACCTTCTGTTTTACCAGCACCTACAACCATATGAATTTCATCTATAAACAAAATTATTTTTCATTCTGCTTTTTCTAATTCCTTCATAATAGCATTTAACCTTTCCTCAAATTCACCTCTATATTTTGTACCAGCCATCAAAGCTCACATATCAAGCTCTATAATTTTTTTATCTAATAAACTATCAGGTACTTGTCATTTCACAATTTTTAAAGCTAATCATTCTATAATAGCAGTTTTACCAACTCATGCATCTCATACAAGAACTGGATTATTTTTTCATCTTCTTGATAAAATTTGAATAGTTCTTCTCATTTCTTCTTCTCTACCAATTACTGGATCAAGTTTTCCTTCTTCTGCTAATGCAGTTAAATCTCTACCATATTTATTTAATGTATCCATAGAAGCTTCAGGATCTTGAGTTTCTATATTTTCACCATTTCTATATGTATCTATAATTTCTTTTACTTTATCAAAAGAAATATTTAATGGTAACAAAAATTCTTTTGCTACATCTGTTTTTTCTTTTAACATAGCAAGTAATAAATGTTCAGTAGTTAAATATTGATCACCCATTTGCTTCATTAAATTTTCAGCAGTAGAAAAAACAGTATTTAATTGATATGATAAACCTATTTGATAATTACCACTTACAGATGATAAATTAGCTATTTTATTTTTTAAATCTCTTTTTAACTGTTTTATATCAACATCTAACTTTTTTAAAATCATAGGAACATATCCATCATTTTGTTCTAACATAGCTAAAAGTAAATGATATGTATCCATATTAGAATTTTTCTTTTCCAAAGCCATATCATGGGCAGATTGAACTGCTTCAGAAGCTTTTGTTGTATAAATATTAAAATTTGGCATAATATTATTTATTTAAGAATTAAATATTTTAATTATTAACTTAATTTCTTATAAATCAAGTTTTTAATATAGCACTACAAATAGAGCTGTGCTATTTATAAATATTTTAAATAAAAAATCAATAAAAAATAGCACTTTTTATTTTTAAGTGCTACTTAAATATTTGGTTTATAAATTTAATTTTACTTTTTTAATACTATATTATTCTCAATCAATTTTCTTTTTTCACTATCTGATAAAATTCTAAATGGATATAATTCATTTATTTGATATCATTTTATTATAGCAAGACATTTAACTACATTTTTATACCAATTATATGATGATGATGAATAAATATGACTATCTTTATTTCAATATCTTGATAATTTATCTATTGTAAAATATTTTGATAAATATTTATTATTTAAAGCATAATAAATTCTATTTATTCACTGTTGAGGTGTATCAAATCAAACTCTATCTCATCTATCATTATTTCAAACATTTCAAACATTATTTGGAGTAGTAGTATTATGTCCTAATCAACTTTCTGCATATCAAATACATATTGCAACATCTGGATCTATTCATAATTGTTTTCACTTATTTACCCAACCTGTAAGAACTCAAAATCAAGGAGCTGCTCTTCTAAGAAATAACTGTTGTCTTTGTTTATGAGTAAGTCATTTAGGATAATATTTTATATTTGACAAATCAACTTTTCTAGTTAATGAATCTTTTATATATTTAAGTCTCCATTTTTCAGGAATATATTTTTTATCTGGATAAACTGACAAATCCATTACAGAAAATGGATCTATATGTTGTCAATTTTTATATAATTCAAAATGTAAATGTGGTCAAGTAGACATTTTACCAGCTCATCTAGTTCATTTTGTTCATCCAGATAAAGCTATAATTTCTCATCTTTTTACAATTTGTCATTTTTTCACTAGAGATTTTGAAATATGTCCGTAAATTGAAATATATCAATAATTATGAACTATAATTATATAATTATAATAAGTTGAATTATTGTCTACAACTTTATATACATAACCTGCTGCTGGTGCGTAAATAGCAGTTCATTGAGGCATAGCTATATCTATACCATCATGTTGCCAACCAAATTGTTTAAAATAATTTTCATCATGAAAATATGCATTTATTTTTCTATATCATCTTGAAGGCCAATTAAAAAATTTATCACCATCTGGCTGAGTAGTATATTTTAAAATAGCTGATAAATCTATAGCTTTTGTTTGAATACTATCTCAAGTTCAATTTTTTGTATTTTTTATAGAATTAAGTAATTCTATTTGTCTTTTCTTTAAATTAACTCTTTTTTTAAATACTCTATCATAATATTTATCTACTTCTTTTTTATTAGTTTTTAGCATAGTAAGTAAATCTATTAACATTTTTCTTTTATTGTCTAATATTGTTAGTTCTGTTTTGTACTCATTTACATTATTTATATATTCTACTTTTGTAATATAAGTTTTTCTAAGAAATTTACTTTTTATTTTTTGCGATTTTTCAAGTTTTATAAGTAATTCTTGAGTTTTAACTGATAATAATTTTAAAATATCTTCTTGAGATAATGTTTGTCATATATTTGAACTTTTCAATAATAATTTAATATCATCAAGACTATCTACAGAATTATAATAATCATTATTTATTTTATATAAAACTCAAACATATTTTGCAACTTGTTTTTTTGAAATATAAATAGTAGTTTTAATATTCTCTATTTGTTTTTTTAAATTTGCTAACTCTTTTGATAAAATTTGAATTTTTAATAATTTTTTCTTCATTTGAATATTTTTCTCTCTTAATAAAGTTATTATTTGTTTTGCACTTTGAAGAACAGCCTTATATTTTTTATCAATATTTTTTTTCTGAATTTTTATACTTTTATAACTTAAACTTGTATCTTCTAATTTTGATGAAATATCAGACAATTGATTTGAAGCTTGATTTAAATCCATAAGATAAGCAATATTTGTTTGGTCATAAATATCTTTAATTATTTGTTTTTTTTTCTCCATCCAAGCTTCCATCGTTTTTTGTTTTTTTATATCTTTCTTTGTGTCTATTTGCTTTTCTTGTTTTTTTATATCTTTCTTTGTATCTATTTGCTTTTCTTGTTTTTTTATAAGATCATTTATATTAGTTCAAAAAACTAATGTATTTAAAAAAATATTTAATGTAAATATTGAAATTAAAATTATAGCTATCTTTCTCATTTATTTATTTTTATTTATAAATTTAGTTAAAACTATTATATTAAAAATATTATAACTTACAAATAAACAACATTGACAGTATAAAAAATATTTATATTTATCTATTTTTAAGTTTTTCAAAAACATCTTTATATTTTCTAGGACAAATTACTATATCATGTGTTTTTAATTTTAAAATAATTCATTTATTTACATAACCACACAAATATAATATTCTCAAAATAGAATTATACTTCATACCAACTTTATAATGTAAAGGAATATTTTTTATTTCTCAAACTTTTTCAATATCTGAAAATGGTATTTTATAATATTTAAAAGGTCATTTAATAAATAATGAATTATCTTTTATAGTATATTCATATTTAAACATTTTTAACAAATAAAATAAAAAAAATCATAAAAATATAACAAATATAACTTCCTTATAATCATATGTTTTTCACATATAAGGAGCAAATAATAAATAATTAAGTCAAAAAATAAAAGATAATCATACTATAAATGTAATAATTCTATATCATATACTATTATCTCAAAATGATTTTATCATAATTTATATATTAAATATTAAATAAACTTTCTTTGTCGTTCTGAACTTGTTTCTTTGTTATCCTAAACTTGTTTCTTTGTTATCCTAAACTCGTTTCAGGATTTAATTCTCTTTTTTAAAAATACTAAATCAAATTTAACATGACAGGATTATTTAAACTTCTTCTACCTGTCCGTAATTCTGTAGCAACATAATATTTTGTGTGTAATCAACGAATAAATCTTTACATAATATCTTATTATAATATCAATTTAATGTAGGAAAACTACTATTTTGTAAATATTCTTTCAAAGGTAAAACAGAAAAAAACTGTTTGTTAATAGTATTTACGAAATTATCAATATTTTTTTTATTTAAAAACATAAAATCTGAAAGTATAAGTTTATAATGTTTAGTTTGATACTGTTGAGATATTAATATTTCATTTATATATGATTTTTTATTATAAATATTGATATTTTTAAAATCACTACTTTCTTTAAGTTCAAGATATTTCTCTCCAAACATCTGTTTTTTAGTTTCTACATAGTAAATATTTTTTTTAATTCAAAACTTTTTTGTCAAAATATCTACTAAATTAAAATAATTCTCTACTTTATCTTTAAGAAAATTTAAATTAACATTATTATCTACAAAAATATCTAAAATTGCTTCTTTATCGATATTATATACAGAAACATATTCTTTATCATATTTTGCAAGCATTTTCCAATTTATTCTTTTCACATTATCTCAAACTTGATATTCTCTAAAATCATCTAAATCATATCACTCTCACTTTTCTTTTGAAGAAAATTCTCCGGAAAATCTTTCTCCATACATTTTTGTTAAAAATTGTTCTAATAACATTATTTTATAAATTAAATGTAAAATTCTATTTATCCTTTAATTTTTTATCATTTTAAAAATTTTTTATTATTATAAACCTCTGTGCTAAACTTGTTTCAATATCGTTTCAAGATCTCTTCCTTCTTTCTTTGAGATACTAAACTAAATTCAGCATGACAGAATAGTTATTATCTCTAGTTATAATCAGAAATTTTCTTTGATTATAAAATTTACCCTGAATTCCTATTTTAATTTGAAAGATCAAATACTTTCTCTATGAAGCATAGTTAATGTTCATCCAAGTCATAATTGCTTTCATAACCAATATCAAATACTTCTAATATATGTGCCAGAGCCAACATTTAATTTAAGTTTTAATTTAGGAAAATTATAATCTAATATTTCATAAGAATTAACTTTCATAATTTGTTGAAGTTTTAAATCTATACCCTGTCTTGCCAATTCATAAAGTTTTTTTCAATCTTTCTTTTTTGCTGAAAACATAGTCAAAGGCAATTCAAACTCTGGAATAAGTAAATCCAGTTTTTTCTTTATTTCAAACAAGTCCGGATTTGATTTTAGTCAAAAATCATAATATTTTATTTTCTTCCTATTATTTACTATCTCTTCTTTTATAATTTTTTTTCAATCAAGTCTGGACTTAAAATTATATTTCTCCATAGTATCATAATAATCCATATCCCAAGTATCCGTAAGTATAGAAAAATCTATTTCAGTAATATAAGTTTTATCCATTCATAAAAGTTTACCAAGATGTTTTGTAGATTCTCTTTTGATAGCAATTATCAAAAGTCCTGTAGCCATAGGATCTAAAGTTCCACTATGTCATATTTTTTCTCAATAAAAAATTCTTTTAAACTTATCAACTACATCATATGAAGTAACTCATTGAGGCTTATTTACAAGAAAAAACATTTATTACAATTATAATTAAAATGATTTTATAATAATTTAATTTATTGTTTTTTAAAAAAGTTTCAACTTAGTTTTTGTTGTTTTTGTTAATTAAAAATTTATATTAAACTTAATTTTAGTAAAATAAATAAAAATAAATGACTTATGCTATCATAGATGATGTAATTACTCAAATAGAATGAAATTTTATGTGTTTACATTTATGAACTTTTTTTGCAAATTTAAGCACAGAACAAAATTTATCTTTACAAGCAAAAAATATAAAACTTCGTTTTCAAGATGGAAAATGATTTGTTTTATCAGGTTATAAAATTAAAGATTCGTTAGAAAATTTATATATCCAACAAGAAAAAGATAATTTTTTTTCAAGTTTTGTAGAAATAAATGCTTTTAAATGAATTTTATGAGCTATGCTTGAATGAATAGAAAAAGATAAAAAATTTAAAGATTGGACACTTTCTATGATTAAAAAAGAAAATATGGATGCCTTTCGGTATAGTTTAAGATTTATAAGAAATATATTATCCCACAATATAGATCCTGATATTAAATTACATGAACATGATTTTAAAGAACTACAAAGGAAAATATTTACAATAAAATCAAAATCTATAAAAGATGGGAAACTACATTTAGAAATAGATTATCAAAAGATTTTACCCAAAAGTTGAATAAAAAATTATTGATTTGAAATAAATATAGATTTTAACACTCTTAAAAAATGAGAATATTTTTTTAATTTAATACCAAAAGCAACTATTTATATGTTATGTGAGTTTTGTTATAACTTAATAATTTATTATAAAACTGTATAAAAAAATAACTTTTAATTTTAATCTAAATTGATAGTCTTTTAAAAAACAGTATAAAACTTAATAATTTAATTTTAAAATAATTTTGAATATGGCTTTTAAACCAGTAATAGTAGCTTTAAATAAACCAATTTGATATGTAGTATCAAAAGATGACAAACATAATAAAACTATTTATGAATTTTTACCTCCATCTTGGAAAAGAGATTTTTATTATGTATGAAGACTTGATAAAGATTCACAATGACTATTACTTTTAACAAATGTTCCAGAATTAGTTAATGAATTTGAACATCCTTCTAGAAATATTTTTAAAATATATGAAGTAGAAATTACAAGACCTTTCAAAACCCAATTAAAAGATAAATTAAAAAAATGAATGCTTATTACAGAAGACGGAGAATTTGTAAAAAATACAGACGATCCAAAATGGAAATGAAAACATATGGATTTTTTACAAGTCCATGATATACATTATCATAAAGATTCAAAAGGTAGATATTTTGTAAGAATATTACTTACTTATTGAAAAAAAAGACATATTAGAAGACTATTAAAGGCTTTTGATTATAAAGTATTAAAACTTACAAGAGTAAAATATTGAAAATACGAACTATGAACATTAAAACCAAAACAATATAGAATGTATCCTATCAAATGGAGATGATGAAAAAAACTTAATATTATATAATTAGAATATTCCAAAAATAAACTTGAATAAACAGCTTTAAAAATTATATTAAAACTGTTTTTTTTATTAAAATAATTTTTTAAATAAATGATAAAAAAGTTTGCTCAATTTTGGATAGAAAATGCAAAAGTTACAATTGTTTTAATTTTAGTTATAGTATTTGCATGAATATGAAGTTATATTGTAATTCCAAAACAATATAATCCAGATATTACTGTTCCTTCTTTTAAAATAATTGTGCCAGCTCCATGATTTTCAGCTCAAGAAGTTAATCATTTGATAATAGAACCATTAGAAGCTAAAATAAACCAAATTAAAGGAATAGATCATATTTATTGAGTTGCAAATAAAGATTTTTGAGCTTTAACTGTAAGATTCTTAGTTTGATCAGATAGAGAAAAAGCTACTACAAGATTATACAATAAGATTTTTGAAAACTTATGAAGCAAACCAATTTGAGTAAAAGACCCTATTATAAAATCTATGAATACAGATGACTTTCCAGTTTATAGTTTTGCTTTAGTAAATACTAATTTAAGTTGAAATAATCAAGAAAAAAATATTTCCTTAAGAAAAACTGCTATAGACATTGAAGATCATCTTAGATTTATACCTTGAACTAGTGTTTTTTACATAGTTTGATGATTTAAAGATGATATAAATATAGTCCCAAATCTTGATAAACTTAAAGGAAAACATATAGACATCATGCAAATTTATAAAGTTATAAAAGAAAATAATCTTACATTTCCTGGTTGAACTATAAAACTTAACAAAATAGAATGAAATATTACTATTGATGCAAATTTAGATAACATTGATAAACTTAAAAAACTTATAATTTGAAATTATAATTGACAACCAATATATCTTGAAGAAGTAGCAAATATATTTAAATGAGTTAATTCCATAGAACAATATACATTTGTAAATAGTAATATTAAGAAAATATGAAAAGAAAAAAATGCTGTTTTTATATGAATTGCAAAAAAAAAGTGAATTAATTCTGTAAGTTTAACTAAAAAAATCAAAAAAGAACTTAAAATTATAGAAAAAAAATTACCATCACAATATAAAATAATTAAAGTATCAGACTTATGAGAAGTAGCAAATAATGCTACAAATAGTCTAATGATAAATCTTTTTGAAAGTATAGTAATTGTATTTTTTGTATTATTATTTTATTTATGATGAAAAGATGCTATAAATAATACTTTTGCCATTCCTCTAACTTTGTTTACTGTATTTCTTGTAGCCTTTATAGTTTGAGACAATATAAATAGAATAGTTCTTTTTGCACTTGTTCTTGCTCTTGGTATGCTTGTAGATAATTCTACTGTAGTAATTGAAAATATGGCAAGACATGTAAAAGAAAGAAAAGAATGAGAAAATATTAAAGACACTATTTTAAAATCTGTAGATGAAGTATGAACTTGAGTAGTTCTTGCAACAATTACTAGAATACTTGCTCTTGTTGCAATGTTTTTTGTAACTTGAATGATGTGATCGTATATGGGTTGAGTTCCTAAATATGTAGTTATTTCCCTTATTATTTCATTATTTATAGCATTCAGTGTAAATCCTTTTTTAGCAAATTATTTTTATAGTAAAAGTAATACAAAAAATAATAAAAAGGAAAATACTCCTACTAAAAAAAATAAACTAACTATATGATATGAAAAACTTATGAATTACATATTAGATGAAAAAAGAAAATATAGAAAAAGTATATTTAAATTATGATTTTGGATAAGTTTATTTGCTGTTATTATAATCCCTCCAGTATTGTGAATATTTAAAATGTGAATGCTTCCAAAAGATAATAAAAATCAAATATATATTTGGGTAGATTGACAAAAAGATTGGTCTGTTAAAAAATCAAAAGAAGTTGCAGATTACATAAATAATTTTTTAACAAAATATGAATTTACACAACAAACAAATTTAAAGAAAAACAAAGAAAATATAATTAAAAATGTGTCATATCGGGTATGAACAGCTCCAATAATTGATTTTTCAAATGCATTTAGATGAAGTAGTTCTAGACAAAATTCTAACCAAATATCTATGCAAGTTAATTTAATAGATAAAACAAAAAGAGAATTATCAAGTATAGATTTTACTATGGATATAAGACCTATTTTAGAAAAATATATCCGGAATAAATATCCAAATGCTAAAATAAGAGTCCTTGAAGATCCGGCTTGACCTCCTACTAGAGCTGCATTTATGTTAAAAATCCAATGAGATAGGAGTATAAAATATTCTTCATTAGAAAAATTAACAAAATATATACAAGCAAAAATTAGTCCTATACTAAAAAAAGACGAAGTTGTAGATGTTTATAACACTATAGATACTTATAAAACAGATTATGAAATAAAAATTAATCATCAATTAGCATCAAATTATTGATTAAATGCTGAACAAGTTGCTTATAGTATTTATAATATTTTTCACTGAAATAATATAAGTTTAATTCATAATCCTAAAACTAAAGAACCCATAAATATCCATTTAGAACTTGCACCAAAAGATAAAAATAAACTAAATGTTTTTAATAAATTAACTTTTATGAACAATAAAGGGCAAAAAATATATTTAAAACAATTTGCAAAAATAATTCCAACAAAAACAGAAAATATAATTTATACAGAAGATAAATATAAAAGTGTATATATTTATTGAGAAATATGAGATAGCACTATAATATATTCTGCATGAGATATTACATTATCTATGTTTAAAAAAGATTTTTGGTGAGATAAATTTAAAATAATATGAAAAAATCCTTATTGAGTAACTATAAAATCAAAAATTGATCAAAATGAATATAAAATTATGTGGTGATGAGAAAGAGAATTAGCATTAAATACATTTAGAGATTTATGAATTACTATGATAATGGCATTATTGGCTATATATTTCCTTATGGTAGCTCAATTCAAATCATTTAAGATTGCTTGAGTAATTATGATGACTTTCTTAATATGATTTTTCTGAATATTCCCATGATTCTCAATTGTTCACGAAACAATGTGAGTAGTATTTACTTCTCCAAGTATGATTTGAGTAATTGCACTTGCATGAATAGTTGTATGAAATGCTATCATTTTAATTGAATATCTAAATGTATTATTAGAAAGCTGAATCAAAAAAAAACAAGCACTTATACAAGCTTGATCTGTAAGAATGAGAGCTATTATAATTACATCTATGACAACGGTATTATGATCTTGTACAATTTTATGAGATCCTGTATGGTGATGACTTGGACGATCTATAGTTTGGTGACTTACAGCTTCTGCAATATTAACATTGATAGTAATACCAGTATTTCTTTATGATAATGTAAAAGAAAAAATTACAGAAACAGTAAATATAGATTATAAAGATTAAAAAAGTCCAGCTACAAAAAGCTGGATTTATTTTTTTTAAATAACAAATATATGATTTTAAAATAATACCGTAAAATCACTTGCTGAATTAGAATTAAATATAGGTTTTTTAATCATTATTTTTACATCATATTCTCAAGCTATTCATTCTCATAATATATTAAAATTTTTTCAAGGTAATGAAGTTCAAGCATCAACTTTAACTTCTAAATATGGATAAACCTGATCTACATCAAATTTAAGATAATTAATCAAAGATAATTTTAAATTTACTTTAGAAATAGATCCAGTATTATCCAAAATATTATCAAATCAAGTAGTGACAACATCATCCGGTGAAACATTAAATTTATCTACATTATAATAAGAACCGTTATTTTCTTGAACTGGATTTGTATCCTTAGGATTTGATGTATCAAATATTATATTATACTCATTAGAATTATTTAAATATTTATTTATATTTGTTTCTCTTATAATAGTATCGTTATTTGCAACATCATTATCTCAAGAAAGATTTACAGATGGAAATATTGTAAATTGTTTATCTCAAGTATATCCAAATAATGACCGATTTACCACTATATCATCATTAATTCAATCTCAATCAAGATCCAGATTTTGATCGGGGTCAAGAAACTTATAATTAGATACATTATAAGTTTTTGCTAATTGTAATGGAGCTCTAATAGAAATTTTTAAATTATTAGATAATCTTATATTTTCTATATTTAAATCTTCTACTCAAGTATAATAATCTCCTGAAGAACTGATATCTTTATAAAAAGCAAATTGTAAAGATTTAACAAAAGTTAGCCTATTATAATTCTGTCCAGATGAAATATCATAATCTAAATCTCAATGTCATGGTTCTGGAATTATATTTCAACTTGTCATACTTGTAATTTTCCAAAAAATTCCATTTCATAATCAAGTCAAAGCTAATTGCCCATAATATTGTTTTTTTATAATATTATTTTTATAATCTGAAGAATTTCAAAAAATTTGTTTATTTATAAATCATCAAGATCATTCAAATCAAGCCTCATGTCATCTTAATACAAGTTCTGCTCTTTCTACAGAAGCTATTGCACCATAATATGCAATATTATATCTTTGAATACTTCAAAGTTGTGCTGTAAAAGGATTTATAAGTGCAAATATTGAAGCAAGCAAACTTGCTCATATCATAGTTATCATAAGTGCTATAAATATTGACATTTTATTTTTTTATAATTTTATAAATTTAATAATTGCTTTGCTTTAGAAACTAAAATATGTTTTTCATTTCTAGTTTCATCCTCTATCACAAAATCAAGAAGTTCAGCTAATATTTCTCATATTTTAGGACCAAGTCATCCTAATTTTAAAATATCATTTCAAGAAATATTTAACTCTTTTAATGTAATTCTTCCCGTTTCTTTGTAAATTCTATTTATTTCTTCTTTTAAGTCAAATACTCATTGAATATTTGAATGTTGTAAAGGATTATATTGACCTAATCTATCTCAAATAGTTATATCACATAAATTTAAAAGTCTTTCTACTCCATAATTTGATATAAATTTTTTAATTTCTCTAATTTTTTTCTTTTCTGACATAAACATAAGTTCACCTGGATACATATGATATCTCACATAAAATGATATTTCTTCTATTTCTTTTTTTGAAAATCATAATTTTTTAAAATCTTTTTTTGTAATTTCTTGTCAAATAACAGAATGATTAATTTCAAGTTTATAAATTTCTGATTGACTATCCTCATCTTTTTTTATACTTGCCCAATAATATTGATCTGGTTTACCAACATCATGATAAAGCATAGCAAATCTTACAAGATAATTTGTATTAATCTGCTGTAAATGGTATAAACACAAAATAGTATGAGCATATGTATCAAATGGATGATACCTTGTAGGTTGATTGTTATTTTTACAATTTTTAAGTGCGGGAAAATAATATTGTAAAATATTTAATTCATCCATAAGTGCAATAAAACCAAAAGCATTACCTTTTTTAAAAACTTTTTTCATTTCTTGAATAACTCTTTCATTTGCAACTTTTCTTATCAAAAAATAATATTTTTTCATAGCCATCCAAGTTTTTGATTCAAAATCAAAATTAATATGTTTATACATATTTAAAATAGAAACAAACCTTATTCATCTAATTATTCTCAAAGCATCTTCATTTATTCTATTATCAGCAACTCATACAGCTTTTATTTTTTGTTTTAAAATATCATTTATTCAAAATTGAGGATCAAAAATAATATGCAAATAATCAAATTTACCAACTAATTTTATAATTTCTTCTTTTTGAATAACACCATCTTTTATAATTTTTTGAATTAGTAAATTGTCTTGAATAATTAAAGTATGATTACTTACCAAAAAATATCATTTAGATTTTAGTTGTTTAATAAATTTTTCTTTATTTTCCAAAATAGGAATAACTTTATCTTTTTGAAAAGACACACTATATCATTTTTCTCATTCTAAATAATTATAATATAAACAATTCATAGTAAAATCTCTTCTTATACTATCTGCCAACATACTATTTGTCCAAGTTAATTCATCTGGATGTCTAACATCTGAATAAACTCATTCTTCACGAAAAGGAGTGATTTCATACTGACAATTTTTTGATTTATCTACTATAGTAACAGTTCCAAATTTATCTGTTTTAAAAATACTTCAAGCATTTTGATTTATTTTTTCATAAACTAACTTAGGATTTCAAGCAAGAGTAATATCAACATCTTGAAAGTCACTTACTCTAAGATTTAACAAAACATCTCTAACAATTCAACCGACGAAAAAAATATTTTTATTATTTAAATTTTTTTGAGCAAATTTAAAATATGGAATAAAATTATCAAATCATTCAAAATTTAACATATACAAAAATTATTTAGTAAAATTAATAATATTTTTACTTAAAATCAAGTTATTTTCAAGATAGATAAAAATTAAAGATTTAGTATCAATCCACTCAAATGTGCCCAGTAGAAAATAAAGAAGAAAAATAATCAAAATAAGCATAACTGTTATGTATATTAATTGTTTTTAGTTGGTTTTCAACAACTTCTTCATTATAATACACTGCACTCTTAAATAGAGTAAGAAATAAAGAAGGTTTCTTCATATTAAATGCACAATCAACATCATATGCTACAAAATATTTCTCTATTAAGTCTATTCTTAATCAAGGAATATCTTGTTTAGCTATTTGTATAGGACTCTTCTTTCAAAATGTAGCATATCTTGGTTGGTAGCTACTATACCAATACTTATTAAAGTTTCTAATATAGTCAGAGATTATAGGAATAACCTTGTGTTTATCTTTCCTTGTTTTAATCTTTGACTTTAATTTAGAAACTTTTTTTGTATCAAAAAGATACTTTTCTATAATATTATGAAAAGCTTCAACATGTCAGTTTTGTTCTTTTTTATCTATTATCTTGTATCATTTAAATTCTTTTTCTATATATTGTATAAGAGCTCACTTAGTTCAGTTTATCTTTAAATTACTAAATTCAGCTCATCAATCCATTTGTCCAGTTAGCTTTTTAGGATCTACTCATATAATCTCAAGAAGATACTTAAACATTTGTATAGCAATAAATACTCTAGTTTTATCTCTATTGTTTCAATAAAATACAATAGTTAATCAAGTTTTGTAATCTCTAAATGTGATTTGATAAAGGTATATTTTATCTAATCATAATGAGGTATAATTAGGAATATCAGTAAGATATTTAATATCTAATTGCCAATGATGTAAAGCTTTAAAAGAAGAGTAAGTAAATTTCATTTTAGCAATATATTTATCAAAGGTACCATTTTTTCTTTGTTTTTGAAGTAATCAAAGTTTTTGTCTTTTAGTTAGAGCTTTGGGAAGATTAAGATAGTTAATTATGTTATAAAATTGTCTATAAGAGATAATTTTAGTTCAGAATAAGGCTTTATACTTATCAAATTCATTAGGCTCAATTAGCATATTAGTAAAGGTTTTATAACCCATAGAAGGAGTGATTTTTCTAAGATTTGAGATATATTCTATTTGTTCATTAGAAAAAGAAGTTAATTTAGTTTTTCTGTAAGATAAAGAATATCTTTGTTTATAGTTGTTAAAAGTATAATCATTCCAAGATTGCAAGAATAAAGGATTTTGAAGAGAAATTCATATTTTGATAATTTTTTTAATAGAAGAGATAGAGAATCAAAAAGGAGTAAGATATTTACAAAATTTATTGATAGACATAGAAGAAGGTTTTTCCATATAGGCTTCAAAAATAAGGAGTTTAATGTTATTATCTATGTTACAGTTCTTTTGTTGT
>Ga0256842_1001532_pt1 | contig 18277 bp, 23 predicted proteins | sample 4559240metaG_FD_185973 | JGI IMG/M metagenome (GOLD analysis project Ga0256842, IMG submission 185973) | Hydrothermal vent microbial communities from Guaymas Basin, Mexico - 4559-240 | ecosystem: Environmental > Aquatic > Marine > Hydrothermal vents | place: Mexico: Guaymas Basin | collected...
CGGAAGGAGGTGAGGGTGGATGCGTCGGGCTGGCGCGGCGTTGGCGGTCCTGCTGCTGGCCCTGATCCCGCCGTACGTGGTGTACGGGACCCGGCCGGAGGGGCCCGGGTACCCGACGGAGCTCTACGGGTTCCGGGTTAAGCTCGGTGACCCGAGCCTGGCGGTCGTGGACATCGTGCCCCGAAAGACGTTGCTCTGGAAGCACGAGCTGCGGGTCGATCGTCCGGGCTGGTCGGTTCACCTCGTACCGGACTGGCCACCCGTCGTCCTCGTGCGCGCGGTGAGGATGGACGAGGAAGAACTAGCGGTGAGGAACCTGTGGGCGGTCGTCCTGCAGGAGGGCGCCGGGCGCATCTTCATGCCGGACGAGTTCGTGCGCGGGGGCGTGCCCGGGCTCATCACCGGGATCGCGGGTCAGGCGTGGGCGTGGAGGCACCTGAGGTGGGCCCGCGAGTACGGGGTGATCCACGGGCTACGAGGGTACGCGAGGAAGGTGGGTCCCGAGCGGGTGAGCCGGGAGATCCTGAGGGAGTACGGGAGGGAGCCTTGGCGGGCCCTGGTGGACTTCTGCGAGATGATGCGGTGCAGCGACGTGGGGCGCTTCCTGCGGTCCCGGCACCTGTCATTTCGGGACTTCCTAACCAGTCGGGATCCGAGGTTGGTGGCCGAGGTGCTGACGGTGCTGGACCTGGGCCGCCCGGACCCGCGGGTGGCGAGGGAGAGGGTCCGCTACGTGCTGGACGCCCGGGCGTACCCGATCCCGAAAAGGGAGGAGGGGGCGTTGAGGGAGGCGGCGCGCCGGCTGCTTCACGGGTGAAGGTCGATGCCCAGGGCCTCGCAGATCTCCTTGTACCGGTTGCGGATGGTGACCTCGGTTACCTTGGCCACCTCGGCGATCTCCCGCTGCGTGCGGCGCTCGCCCTCGAGGATGCAGGCGATGTAGAGGGCCGCGGCGGCGATGCCGGCGGGACCCTTGCCCACGGTGATGCCTTTCTCCTTCGCCTTCTCGATGATCTCCTGGGCCTTGGCCTCCACCTCCTCGGAGACGTTCAGCTTGGACGCGAAGCGCGGTAGGTGGTCGGAGGGCTCGGTCGGGCGCTGGTGGAGGCCCAGCCGGCGCTGCAGGACCCGGTAGGCGCGGAGGATCTCGTTCTCGTCGGGCATGTTCAGCGCCTCGGCGATCTCCCGGGCCGTGCGCGGGTGCCGCGTGTCCTTGCAGGCGGCGAAGACGGCCGCGCCGAGCACGCTCTCGATCCCGCGCCCGCGCACGATCCCCTTCTCGTACGCCTTCCGGTAGATGGCGGCGGCCCGCTCCTTCGCGGGCTCGGGGAGCTGCAGCTTGGAGGCGAGCACCTCCAGCTCCTGGAACGCCTGCTGGAAGTTGCGCTCCCGGCTGCTGGCGGTCTTGATCCGGTTGTCCCACGTCCTCAGCCGCTGCATGTGGGGGTTCTTGCGACCCGAGGAGTCCCGAAGCTCCCGATCGATGATCGTGGATAGACCCTTGTCGGGAAGCCGCACCTTGGCAGGCTCTCCGGTCCTGGACCGACGCTGCCGCTGATCGGAGTTGAAGTGCCGCCACTCCGGGCCCGGGTCGATCACGGGCTCCTCGTGCACGAGCCCGCACTTCTCGCAGACGTACTCACCACGCTCCTCGTCGAAGACGATCTCCTGAGACCCGCAGGCCGGGCACACCATCTCCTCAACCTTCTCACCATCACCAGAATTAGGCATGGCCGGTACACCCCATCACCTGCGCCGGGGTCTCGGTCGCCCGCGCCTCCTCCTTCTCGGGGGCCGGCGGCGGCGTCGGGGTGGGATGAACAGCTCCTGGCCCACGAACCGCTCCAACCGCTCCCGGGACTTGTCCCGGATCGCCACGTACGGGCGGTCGGCGGGCCCGAACACGTCCACGATGATGCCCACACGCTCCCGGCGGCGGGTCACCACGGGCGCGCCCAGCGGCGGCACCTCATCGGCCCGGGCGATCAGGTTGCCCCGCGGGGTCACGTGAAGGGCCTTCCCGAGCCTGCGCATGGTGACACCGCCTCCATACCGTATGTGGGCCGCTTCCCCTTTATCGTTTACGTGTACACCCCCATCTAACGCGCTCCTGACGCGATCGCTTGCCGGCACACTCCGAACACACGTCGACTTTCTTGTTGCTCTTGAACCGCTTGCCACACAGTCTGCACCTGCACTCGTACAGCCGCGCCCGCTTCCCCTCCCGCCGCGCCATCCGCTCGATCCGGCTCGTTCGCTCCACCTCCCGCGCCAGGTAGAACCAACTGTCACCGAACACGTCCCGGCCGCGCATGATCACCTTCCGGGCCACGTCCAGGCCCTTCTCGTCCCCACGCATGGCCCTGACCATCGCGCTTAAGAACTGGCGTTCCCGGTACCGGTACAGGTCGATCGCGTCGTTCGGACACACGCGCACGCACTCGTCGCACGCGTCGCAGGCCTCCAGGTTCACGATCACCACCTCGTCACCCTTGACGTCCAACACCCCCCGCTCGCACGCCTCCACGCAGAGCGCGCAGGAGGCCCCCTCGCACCGCTCCCGGTCGATCTCGATTCTGCGGACCGCCAACCCCCTCACCCCGGGGAGGAAAGCGCTTGAACGTGCACGTTCACGAGCGGGAGGGGGACGTCGTGCTGGAGTTCTGTGGGGAGAAGGGGTGCATACAGGTTTCCGCTCGGGCCTTCTACACGGCGGTGACGATGAGCGGCGAGGACGCGATCAAGAAGACCAAGGAGCTCCTGACCAAGCCCTTCGAGCTGCTCGGGGAGGAGCCCCCGAGGCTCCGGGTCCGCCCGTCGAAGAAGCCGGAGGGAACGCTGCTGAACCCCTGGGTCCTCTCCTCCCACGACAACGTCGAGTTCCTCACGTTCGAGCTGGACACGGGGGACGAGACTTTAAAGCTCTCCTTGGCGACGCCCAACCTCTCCAGGGAGGGCCCCTCCAGGGTGAAAAGGGTCCTGAGCCTGCTGAAGGACCGACTCTCCCGGTGAACCCGGAGGTGAGACCGTCTTGTACCCCCGCGGAAGGAGGGCGACCCTGGCCGCGATCCTGCGCACGATCCTGAAGGACCGCCCCTCCACGCAGAAGGAGATCGCCGAGAAGGTGGGCGTCTCACGCCGCTACGTAACGGAGCTCCTCCAGCCCCTGATAGAGAAGGGGGCGGTCTTCCGCACGTACGCCGTGGACATGACCAAGCTTCGCCGCCACTTCCCCGAGCTGCTCGAGGAGCTGGGCCGGCACATCCACGAGGACCTGGAGGCCCACCTGAGGAACGTCCGCCCCTACTTCGAGCGGATGATCGACCTGACGGAGTCCCAGGTGGAGCTCGCGATCCAGGCCGTCGAGCGCGACCCCGATCTGGCCCGCAAGATCGTTAGAATGGACGAGGAGGTCAACCGGCTGGACGAGGAGATCCGACTCTACGTCCGCACCCTACCCACGTTCCAGCCGTCCGAGGAGGCGGGCAAGACCGCCGCGCTCCTCCTGGAAATCTCGCACTGCATCGAGCGGGTCGGGGACTACTCGTGCAACATCGCCGAGGTCGCGGACCGGATCGGCACGCTCTCCGACTTAGAGTGCTGGGACGACCTCAAGCGGGCGGCCGAGCGCGCCCGGTCCATGATCTCCACCGCGTACGACGCGTTCCTCTCCCTGTCTAAGGACCGCGTGAAGGAGGCGGCCGACCGGGTGTACCGGCTGGAGGAGGACGTTCACGACCTGATCGTCAAGGTCTGCGACGAGGCGATCCGGGAGGCCGAGGAGTCACCCTCCCGCTCCCGACACCTGTTCGCCGTCTCCCGTGTGACGAAGGACATCGAGCGGATCGCGGACAAGGCCGTCGACATCGTGGACTACACGCGAGAGCTGATCGAGGGACGACCGCGCGACCTGACCCCGGAGCAGGAGGTGCGGGAGACCGTCCCGGCCGACACCGCGTGACCCCTGTCACAGCTTTAAGCCCCTGACCCCGGGACCGACCCGGGGCGCCCCATGGAGGTCCCCTCGGGCTTCCTCCTCGGCGGGGTGAAGGAGGACGACGTCGGGGTAGGCCTGCTCTTCTCGGAGAAACCGTGCTCGGTGGCCGGCACGTTCACGCGCAACACCCTGCGCGCGGCCCCCGTCGAGTACTCCGAGGAGGTGTGCGCCCGCGGGCGGGCCCGCGGGGTCATCGTTAACAGCGGTCACGCGAACGCGCTCACCGGCGAGGAGGGAATGCAGGACGTGCTCCGGATGGCCGACGGGGCCTCCCGGCTGTTCGGCGTGCCCGACGACGAGGTCCTGGTTTGCTCGACCGGGGTCATCGGCGAGCGCCCGCCCGTGGACCGCATCCTCCGCCTGGCGGAGAAGGTCTGGGAGTCCGGGATGGGGGCCGACCCGGAGCACGTCCGCGCCTTCAACCGGGCCATCATGACGACGGACACCCGGGAGAAGCTCTCCTCGTACTCGGGCGACGGATGGTCCCTCCTCGGGGTGGCCAAGGGAGCCGGGATGATCCACCCGAACATGTCCACCATGCTCGCCTTCCTGATCACGGACGTCCGGGCCTCGCCCCGCGGGTTGGCCGCCACGCTGCGGGAGTCCGTGGAGGACACGTTCAACATGATCAGCGTGGACGGGGACGAGAGCACCAACGACACCGTCCTCCTGATGGCCAACGGGGCCTCCGGGCTCGAGCTGGGCAAGGACGTGCCGGAGTCGGAGTTCGAGGACGCTGTCCTGAACGTGTGCGAGGACCTGGCCCGCGAGATCGCCCGGGACGGCGAGGGATCGACCAAGCTGCTGGAGGTGGAGGTGCGCGGGGCGCGATCCAAGAAGGAGGCCCGCAGGGCCGCCCGCGCCGTGGTCTCCTCTAACCTGGTCAAGGCCGCCCTCTTCGGGGAGGACCCGAACTGGGGGAGGGTGGGGGCGGCGATCGGCGCCGCCCGGGTCGACGTGGATCCGGACTCCCTTAGGATCTCCTTCGAAAGCTCCAAAGGCCGCGTGGTGACCTACGACGGCGGACCCGTCGAGTTCGACGAGAGGAGGGCCGCCCGGGTCCTGTCGGACCGGGAGGTGCGGATCGTGGTGGACCTGGGCGCGGGGAGCGCGTCCGCCCGCGCCTGGGGGTGCGACCTGACCTACGAATACGTCAAGATCAACGCCGAATACCGCACGTAACGGCGGGGCGGGCCGCGTGCCGGAGGAGGTCATCGAGCTCAAGGGCCACATCATTGACTCCCTGATCCTGTCCAAGGTGCTGGACACGATCATGGAGATGGGCGGGGACTTCGAGATCCTGGAGTTCGAGGTCGGGAAGCGCAAGACGGACCCCAGCTACGCCAGGATACTCGTGAAGGCGGACGACCCCGACCACCTCGGCGAGATCATCGCGGAGCTGAGGAAGTACGGGGCGGTGCCCGTCGAGTCGGACGAGGTGCGGGTGGAGCCGGCCCCCGATGACGGCGTCTGCCCGCGCGGCTTCTACACGACCACGAACCACCGGACCTTCGTTAAGTTCGACGGTGAGTGGATCGAGGTGGAGAACATCGAGATGGACTGCGCGATCGTGATCTACCCGGAGGAGAGGCGGGCCGTGGCCAAGCCCATCCGGGAGGTGCGGAAGGGCGAGCTGGTCGTCGTCGGGGACCGGGGGATTAAGGTCAAGCCCCCGGAGCGTCCCCGGGGTCGAACCGGCATCTTCGGGTTCATGGGCAGCGACGTGTCCCCGGAGAAGCCCACCCCCACCCTGATCCGACGGATCGCCCGGGAGCTGGAGCGGCACCGGAGGGACGGTAAGATCGTCGTGGTCGTGGGCCCGGCCGTCATCCACGCCGGGGCCCGGGATCACCTCGCCTGGATGATCAGGAACGGATACGTGGACGTTCTCTTCGCGGGCAACGCCGTGGCCGTGCACGACGTGGAGGCGAGCCTGTTCGGGACCTCGCTGGGCGTGGACCTGGAGACGGGTGAGCCCGTGAAGGGTGGGCACAGCCACCACCTGTACGCCATCAACGAGATCCGCCGCGTGGGCGGGCTCAAGCGGGCCGTGGAGGAGGGAATCCTGAAGGACGGGATCATGTACGAGTGCATCGTGAACGACGTGCCCTACGTCCTGGCCGGGTCCATCCGGGACGACGGGCCCATCCCGGACGTGATCACCGACGTGATGGAGGCGCAGAGGGAGATGCGGCGGCACCTGCGCGGGGCCACGCTCGTCCTCATGCTGGCCACGATGCTGCACTCGATCGCCACCGGAAACCTACTACCCTCCTGGGTGAAGACGATCTGCGTGGACGTCAACCCGGCCGTGGTCACCAAGCTCATGGACCGGGGCACGGCGCAGGCGCTGGGCGTGGTCTCCGACGTCGGCGTGTTCCTGCCGGCGCTCGTGAAGGAGCTTAAGAGGATCCGGAGCGACGACGACGGGTAGGACGGCCCGGGCCGGAGAACTCCTCCACACGCCGCTCGAGCAGCTCCTCCATCACCTTTTTAGCCTCTTTTAGCGCCTCCCTGGTGCCCCTAAACGCCAGTACGGTGGTTTTCATCCCACCCCGCTCCAGCTCCCGCTGCACGACTTTCACGTCGCACCGCCGCTCAACCTCAGCGATGATATCAGCCGGGACCCCTAACGGGATGATCATATCATACTTCCTCGCCTTCTCCTCACCTCCTCCTTGCTCTCCCACGCGGGCCCCCGCAGGGGGTGCGAGCGGGTTGGCGGAAAAAGGTAGCGGTGGCGGCGAGAAGAAGGAGGAGCGGGAGCGCGAGGACCGGATCACGGTGAAATCACGGCACTACGAGATGCCCTTCTCGCGCGGGGTCCTCGCCCGCTCCCTCACCGCCATCGGCATCGAGCCGCACAAAGCCTACGAGATCGCCCTAGAGATCAAGCGGGAGCTGCAGCGGGAGGGCGTCCGGGAGATCAGCACGGACGAGCTGGCCGACATCATCCGCCAGAAGCTCGAGGAGATCGACGAGTCCCTCGCGGAGCGATACGAGCTCTGGCGCCGGATCAAGAAGCGGGAGGAGCCCATCATCGTCCTGATCGGCGGCGCGTCCGGCGTGGGCACGTCCACGATCGCCGCCGAGGTCGGCCACCGACTCGGCATCACGAACGTGATCGGCACGGACGCCATCCGAGAGGTCATGCGCCGAGTGCTGGCCGAGGAGCTGTACCCGACCCTCTACGAGTCCTCCTACACCGCCTGGAAGCGCCTCCGCTACAAGCCCGCCGAGGACCCCGTGATCACCGGCTTCCTCGACCACTCCGAGCCCGTCGTGGTCGGCATCGAGGGCGTCGTCAACCGCTCGATCAACGAGGGCATCCACGTGATCATCGAGGGCGTGCACATCGTCCCGCGCCTCATCAAGAAGGAGATCCTCAACTACCCCAACGTGTTCGCCTTCATGCTCGCCGTGGAGGACGAGGAGGCGCACAAGTGGCGCTTCTACGCGCGCTCCCGGGACACCAAGCTATCACGCCCGGCCGAGCGGTACCTGAAGTACTTCGAGGAGATCCGCAAGATCCACGACTTCCTCGTCGAGGACGCCGAGGACCACGACATCCCGGTGATCAACAACGAGCACATCGACGAGACCGTGGAGGAGATCGTGAGCTACATATCGTCCAAGTTGCTGAAGGGAGAGAAGGAGCTGGCGAAAAGCTCGTCCTGGTGGTGAAAGCATGCGCCTGACCGAGAAGCTCCAACGGTGCAAGGCCGAGGATCTCATGACGGAGGACCCGATCACCGCGTCCCCCAACGACGGTGTCATCGAGGCGTTCGAGATCATGATCAAGAACGACGTGGGCGCCCTCCCGGTCACCGACAAGGAGGACCGCCTCCTCGGCCTCGTAACCCGAACCGACCTCGGGAGAGCCCTGCTGGAGGACCGGTACGAGCCTGGAACCACCGTGGAGGAGGTCATGGAGACGGACGTGGTGGTCGCGCGCCCGGACGACGACCTGATCACGGTCATCAAGAAGATGTGCTCCGCGCCCGAGGGCATCTACAACCAGCTGCCCGTCGTGGACGACGAACGACGCCTATTGGGCATCATCACGGACGGGGACCTCATCCGGTGGCTCGCCGACCGCGTGAAGAGGTTACGATCAGGGTGAGTGAGGAACCCCCGGAGGAGCTCCTGCGGCTGCTTCTCGACCACGGCGTCCGGGTCACCCGAGACGGGGACTCCGTGCTGATTCAAGGCACCCGGGAGGACCTGCTGGAGGCGCTCCTTCACGTCCCACCGAAGCTGTCCCTATCCAGCCCGGAGATCGTGAAAAAGCTGTGGAGGGAACTGGGCGCGGACCGACCGCGCCTGCGCTAGAACACCGTGTAGTGGCCCTGCACGACCGACTGATCCACCAGGAAGACGCGCTGCCGACCCCCGGAGGCGGACATCCAGAACCACAGGCTCACCTCTCCCTGCCTCGCGTGCTCCGGCAGCACCATCGCGGGCACCGTTCGCCCGGAGAAGTTCACCGTCCGCGTCCCCACCTTCTCCTCCCCGGGACCCAGGAGATCCACCCGAATCCGTCCCAACTGCACGGTGAGCTGCTCCAGCACCAGGCACCCACGGGCCCCCGTCTTCCTCAACGCCCGCTCGATCCGACGCTTCACCTCCACGTGCTTACCGTCACTCACGTTGCACAGAACCCTACCGACCACGGAGTTGTACCGTACCTTCACGCTCGGACCGTCCATGACCCGGTTACCCAGCTCCCGGCGGACCGCCTCCTCCACCTTCCGCTTGTCCGGCTTCCCGTCGTACGAGGCCTGGAACAGGAACACGGATCCCTTTACCACCACGCTCCGCTCCGCCATCGACTTGCCCTTGAGGACTTTCTCCACGTCCTTCCTGGCCTGGCTCGGGTCCACCGTGCTCGGTACCAGCGCGTCCACCACGTACACCTCGTACCCCTTGATCTTGGTCTTCTGCACGGAGACCCGCTCGACGCTCTCCACCCCCTCCACCGCCTTCCGCAGCTCCTTCCCGGAGACACCCCGCTTCGGCACGACCAGCGCCCGAACGATCGACACCTGGTAGTCGCGCACGATCTTCGCCTTCACGACGGCCCGCGCCGCCACCACCCTTCCGCCGGTCTGTCCCGAGAGCGTGAACGTGGGGATGGCCGAGAGCACCATCATTCCGGCCAGGAACAGGATGCCCGCCGTCACGATCGTGCGTCGGTGCCGCCGTATCCAATCGAACACCGCTCACTCCCCCGCGCGCTCCATCAGGAGCTCCAGGTAGGACTCGCGCACCCGCTCTCCCCTCACGCCCAGCCTCTCGGCCAGCCGCAGGAGGCTCTCCTCCGCCCGCTCCACCTCGGAGCGATCGCCCACCGAGCACTCCAACTCCAGGAACGTCCCCAACCCGCTCACCTCGTCCAGCGCCACCGTCACGTCCCGACCCTCAAACCTCACCCGGTACACCTCCCGACGCTTCTTAACCTTCACCCGCTCCAGCGGCCGGAACCCCAGGCGCCTCAGGATCCGATCCATCCGCTCCCCGTCCTCCACCTCAACCTCCACCTCCTCCCGGGACTTCTCCCGACCCACCCGGGGCCCCTTGTACGTCAACACGACCCTACCGTCCGTGCGGCGCAGCCTCAGCGCCTCGTCCGTCTCCCCGAAGTCCCGGCACGGGTGCTGGTAGTACACGTCCACCTGCTCCAGCGTCCCCTCACGCTCCCCAAGCTCCCGCAGCCGCTCCCTCACCTCCTCCGGGTTCTCAACGGCGATCTTCACCTCCACCTCGAACACGCTCCCTCCCCCGCAGCAGCTCCCCGAGGAATCCCGGGTTGACCGTCAGGTACCCCAGGACCGCCCCCAGCGCCGCCGGCACGGCGCAGTCCATGCCGAACAGCTCCATCACGAGCACCGCGGCCGAGACCGGGGCGTCGAACGCCACCGCCAGGAACGCGGACATGGAGGCGGCCACGGCGGCCGGCGCCGGCAACCCCACCAGCGCCCGCACGGCGGACCCGAAGAAGATCGAGGCGCACACGACCGGCGAGACGAAGCCCGCGGGCACCCCGCTCCCCAGCGTGAGCGACGTTGCCGCCACCTTACCCAGGAACGCCAGCCCCGAGCACCACGGGTCCATCCGACCCACCGCCGCCCGGGACGCCCAGTCCAGCCCCAGCCCGACCGCCTGCGGCACCCACGCTCCCAGGGCCGCGACCGCGACCCCGGCGAGCAGCGCCCGGACCTCCGCCCGCTGAACCCGGTGAAACCACCGGTACGCGACCTGCACCGAGCGCACCAGACCGTACGCCGCCACGGCCGCCGCCAGGCCCACCACCGTCAGCCCCGGCAGGTCCCACCAGGAGTACGCGTACCCGGCGTGGGCCGTCAGCAGGTAACGCTTCCCCAGGACCAGGTAGTACACCGTGTACCCGGAAACGCTGGCGATGATGGCCGGAGGCAGGCACGGATACCCCAACCTCCCACCGAGCGTCTCCAGCGTGAAGAGGGCCGCGGAAACCGGCGCGCACAGGACCCCGGACACCCCACCGGACGCGGTCGCGACGATCACCCACGACCTGGGCAGTCCCTTCACGCCGAGCCGCTCGGCGCACCAACGGCCGATGGACACGCATGACTGCACGCAGGGACCCACCTGGCCCCCGCTCCCGCCCGACCCGATCACGGTCCCCGCCACCAGGAGCTTGAGCACGCCGGCCACCGGATCCCTGGCGCGCCCCTGCCGGGCCTTGTCCAGCCCCGTCCCCGGAAGCTCCGGGTGCAGCGAGCTCACGGCCCCGGCCAGCGCCATCACCGCGGGCGTCACCCACACGGACCCGCCGGAGAGTCGACCCACGGTCAGGATGGTCCAGGTGATGGTGGCGGCGCACAGCCCGCCGACGGCGCCCAGGGCCAGCGACAGCAGCGTCCACCGCACCGTCAACGTTAGATCGTCGCGCAGGACCACCCGCCCCGGGGAGGTGATGTTGGGCTGGGAGCTGCGGGTCGAGCGGGACCGCCGGGAGACCGTGTGCGGCCGGGTCCTGGAGCTGTACTCGGACGAGCGCCTCTCCCTGGCCGAGGTCGAGGTGGACGGGGAGGGCGAGGAGCACTACCACGAGCGGACCACGGAAGTTTATTACGTGCTGGAGGGAACCGGCCGCGTCCACCTGAACGGGCGGCCCGTGGACGTCCGCCCCGGAGACGTGATCGTGGTGAGACCCGGGGTAAGGCACAAGGTGGAGGGCCGGATGAGGCTGCTCGTCGCGTGCTCACCCCCCTTCGACCCCGAGGACGTGCACGCGGAGGGATGATGAGCTAAGCCTACTCCGACCCGAGCGGGAGTGATGGAACGGGTGAGCTGCCTGACCTCCCGCGTGCGCGCCACCCTCCGGCTGCGGGTGCCCGACCCGGTGCTCCTCGCCCTGATTCCGGACGCGGACCCCTGGTGCCGCGTGCGAGACCGCCGCATCCACCTGCGAGGCGACGGCTTCGGGCCCCTGAAGCACGCCGTCGACGACGTGCTTCGGTGCGTGAAAGCGGGCCTGTCGACCCTGAGGGTGGCCGAGAATGCAGCCGCTGACGCGGAGGAACAAGGACGAGCACCCGGCCGTGACCGACCCGGACACGACGATCATCCTCGGTGACGTGCGGGCGAGCGAGGACTGCGTGATCGGCGAGCGCGTCCGGCTGGGCCCCGACGCGAGGCTGCGCGGCGCCCTGATCTCGGGCGAGTCCGTGATCTACAACGCGGAGCTCGAGGGGTGCGCGGTGGGCTCTCGAACCACCGTCACGGGCCGGGTCTCGGAGGGCGCCACCGTCCACCACGGCTCCGTGCTGGGGCAGCTGAAGGTCAGCGGGGACCTCGAGCCCCCCACCGTCGGCCGGGGCGCCCTGGTCGGACCCGGCGTCTCCCTCCTACCCGGCGCCGAGGTGGGCGAGGAGGCGGTGCTGCTCCCGAACAGCGTGGTGACCGAGCGGGTGCCCCGGCGCGGGGTGGTGGGGGGCAACCCTGCGATGCCCCGCGGCGTGGTCGTGGACGCGGAGCGGGTGGAGGTCGAGTTCGACGGCTCGGAGTTTCAGGTCGAGGGACGCCGGGGGCGCGCCTTCAACCTCAGGCTCGCCGACGGCGGGCTGGAGATCGAGGAGGGACGCCCCGAGGAGTTCGGGGTGATCGCCGAGGAGCGGCCGCGGATCGTCCGACTGGGGCACGCGATCGAGCTCCCGCGCCGACCCTTCACCTTCCCCCTCCACGTGCTCCACCTGAGGATCAAGTAGGGGGACCGCCGGTGCCCGTCCGGGACTCGGTCCTCATCGACACGAAGGTGGAGGAAGGGCTGGTGCTCGGGAGCGTGCTGGAGGGGTGCGAGGTCCGACGGGCGGCGGTGGTCGGCACCGTGGCCCGCGGGGAGCGGTTCCGGGAGACCGTGGTGGTGGGCGGCCGCGAGGTCGACGGTAGGGTGATCACCGTGCCCGTTCGGGCCGGGGAGTGGGGGGCCGCGTCCGGGGAGGAGGAGGCGCGCGTGCCTGGGGACGACGGTGACGTCCTCGCGATCGTGGCGGACGCGGGCGCGATGGGCCTGCTTCGGGACCTGCTGAGGCTGGAACCGCGCCGGGTCGGCCTCCACGCGCTGTTCACGTTCTCCGGCCCGCTGCCGGGCCGGCTCCGGCGGAGGATCGTGGGCAACCTGGACGTGTTCCGGGAGTGCTGCCCCTGCGCCTACCTGCGCCTCGGCGACACCGTGCTCGCCTTCCGGGGAGGGCGGCAGGTCTTCGGCGAGCCCGAGGAGGTGCGGTACAGGGACGTGCTGGTCGTGCGGGAGGGCCGACCGGCGCTGTCCGCCTGGCGACCGGCGGCCCGCAGCGTGATCTCCGAGCTCGGGGCCGGGTGACCCCGCGTGGCCGACCCGCGCGAGCTGCCGGAGCTCTTCTGCCGGGCCGTCGCGATCGAGGCGCTCTCGGGCCCGAAGCCCGGGCTCGTGGACCCCGTCTCCCCCAGCCCCCATCCGGACATGGGGCCCCGGGAGTTCTGCCTCTGCCTGCCCGCGCTGAGGAGGTGCCTGCGTGAGGCGCTGGAGCTCGGGCTGAGTCGGGAACCGGTGGAGGAGCTCGTGCGCCGCCTGCCCGCCTGGAACGTGGACGTGCTCACCGCCTCCGCCGGCCCGAACCCCGTGCGCGGGGTCCTGTTCCTGGGGGCCGTGCACTGTTACTCGGCCGGGTGGGAGCGGGACCCCATGCCCGTCGATCGGATCCGGGAGGTGGGCCGGTTCTGCGCGGAGCGCCTGTGGGATCGGACGGAAACGAAGTGCGGTCGAAGGCGGGTTCGGGAGGGGCTGGCCGGGATCTTCGGGGAGGCGGCCTCCGGGCTCGCGACGGCCAGGACGGTGTCGCTCCCCACCCTGGTCTCGGTGCTGAGAAGGGGCGGCTCGCTCGAGGAGGCCGTGGTCCAGTCGGTCCTGGCCTGCATGGCCGTACTGGAGGACGCGGGGCTCCCACCGGGGGATCGAAGGTGGGTCCGGCGCCGGGCGCGCCGGGTGCTGCGGCTGGGCGGGGTGATGACCCCCAGGGGCCGGCGGGAGCTCTGGTCGTTCGTGCGGGAGTGCCTCGAACGCCGCGTCAGCCCGGGCGCGTCCGGCGACGTGACGGTGGTCGGGCTCGTGATGCTGTTCCTCCGGTGGGGCCGGGACCTTGCTTCCCCGTATCTTGATCCTCCGGGACGGTGGCGTGGGGGAGCAGTGGGGGCGGACGGTGCGGCTCCTGGTGCGCGGGGACGGGACGAGGGTGGTGGCCGCCCGGGGCGATAGGAAGTTTTTTAGTCCGGGAGAGGTGAGAGTTGAAAGAAGGTTAACGCCCTGGGACGCCTACCGGGAGATCTGCCCGAGGCTCAGGCTCGACGCGCTGGAGCCGCCGGAGGACGCGGGTCACCCGGTCGACCCCGAGGTGGGGTACCGGGTGCTGGAGCTCCTGTCCGTGCTGTGGAGGTCCGGGATCCGCGACCTGGGCGTCGTCGGGACGGTGGGCTGCGCCGCCCCGCTTCACGACCTGACGGTGGGGAACCCGGTCGGGTGGACGAGCCTGCGGGTGGCGAACCCCGGGTCGGACCTCGACTTAATAATCCGGGAGAGGAAAACCCTACGAGCCCTCCTGCGCCTGGGGTTCCGGGTCGTCAGACGCCGGGGCGATGGCGCGGTGCTGTCCCCGGACCGCGTCACGGGCTTTCGAACGCCCAGACTTGACGTGAGGTGGGGGTGCGACGTTGGCGGACGATCTGGATAGCCTGCTGCCCGACACCTCGGAGAGCGTCAGCCTGAGCGCGCTTAAGAACCTGAAGAACGAGCTGGAGGAGTTGTCGGACAAGTCCGACTCCAACCTGGAGGAGCTGACCGAGGTGCTGGACGACCTGATCACGCTGATGGAGCGGACCGGGGTGGAGAACCTCCGGGACCTCGTGGAGAAGTTCGAGGACCTGCGGCGGGAGAAGAAGCGGCTGGAGGAGCTCCTGCAGGAGTACTTCAAGCGGCTGGAGGAGCTGGAGCGGAAGCTGAAGGCCCAGGAGGAGAAGCTCCGCATCGAGGCGCGGCGCCGAAAGACGCTGGAGCGCGAGCTGGAGATGGAGCGGGACGAGAAGGCCGAGCTGCGGGAGGAGCTGCGCCGGAAGGAGGTCATGATCGAGAAGCTCCGCAACGACCTGCAACGGCTGAAGAAGCCGCCCCTGATCGTGGGCACGGTGGAGGAGGTGCTCGAGGACGGTCGCGTCATCGTCAAGAGCTCCACCGGCCCGAAGTTCGTCTCGAACGTGAGCCCCACCGTGGACCGGGACGAGATCCAGCCGGGCGTGAACGTGGCCCTGAACCAGCAGAGCATGGCCGTCGTCGACGTGCTACCCTCGGAGAAGGACCCGCGGGTCACGGCCATGGAGGTGGAGGAGGAGCCGGACGTCACGTACGATGACATCGGCGGGCTGGACGAGCAGATCCAGGAGATCCGAGAGGTCGTGGAGAAGCCGCTCAAGGAGCCCGAACTGTTCGAGAAGGTCGGCGTCGAGCCGCCGAAGGGCGTGCTCCTCTACGGCCCACCGGGCACGGGCAAGACCCTCCTCGCCCGCGCGGTCGCCCACCACGCGGACGCCACGTTCATCCGGCTCGCCGCGCCCGAGCTCGTCCAGAAGTTCATCGGCGAGGGCGCCCGACTCGTCCGCGAGCTCTTCGAGCTGGCCCGGGAGAAGGCCCCGAGCATCATCTTCATCGACGAGATCGACGCCATCGGCGCCCGACGCATGCGGGACGCCACGAGCGGTGACCGCGAGGTCCAGCGCACGCTGACGCAGCTCCTGGCCGAGATGGACGGCTTCGACCCGCTCGACGACATCAAGGTCATCGCCGCGACCAACCGGAAGGACATCCTGGACCCAGCGCTCCTCCGACCCGGCCGGTTCGACCGACACATCAAGATCCCGCTGCCGGACGAGGAGGGCCGCTACGAGATCTTCAAGATCCACACGCGGGACATGAACATCTCCGACGACGTGGACCTGAAGAAGCTGGCCAAGATGACGGAGGGCGCCTCGGGCGCCGACATCAAGGCCATCTGCACCGAGGCCGGAATGATGGCCATCCGCGAGGACCGAGACGTCGTCACCATGCGCGACTTCATCAAGGCCGTCGAGCGCGTCCTGGGCACCAGGGAGGAGGAGGGAGAGTACAAGCGGGCGTACCACTAAACCCCCGGCGCGGATGAAGAGGCGGTTGCTGGCGGACCGGCCAGGGATGATGAGTAGTGGGCGAGCGGACCTACCTACGGGTCGGGGACCTCACCGTCCGGATCCTCCCACCCGATCGGGCCGCACCCACCGTGCGACGGCTCGCCTCCGAGCTCGACGCCGACGCCCCGGGCGAGCTGAAGGAGACCGTCCCCGTTGACCTCCTCCAATCCGACTTCTTCTCCCCCGACGCCCGCGTCCTGATCGCCCACCGACGGCGCCAACCCGTGGCCTGCGTCGGGGCCGATCCCGACACCACCCGCCACCCGCACAACGTGTTCGGCCTGATCGTCTCCCCCCGAGTGCGACGCCGGTACCAGATCGGCCACCTGCTACTCGCCGCGGCGCTCAGGTTCCTCCGGGAGTCCGGCGCCGACGTCGCCCGCACCACCCCCATCCGACGCGCCCTCCCCTTCTTCACCGGCATCCGGGCGGACCCCACGCACGTCTGGAAAGAGCTGGACCTCCGGGTCCGGTGGTACCGGCGCACCCGGGACGAGTCCTTCCTGGACCTCTCCCGGCTCCCCACCGAGCTGCGCGAGGACCTCCGACTGATGAAGGTGGAAACCGCGGACGCCCACCGCGAGCCCACACCATTTCATATGCTGGACCCCGAGCGACCCGTCCACACCTTCCGGTCCGGCGTGAAGGGGTTCACCCTGATCGCGAGGCTCGGGGGCCCTCACCGGTGGAGGTGAGCGTCATCCTGCCGACGTACAACGAACGGGACAACCTCCCGCACGTCATCCCCCGGATCGAGCGGGTGATCGACCGGGAGGGCTGGGACGCGGAGGTGCTCGTCGTGGACGACGACTCGCCGGACGGCACCGCCGAGGTGGCCCGGGAGCTGGCGGAGGAGTACGGCAACATCCGGGTCATCGTCCGCAAGGAGCGACCGGGGCTCGGCCTGGCCTACCGGCGCGGCTTCCGCGAGGCCGAGGGGGACGTCGTCGTTTGCATGGACGCCGACGGTCAGCACCCACCCGAGTACCTCCCGAACCTCGTGAACCCGGTGCTCGACGGGGCGTGCGACTTCGGACTGGGCTCCCGGTACGTGGAGGGGGCCCAGGTGGAGAACTTCCCCTGGTACCGGCGCCTCAACTCCTGGGGCGCCCGGGTCGTCGCCAGGATCCTCCTGAAGCTCCCCTACCGGGACCCCACCAGCGGGTTCCGGGCCATCCGCCGCGAGATCCTGGAGGAGGGCCGACCGTTCGTCTCCGAGGGCTTCGAGATCCAGGTGGAGACGCTGGCCAAGGCTCACCACATGGGGTACCGGGTCCGGGAAATCCCGTTCACGTTCCAGCCCCGGGAGCACGGCTCCTCGAACGTGGGCCTGCGGCAGATCCTACGCTACCTGCGCGGCGTGATCCGAATCCGCAGGGACCTGCGCCGGCGCGGCCTCCTGTAAACGATTTATCAGCGGGCCCGGTCGGCCCGGCCGGGCCGAGCGATGCGCGTGGTGGTCGTTGGCGGAGGGGCCGCCGGCATCACCGCCGCCCGGACCGCCCGGGAGCGGGGCGCGGAGGTCACCCTGATTACCGAGGACGACCGCGTCGCCTACTCCCCCTGCGCCATCCCGTTCGTGCTCTCGGGCGAGATCGAGTGCGCGGAAGACATCGTCATGAGGTCGCCCGAGTACTACGAGCGCATGGGAATCGACCTGCGCCTGCGGACCCGGGTGGAGGAGGTGGACCCGGAGGAGCGGGTGGTGGAGACCGAGGACGGGACGATCGAGTTCGACGCGGCGGTGCTCGCCGTAGGAGGTGAGCCGCTGATTCCCCCCATCGAGGGCGCGGAGCTGGACGGAGTGCTCACCGTGCGCCGGTTCTCGGACATCGAGCGGCTGGAGCGGGCCGTTCGCTCCGCCGAGCGCGCGGTCGTGGTCGGGGCCGGTCCGATCGGGGTGGAGATGGCGCACGCGCTGCACCGGCGCGGCCTGAAGGTCACGCTGGTCGAGATGCTGAACCAGGTACTACCGCAGCTGCTGGACCGCGATCTCGCCGCCGAGCTCCAGGAGCGCATGGAGAAGGAGGGCGTCCGGGTCCTGCTGGGCGACCCCGTGGAGGAGATCCGCGGGGACGGGTCGGTGGAGTCCGTGGTGGTGGGTGGCGAGGAGCTCGAGGCGGACCTCGTGATAATGGCGGCCGGGGTCCGGCCCCGGACCGAGCTCTTCGAGGCCATGAACGCCGCCGTCACCCCGTTCGGGGTCGAGGTGGACCCGGCCCTGCGGGTGAAGACCGAGGACGGCGGCGTGTTCGAGGGGATTTACGCGGCCGGGGACTGCGCGGCCGACTGGTGCCCGATCACGGGTGAGCCGGTCCCCAGCCAGCTCGGGACCGTGGCCGTGCGCCAGGGTCGCGTCGCCGGACTCAACGCGGCGGAGGGTCCTCGGGTGACCTGGCCGGGAACGCTCAACACCGCGGTGGTCTGCGCGTTCGATCTGGAGGCGGCCGGGTGCGGGCTCACCGAGGCCCGGGCCGGGGACGTCGGGATGGAGGTGGTCTCGGCGACCGTCAGCTCGACGACCCGGGCCCGGTACTACCCGGG
>Ga0256842_1001533_pt1 | contig 18275 bp, 3 predicted proteins | sample 4559240metaG_FD_185973 | JGI IMG/M metagenome (GOLD analysis project Ga0256842, IMG submission 185973) | Hydrothermal vent microbial communities from Guaymas Basin, Mexico - 4559-240 | ecosystem: Environmental > Aquatic > Marine > Hydrothermal vents | place: Mexico: Guaymas Basin | collected...
TCTCTGATAAGTTTTTCAATTTCAGCATTTAAATCAATCTCTTTTACTTCCATCTCTTTAACCTCCTCCTTACTCTCTTATTTCTCTATACTATCATAAATCAGACACAATTTAAATAATACTTCCTAGGAGTGAATGAGCTTGTGAGGATGCATCGGCAGAAACAGGGGCAAGAGAATGTTTTGAAAGGACCGCTTAGGGATTTAGGGCTACATCATCCACCATGTCAGAGGTTTGTTGCTAATCAGGCATATTATATCTTGGGGCAGATAGCTTACTTATTGCTGGTAGGAATGCAATATAATCTTTTGCCAGAGAAAGCCAGAAGATGTCGTCCCTGCACAATAATTAAACATTTTTTAAGAGTGGCAGCCAAAGTAGTAAAACATGCTCGGCGATTAAAGATATGGTTTACCAAACAGATAGTGCATATTGATTGGATATATTTTGCTGCTACTCAATTAGAAAGGGGATTAGTTTTTAGATAGTTTTTATTTAAGATTTGAGAGTAGGAGTAAAAGGGGTTTTATTTAAAAAATGGGGGTATTGTGCTTAGAAAATAATTAAAGTAGGGATTTTAATTAGGTTTATTTTTAATTTTTACGAATTTTTTAAGAAGAGTTAATTTTTGGGGGAGATTTTTTTAAAATTTTTGAATAGACTTCACAATAAAGTTTACTCCTTCAACCTTAAGCGGGAATTTTGGGTTATAAACTTGACAAAAATTGAAAGTTAATTACAATGGAAAAATTAAAGAGAGGGGGGTAAGAAAGGACTTTTTCCTCTTTTAAGCCCTTTCTTAAAAGAGGAAAGTCTTCAAGAAAGATAACCTCTCCCTCTAAATTTTTCAAAAAAAATATCTTAACAGGAGTATGTTAAATATGTGTGGATAGCCTCAAATGTATTTAAATTTTATAAAAAGTTCTTTTTAAATTATTTTATTAAAATTTCAATTTTCTTTTTTATATTAACTGTTAATTTAGCTTATTCACAAGTAGTTTCTAAAGTTTTTATAAAATTTATAATAGTTGAAAATTCTACAGTAATTCCTAAGAAAGAAATAAATAAAATAATTTCTCCTTATGAAAATAAATATTTAACTTTTAAAGAGATAAAAAATATAGCTTCTAAAATTACAGAACTTTATATAGAAAAAGGTTATATAACCTCACGAGCTTATGTTCCTCCTCAGGATTTGAGTAAGGGAATTTTTCATATTAATGTCTTAGAGGGAAAGACAGGACAAATAATTATTCAGGGGGAACATCCTTTTTATACAAAAAATTATATTTTAAAATTTTTAAAACCTTTAAAGGAAGAAAAAGTTTTCAATAAAAAACTTCTTGAAAGGGCATTACTTCTTTTAAATGATAGTAAGAAACTTAAAGTAACTGCCAATTTAAAAAAAGGGAAAACTCCAGGGACGACTGATATAATCCTTAAAGTAAAAAGTTCCTTTCCTTTTGATGCTACTATCACTTATGATAATTGGGGTTCTAAATATACCAGTAGAGATAGATATGGATTGAATTTTTCTTTGGGAAATGTGATTATAGAAGGTTCAACTCTTGGTCTTGCCGAAATTAGAGGAAGTAGTGAAAGTAAATTACGTTCCTATAGTATATCTTATAATTTTCCTATAGGAGTAAAAGGTTGGAAAATGGGCTTTTGGTATGCTGCAGGAGATAGTAACCTTGGAAAAGAACTCGCTGTATTAAATATTAAAAGCTATTCCAGATTTTTGGGGTTTTTAATATCATATCCTTTAATAAAATCAGTAAATAAAGAATTGACTATACAAGGATCTTTTAATGCGCTTTATTCTAGACAAACCATGTTAAATCAAACCACTGCAGAAGATAGAATAAGATATATTCAAGTGGAATTGGATTACCGAAGAAATAAAGTAACTAGTCAGAATTTAGCTCAATTTTCAATTACCCAAGGTCTTGGAACTCTATTTGGAGGTATGTCGAAAAGTCAATATTCCAGTAGATATAATGCTTCAAATACTTTTACTAAATTCAATTTTTCTTTTATAAGAGTACAAAGATTATCTAATAATTTTTTTCTTTTACTGAAATTTAATTCTCAATATTCAGATGATATTCTTTATTCTTCTCAAAATTTTTATATAGGTGGACCTATTTCTCTCAGAGGATTTATGCTTACTCAATATGGAGGAGATAGTGGTTATTCTTTTTCTTCAGAAATTCGCTGGGCTCCTTTTAAACATAAAGATCTTTTTCAACTTTTGGGTTTTTGGGATACAGGGACTGTATTTTTAAACCATCCTTATAAAGGGCAAGAAAGACAACGGAGTCTTACTGGAGCAGGTTTTGGTATAAGATTAAATCTTCCTTTAGATTTTAGTTTTTTAATGGATGTAGGATATCCTATTCATCCTGATACTGATGGAAAGGAAAGACATGTAAATGTGTATATAAAGATAACTAAACAATTTTAAAAAGATTTTGAAGGGAGGATCCTATGAGGGAACTCTATTCAAATCTTGAAATTTTAAATCCTGAAAAACACAAAAATTTAAGAATTCTACCTCCAAAAGATTTTAAATACTTTAGAAATCTTAATAGTTGCGTAATTTTAGTTACAGAATTTTTCGAAGCAGCCAAATTTTATCCTATAGTATTTATGAGAACTCCTGCAGAAGGTCTTGTACCTGTAATAATTCTTGGTGCGGAAGATAATGTTTTTATAGATGAAAAAGGAAAGTGGAAAGAGGGATTTTATGTACCAGCTTTTGTAAGAAGATATCCTTTTATTTTTGTAGAGGATAAAGAAATTAATAAACAGGCAGGGGAGAGGAAACTTTTTGTAGGTATAGATAAAAATTATAAGGGATTTGGTGAAGAAGAAGGAGAAAAACTTTTTGATGATGAAGGGAAAGAGACTTCATTTTTAAAAGATGTGGTGAAATTTCTTTTAACTTATGATAGAGATTTTCAGCTTACTAAACAATTTGTTGATAAACTGGAAAAATTAGAACTTTTTCAAGGTATAGAGGCAACTGTAAAAACACAGGATGGAAAAACAGTAATAATAAAAAATCTTCTTGCAGTGGAGGAAAATAAATTTAATAATCTTCCAAATGATAAAGTAGTAGAGCTTTTTAAAAAAGGTTTTCTTGGAACCATTTATGCTCATTTAATGTCTCTTACAAATTTTTCAAAAATCGTAGGGTAGATGTTAGATCAGGGGGTAGGTCATGTATGGTTCCCTTAGAGCCCTTAGAAGAAACTCAAAAAAGAGATTAAGAAAGAAAAAAAGAAAAAAATATATAAAAGAACTATTTGGAGCGGTTTGTTTAACTGCATTTGTTACTGGACAGGTTTATGCTTTACCTGAGGGAGGAGAGGTAGTAGCAGGACAAGCTTCTATTATCAGGCCTTCCTCTGTAGAAATGCTTATAAAACAAGTTACAGACAAAGCAATTATCAATTGGTCTGCCTTTAATATAGCCCGAAATGAACTTGTACGTTTTAACCAGCCTTCTTCTATAGCAGTAGCTTTAAATAGAGTAATAGGACAAAATCCATCTGAAATTTTTGGAAAACTTATTGCTAATGGAAGAGTTTTTCTCATCAATCCTAATGGAATTATTTTTGGGAAGACTGCTGAAATAGATGTGGCTGGGTTTCTTGCTACTACTTTAGATATTAAAAATAAGGATTTTCTTAATAAAAAGTTTAATTTTAAGCAACTTGCTGATAAAGATCTGGCTTCAATCATAAATCAAGGGAAAATTAAAGTTACTGATAATGGATTTGTGATGCTGGTTGCTCCTTCTGTAAAGAATAAAGGGTTTATTTATGCAAAACTTGGCAAGGTAGTGCTTGCTTCTGGTACAGAGTATAAATTTGATTTCTTGGGAAATGATCTTATTACTTATTCTGTATTATCTCCGGTAAAAAGTAAAGTACTTGATTCTGAAGGAAATCAAATAAAAACAGGAATTTTAAATAAAGGAATTATCAAAGCAGATGGAAGTACAGTTATATTAACTGCCAGAGCTGCTGAAGATGTTTTCTCCTCGGTGGTGAATAATGAAGGAATAATTGAGGCAAAATCCCTTGTGTTAAAAGGAGGAAAAGTAATACTTGAAGGAGGGAATTCAGGAAAAGTTGAAAATAGTGGTATTATAGATGTTTCTTCTGCAGAAGAGGGGGCTCAGAGTGGAAAAATTTCTATTACTGGAGAAACGGTTGATAATTCCGGTAAGATACTAGCAAACGGTCTTGATAATTCGAATGCAGGATTCATAACACTCTTCTCAACAAGAGAGACAACCATTTCTTCAACTTCAGTAATAGAAGCTAAAGGAAAAGGTGTATATTCCCAAGGAGGGTTTATAGAGGTAAGTTCAAAAGGGACAGTTAATCTTGCTGGTGTTCTTGATGTTTCTTCAGATCAAAGTTTTTCAGGAAGTGTTATTATAGATCCTAAAGATGTTACTATAACATCAAATTGTACTGGAGGCGGAGATTTTATTGTAAATGCTGATAATAGTATAACAATTGTTCCTGGTGCTATTGTTTCTACAAGAAATGTTGGGTCCACTAATCCCGATGTTCAAGAAACTGCTCCTTCTATTGGTGATTCCGGTGATATTAAATTTACTGCTCCTAATATAACAATAGGTGAAAATGCTAACCTTCTCACTTTTGCAGATAACGGTTACTCTTCAGGAGCGATAGTACTTAATGCTACAGAATCCAGTAACGTTAAGATTGATATAGGAAAAGGAGCAGTTTTAAAAGGTGGAGATGTTAGGATTATAGCAAAAGCAGACTCCAGTGCTGGTTTTGGATTTAATGCTGATGATAGTGCTTCTCAAGTTGTACTAAGTTTTCTCAATTCAGCTCTTTCTAATGGTACAGAGAATCCAGATTATTATGCATATGGTGGTCTTATAAAGGACAAAGCTTCTTCCACTATAACTGTTTCAGAAGGGGTACTAATTGAAGGGAGTAAAATAACTATCAGTTCTAAAGCCTCTTCCTCTGTTGATGTTATGGTAGTGCTGCCTAAGACAAATGCTTCCTATGCAAATTCTGAAGCTGATTCTGAAATTGATATTAAAGGTAAAATTTCCTCCACAGGAGATATTGACATTTCTTCATACTCATATCAAAGTTTGAGTTCCCATTCTGAAGTTGCTATTGAAGCTCAAGAAGGACGTAATGCTAATAACTTCTATATAAGTATAGCCTATGGGAAAGGAGATTTAAAATCAAAAATAAATGTTGAAGATACAGCTATTATAGAAGGAAGTTCCGTTAACATTTCTTCCACTGCGGATAGAGAGATTTTTGTTCAGGGAAAATCTGGTGCCTATAAAGATGGAACTAGAAGCGGAGCTGTTGCTGTAGCAGATTTATCAAGCGATATAGAAACAACAATTGCCGGAACTATCAAGTCAAATTCTGGGAATATAGGTATTATAAGCAACTTGAACACAAATGATCTTGAAATATCTACCGGAGCAAGCTCTGGAACAGGATTGATAACCAGATATACAAGTCTTGATTACAATGTTGATGCAAAGGGTATGACAAAGTTCGTTGATAAAATATCTCCTGGGACAGTTTCTAACAGTAAAAGTAGCAAACTCTCCTTTTCTGCTTCACTTACTTATATAAATAGCTCTTCAACAATAAAAACTAAAATTCTCTCTGGAGCTGTTTTAAACTCAGCTTCTAATTTAAATACTGAAGCTATCTGCTTCTATGACAGAGGGAACTTAAATTTGGGAGCATCAGCTTCTGTGAATAATAACGACGAAAGTAAAAAAGATTATTCAGCAGCTGGAGCTTTGTTAATTGCAAAGCTGGACGATGATATTGAATCTCATGTATATTCTGGAGCAACATTGGATGCTGGTGGAGATATTTTGGTTCATTCGAAAATAGATATTCCATACGGTGGAACTTACAAGCCTTACAATGGCGATTGGGATAGTATAAAAGATGTATATAAAGGAACTAATTATTATAAAGATGAAACTATAAACTTTATTAAAGATTATGTGGCACCTAACAGTAAAGTTATGAGCACTTCTGGAGGAGAAGTTGTAGGTATTGCTGGTATGGTAAATATAACCCATTTTTCTGAAACTTCAAAAGCTATAGTAGATAATGGAGTTTCTATTAACAATAGTAAAAATACCTATAGTAAAGTAACAGTAAAAGCTGAAAGTAACATTGTTTATTTCAATGTTGCAGGTGATTTAGCAGGAGAACTTAAGCCCACAGATAAAAGTGCAGTAGGAGGAGCTTATTCTGACTTTACTTTAAAGCAAATTACAGAAGCTTTTCTGGGAGGTAATGTTAATGCAACTGCAATAGATGTTAATGCTAATGCTAAAGATTTCTTATTTTCCTTAGGTATTGCTGGTGGGACCGCCCAAAAATTTGCCTTAAATGCAGGATTTTCTTGGATTGATCTTGAAAAGGAAACAAAAGCAGGTATTTCTTCTGGTTCAATATTAAACGTGGGTAATGACCTCTTGGATGGGAGTAACAGCTTACTTGTAGATGCTTTTGATGAAAGTAAAGTAATAAATGTTTTGGGTGGTATAGTTGTAGGACATAGTGTTGGTATAGGAGCCTCTGCTGTCTTTAATAAGATATCAAGAGATACAGAAGCTTATATTTCAGGAACTATTACTACTTCTTCCGATATCAAAGTAGAAGCAGAAAATAGTGGACTTAATCTTGGAATTACAATAGCAGGGACAGTAGTAACACAGGATAAATTTGCTGGCTTAGAAGAAGATGATCCCCTTGATGGATATAGTATTCCTAATCTTTTTGAAGAGAAAGGGCAAACTGTTAATCCACAATCTGGTCTTGCGGTAGTATTTGCTGGGGCGATAAACGACATAAATGATACCACTAAAGCTTATGCTGATGATTTGACCTTGCTTTCTCCTGATGGTTCTGATTTTTCAGATCTTACATTATCTGCCATTTATAATACTGGAACCTTAGCAATAGGAGGAACAGCTGCAGTTTCTACAACAGAAGGAACTTCTGCTGGCCTTAATGGTGCATTTATGGCTCATTATCAAAATATAGATACAGAAGCCTATGTTTTAAATTCAAATCTAAATGTCAATAACCTTGATATTACCGCAAAAGATAGTAGCTACACAATTGCTATAGGAGCAGGAGGTGCTATTTCTTCATCTGATAAATCTGGTGCTTTGGTTGGTACGGTTACCAAAAATGATAAAGAAATAACTCTCTTTGCTTATGTTTCTAATTCTACCCTAAACACCCAAGGTAATGCTACTGTGGAAGTTTCGGATACTTCAAGAGTTGCTTCTGCAGGTGTGGATATATCATCGGCGAGTCTTTCAGCTGGAGCATCTATTGCATTGAACACAGTTAATGGAACAGAAAGTGCATATATAGAAAATTCTGATGTTTCTTCCAATGGAACTATTTTTGTTAACAGTGATTCTAAAAGAAAACTTTATAGCGTAACTACCTCTGCTTCTGCAAATGGTAAAAATTATCTTTTAGCAGCTGCATCGGTTTCCATTAATCAATCTAATATTAAAAATCAAGCATATATAAAAGGTAAAAAGACTTCTGATGGAGGTATTAAAGGAAATGTTATAAATATTAAAGCTAATGATGATAATTCGATTCTTGTAATAGCAGGTTCTTTGACTCAATCAGGAGAAGGTTTGGGTTTAGGGACATCTTTTGCTTACAATAAAGTTTCAGATACTGCCAGTGCTTGGATTGAAAATACTAATGTTCAATCATCAACACTTAAAGTAGACTCAGAAATGAATTCAGATATTCTTGATATAAGTATTTCAGGAGGTATTTCCAAAGTTGGGGTTGGATTTAATGTAGTTGTTAATGATGTTGAGAATCAAATAGATGCCCATATTTCAAACTCCACAGTTAGTACCTCAGGAACAACAGGAGTAGTAGCGTATTATTATGGTAAAAATCAAATATATGGAGGAGTAGTTCAAGCAGGGAGCTTTATAGGAATTGGAGGTACTGGTACTGGAAATATAATTAAAAATTCAATTAATGCTTATATTTATAATTCGACTATTACAGCTCAAGGAAACACTTCATTGGATATTCCTTATGCTAAAGATAGTAATTTAAATCTTTCAGGGGTTGCTGTTGTTTCAAGTGGAAAAGAGAAACTTTATACAGGAGTAGCTACAGCTTCTTATACAAATGGTGGATATTTTAATTTTGACGGTTCTGCTTCTGTAGATAAATTTCAAGATAATACACAGGCTTATATTAAAAAAACAAAAATTAATACAAATAAAGATACTAATGTTAAAGCTTATCATGAAGTTGATTCCAAAATCGGAGATGGAGGATTAGCAGTAAATCCAGGGGGAGTCGCAGGTATAGGAGTTTCAGCTGGAGCAGTAGTTTTGAAGGACAATACTTCAGCTTATATAGATAATAGTGATGTTTATGCTTTAGGTACTGTTAATGTATCTTCAGAAACAGTAGAAAATCTTCTTATTACTGCCATTGCTGGTTCTGCAATGAATCAAATTTCTATTGCTGGATCTATTGGGTTTGTATTTTCAAATGAGACTAATAGTGCCTTTATTAATGATTCTACAATCCAAAGTGGAAGTGTTAAAGTTAACGCAAGTGATTCTTTCAATCTTAGAGATGGGAATAGTGCTGGTTTTATTATTGGAGCTTTATCAGCAACACTTGGTCCAGCAGGAGTGGGTGGTGGTGTTGGAGTAATTAATGTAAAAAATAAAACCTATTCCTATATTGCAGGTTCTACTATAGGTGGTTTTAATACCTCACCAGTAGTGGAGGTGACAGCTAATGCTACAAAAGACATTTATTATGCAATTGCTAATGTAGCAGCAGAACGGTATTTAGGACTTAGTGGATCAGTAGGAGTTATTTCTATAGGCACGAAAACAGAAGCTTTTATAGGAAGTAGTTCTGATAAAAGCTTAAGTATTACTGCAAGCAATGTTAATATCTCTTCTACTGATACTATCAAGTTAGAAGGTGGAGTAGGTAATGCAGCAGGATCAGGAGGTGCTTCTGTAGGAGCTGCTGTTAATGTTATATCGATTCATAGTTATAATAATGCCTTTATAGGCGATAACTCTTCAGTTACTGCTTCTTCTATAAATATTTCTGCTGAAACTAAGAGAGATGTTAATGTGAAAACTATAGGTTTTGGAGGGGGCTTGGTAGGCGTACAGGGCACAGTTTCTGTAATTAATATTGGTAGTGCTTTAGATTCAGATGAAGCAGAGGCTATTGGAGGAACTTCTGAGGGCGTGGAAAATAGTATTACTAGTCCATTTTCTTTTGATACAGGTTTATCCGAAGAAAATAAACAGCTTTCCGATGGCTTAGAGGGGGGAGATATTTCTGATGATTTGAGTACTTCTTCTTCTCCCTCAGATTTAACAGCTGCAGCGATAGGGAAACATACAACTATAAATCTTCCTAAAGGCAATCTTAATATTACATCCAAAAATGAAATAAATATTAATTCAGGGGTAGGAGGTGGAGCTTTAGGAGTTTTAAGCGTAGGTGGTTCTGTAAATATTGTTAGAAATTATGCTAATTCTGAAGCTTATATCGGAGATAATTCAAAAGTTAATATACCATCTGGTGTTATAAATATTTATAGTACCAGCTCTGTAAATGCTACTCTTGCTACATACGCTGGTGCCGGAGGGAGCGTTACTTTAGGAGCTGCTATATCTTATTTTTATTTGGGAGGTGATACTTTATCTTTCATAGGAACAAATAGCTCATTAAAAGGAAGCGAAGCTTATTTTTACTTAGAAAGTAGTTCTTCTTCTTCTACTAAAATCCAATCTATTGGAACCTATGCAGGAGTTAGCTTTGTAGCAGGAGCAGTAATAACTAAAACCACTATTCAAAAAAGTGCGAAATCCTATTTAAAAGATAGAGTCCATATAGGAGAAGACATAAATAAATTCAAAAAAATCCAAATAGAAGCTCATATTAATGATACTTTAGATTTATCTTCTTTACCTGTCAATGTTGGAGCTGTTTCTACAGATGCCTCTGTAACTTCTTTATTTTATTCACCTACTGTTTATTCTTACTTAGGAAATGAGGATATATTATATACAAATAGTAATATAACTATTTCTTCGGATCTTAAATATAACATTCAAAATAAAGCCACAGGAATAGATATAGGAATGTTTACTGCAGGGGCATCTATTTCTGGAATTAATATTTCTTCAGATGTAGAAACCTTTACTGGAAATAATACAGACATACATTCAGACGGTTCAGTAACTTTTTCTGCTAATATAAAAGATGGAGCTAAGGCAAGTGCTACAGCTACTTCAACTCATGGCGGTGCACTTTTAGGAGCAACAGGTAGTAAAGCTTCTATAACTTATAATGCAATGGTAAAAAGTGAGATAGGAAATGATAATACATTTGATGTAAAAAATAGCTTAGATATATTTGCTACAGACAAAGGAGAAAATTATGCTTATTCTACAGGACTTACAGGAGGGGGAATACTTGCTTTCGGATTAAGTTTTTCAAATATTTCTTTTACTTCTACTGTAAGTACATCTGTAGGAGATAATTCACAAATAAAGGTTTCGGATGGAGATATAAATATTCAGGCAGAGTCCAGCAATATTATTAGATCACAAGCCGTGGCAGGAATTGGTGGTGTAGTGAGCGGGGATGCTTCAAAAGCCACAACATCAGTTTCGGGTACTACTTCTGTAAGTACTGGTACTTCCTCAAAAGTTCACGCTAAAGGAACTATTAAAATTTCCTCCACAAGATCTGTAGATTTTAACAGTTTTGCCAATAGCAGAAATGCCTCTATAGCAGGGAAAAGTGGAGCTTATGCTGCTAATACTGTTAAGGATGAATATTCAAGAATAACAATAGGGAACTCCTCTAAGCTCGAGGCTTTTAAATATGAAATAGTATCTCTTAATAAACTTGACAAATTTGCCTCAAGTATTCTAAATGCAGATGAAGGCTCTGGTGGTGTTGTTGAAGGAGTAGCATCTTACAGTTCTACCAAAGTGTCTTCTTCAGGAGCAGAGGTAATTTTACAAGATAATGCTAATTTAAAGCTTGATGGAGATTTCTTTAGTAATGAAGATGTTTTAATAAAAGCTAATAATTTATTTGATTTTAATGATAAAGCGAAACTTAGTAGTGGTGGACTAATAGACCTAGCAAATGCTGAATCTTCGATCGAAGCTGATAATAATATATTCACTAAGGTAGAAATAGGCAAAAAGGCCTCAATTGACGCAATGGGAAATGTGATTATAGCTGCAGCTACAAGAGGTAGTGCTAATGTAGAAGCTATGTCATATACTTATGGTGGGGGAAGTTATGCTGATGGAAGTTCAAAAGCCTCTTTTTCTGTATGGGATAAAGTTTATATAAACTCAGAAGCAACGATAAAAGCTTCTCATTCTGTTTCTATTTTAGCTGGAGCTGATGATATTTCTGATGGATATTTAAAAACCCATGCTTATACCGATATTTATAATAAAGCTCTTGTTCCTTTTGAAGGAACACCTGATGCTGATGCTTATTCTGTTAAAAATGCAGTGGTTACTATTTCATCAGGAGCTTTAATACAAACAGGTTATGATATTAATATTACAGCTACAAAAGGTAATTTGGATGCTTACGGGTTTGGGAAAGCAACCGATGTTTATAAGGAAGCTCTTAAAGAAATAAAAAAATGGTTTGGAGATGACGACGGTTCTGTTGAAAAAACAGCAGGTACTAGTTACACAAGTGGAAAAGGGAATATTTATGTAGAGGGAAATGTAGAAACAGGTCTTTATAGGCATCAGTATGTTACTTTTGAAAAGGATTTTGATCCAGGTTTTTATGTAACTAGTTATACGAGTACTAATGGCACAGTAAAATATAAACTGGTGCCAAATACTGTTGTAAAAATAGATGGAGTATGGAAGGTTTATGATCGATCTGGACATTATATAAAAGAACTTAATATAGAACCAGATAAAATAAGTAATGGTATTTCTTGGAATCTTGTTACAGATTTCACAATTGAAAAAAATTTAAATGATCGTATTCAGAAATTGAAAGAATTAGAAACAATATATGGAGGAGATTCGGCTACTAAACAGGATATTGATACAGAAATTAAACTTTTAGAAGCGGAGTTACAAGATCCAGCTATGTATCAAACAACTCATGTTATTAAAATTGGAACTGTTTATGCTTCATCAGGTGATATTAATATAAGAGCTGATAATATTTATGGTTCGGGAAGTCTGAAGGCTCCTGGTGATGTAAGAATAGATATAACAAATAAATCTCCTTTGCCAATAGAAGTTGGGACTGTATTAATTCCTTGGAACTATGGTGGGCATGTAAGATTAAATGGAATCTCTGTTCATAAAGCAGATGATATAGCCAAAATAAATATTTCTCATATAAAACCAAATATTTCTATCACAGATGGAGAAAATTCTTCGGCACCTGTCATAAATATAAGAAGTTCTTACAAAAAAAATCTTTATACTTATGATCCCAATGGAAATCCTTTATATCTTTATCCTCCTCCAATTCTTGTAGGTTATACTTCAACTGATGGAAGCGATAGTGGTGAGACCTATATAAAGAATATGGGAGGAAAGGTTAATATAGAGAGTAGCGGAAGTATTATTGTAACAGAAGGTATTTCCGCCAATACAATCAGGCTTGATGCAGGAGGAAATTTCATTTTTAATGATCCCTCTGCTAATTATCTCGTTCTCGGAAGTCCGGAATCACAATTTAATCTCACTGCTTCAAGTGCACAAAACTTAATATCATCTTCTGATGAAGGAATTTATGGAGATTCAAAGTTAATAGCTGAGGCTACTCATAATAATAAAAAGTATTTTCCTTATGCAGATTCTCTTAATGCAATAAATCCTTATTCAGGATATACAATAGCTGGTAATAACATTTTTATTAATGCTGAAATTGTTGATATAAATGGTGTAATTCAAAGTGGAATACCTGATAGAGAAGTTGTTATTACCTACAATCCAATAACTCATAGAATTTTTGCTAAATATAGTGGTAATTATAAATTTTTTACTTTTGAGGATAATGAACCTGTGATTGCAGAAGGTATCGACGCTGAACTTAAGAATGGGAAGATATATATTTCGGATGTAGATGTTCAAGGAGGTACAGTATTTATATCTGGAAGAATTATAAATACTGGTAATAGTGCCAAGAAGGGTTGGATAAATGTAGTAGATGGTTATGGGAAAATCAATATTACCAATTTAACCCCTTATCCTATTGTTATAAAAGGAATAGATACAGGAGGAATTGAAGGTAAAATTATTTTAATTGATAAAAATATAGATAATACTGGAAAACCTTATAATCCAGATACTAGTAAATATTACTATGTTATAGAATATAAAAGATTGGGAAATACAATTTATGTATACGATAACTTGAACAGGAATAGTTCTACTCCAACCCGTCGTGTGAAAACTATAAATGGTAGAATAACAGATTATCAACCTTTGGAAGGTATTTACTATTACTGGACTGCAGGTACCACTTCTGGTAAAAAGAGAATTACAAAATATCATCATGAATATGATAAATGGCTTGGAGTAGTTAAGTATAATGATTTAAAATATGAAGAAAGTTGGAAAACCTCTGACTATACGATCGATCTTGATAAATCCGAGCTTCCAGTAGGAAATATTGTAGGATATTATTCAGATTACACGCAACCTTATTATATAAAACATAAATCTACTAAAATTGACGGAGATACTACCACTCAGGTGAATGTTACTACAAAATGGATATGGAAATGGTATGGACCTATAAAACATACAGTTGTGGATTGGAAAGTAACTCACTACTATACACAAAACGATTACTATTTTAACTATGTAAAAGCTAACTATCCTATAAGGATTCATTTTATAGGTTATGATAAAGGGAAAATAGATATTTCTTCTAATTCCGGAATTGTTATAGATGGTATTATAAGAAACCCTCAAGGAGTAACTACAATAAAATCCGCGACTAGTATTACTGCTTCTAATCTTTCACTTATTCAAGGGGATCAAATAAACTTAACTGCAAACACTATAGGAACTTCAAATGATCCTGTTAAGGTTACAGGAGCTATTATAAATGAAAGTATTATTACACCAAAGGTAACTATAGAAGCTACCTCTGATATAAATCTACAATCTGTTAACAGTGACTTGCAGGTATCAAGTATTATTACTACTGGTGATGTAAATATTGTTTCTGACAAGAACCTTGTTATAAAAACTTATAATCCTTTTGATTCTACTTCATTAACAGGAGCATTTATAAAAGGTAAAAATATTTACTTAAATTCTAAATATGGAAATATTTCTGCATCTAATAGAAATTTTATAAATGTTGATATTGATGCTAAAAATGGTGGTCGGTTAACTGTTCTTGCAAATACAGGGGATTTACGAATTAGAGAATTGACAGGCGATCTTAACGTTTATCAAATAAAAACTTCTGGAGATGTTTATATAGAAGTTCCTTTTGGTGATCTTGTAGATGTAAATCCAAATGAAAAAAAAGATGATAGAACAATAAATCAGCTTAAGGAACTTTGGAACGAGCTTGGACTTACAGGGGATGCTTCTCAGCAGCTCCAAGAGGAGCAAATAAAAGCTTATAACAGAATGATGGAGGCACAATATCAGAGTTATTGGAGAAAATACAGGAATTTAAAAGTAAATTCTGATGGTTCTTATTCTTATTCTCCTTATGAACCTGTTCAGTTTAAGCTTTCTGATAAAGAAATAGATGCTCTTAAATCAGCAGGTTGGACAGATGATATGATAGCTGATTATGAAAATAAGATGACAGATTTTTATAATAAATGGGGACATGAAAATTACAATCCTAATTTTACATATAATGTTAAGACAGATGATCCTGATCAATATAAATTACTTACTGATAATTCCTGGGCTGATCGTCAACTTGAGCACCCACTTCCTTCTTTTCTTTTTAAGAAAAATGTAACTGATACTGTCTATATGGATGAAGATCCGAATATTGTAGGAAACAATGTTTATCTTTTTACTGGCAAATCTATAGGTATAGATAAAAATGATATTATATACAATTATGCTGATCCTAATAGTATTCCTGAAAATGAGAGAGAAAAAGTTTACTTGGCACTGGCAGCAGCAGAAATAGGTGATGTTAAGATAGATACTGATAAGAAAGAAATAATTATACACCAAAGAGATGATATAGATGTTAAGGCAAATGGGAAGGTTACTGCAATAGCAGGAGAACATGTTTATCTGGGATCAGATTCTAATATAGAAGTACATAATCTTTACAGTAGAGATGATTGGGTTAGACTTAAAGTATATGGAGATATTCTTGCTTCAGCAGGTATATTAAATGTTTCAGCACCTCAGGGTTTAATTTTAGAAGCAGCTAATGGAAAAATAGGGACAAAAGACATACCACTTTCTATATATTTAAAAAATGGCTCTCCCTTGGTAGCAAGAGCTCAGGGAGATATAAATCTATTTATTCCAAATGGTAATCTTTATGTGGGATATATTTATACCCCTTCTGCTTTAACTTTATCAGTACCCAATGGTATCATTCATGATTGGTCTCAGGATGTTTATGCAGATATTAATGTTGATAGTGCCATAATTTCAGCAGTAGGAATTGGAGATGCTGGAGGTCTTGATAAAGCACTCAATATAGATCTTAATAGTGGTGATTTAAATATCTATTCTACTGGGAATGTAAATATCTCTTCTGATTATTCAGTAAATCTTAAAGATGGCGCTATTAAAGGAACTCTTTCTTTACTTACTTTTGGAAATCTTGATGTTAAAGGAAATGTTCTAGCCAATAGTGTAGAATTAACAAGCTATGGGAATGTGAATGTGGAACCCAGTAGCAGAATTTTTGCTTCCAAAGGACATATTTTTATTTCTGGAAATAAAAATCTTAGTATAAATGGGGTTTTAAGTGCTAATGATTGGCTTGCTTTGAAGACACAGAAAGATATTTCTATTTCAAATTCAATTTATGGTGCTAATTCAGTAACTATAACAGGAGGAGGGAATAGTAATTTTATTCAGAGTGGAGGTAAAATTACCTCTTCTTCTGGATTTATAAACATTTTAGAAATTTCTCAATTTACACAAAATAAAGCTGCTGGTATTTCAGCTCCTCAGGCTATTAGTGTAAATGCCACAGGAGATTTAAGATTTTCTGGATATCTTTATGGTGGAAATATTAGTCTTTCTTCTTCCTATGGTTCAATCAGTCTTGAAGGACCTGTAGAAGGTTTCGCAGATCTTTTAGTATCTTCTTATGGTAATATTAAAACTACATCAAATGTATGGACATATAGTAAGATTAATTTTAAAGCACAACATGGTTATGTGTATATTAAGGGTGGAGTTTATGGCGCTCATTCTGTTGATATAATAGCAGGTGAAGATGATACCTCTGATTTTTCAACAATTACCATAGAAGATAACTCTTTAGTAGCTTCTATAGGAGATATTTATTTGAAATCTTCTGGGAGTATTTTAAATAAAGGAAATATCAATTCAGACAGCTCTATAAACATAACCAGTAAATATGGAAATATAGAACTTCATGGAAATATTCATAGTTCTCCAGATTATAACCTTGCATTACCAGCTGACAAAATTTTAGAAGCACTAAATGAGGCAATAGATTATATAAATCAGAACAAAAATAGACTTATAGCTGATCTTTCTTCAGTAAATGATAATTTTAATGAAATGGTAAATAAGTCTTCTAATATATGGAAAAGTTTTAGAAATTATATTTCTTCTATATCAGTTACTCCTTATTTTACAGATACTGTTAATTTTGTTTTCAACAATGATCTCCAGAGTTATTTACCAGCAGAAAACATACCTTTGAATCAAGTGATAGATATAGTTTCTTCTATAACTTTACCAAATATTGAATATCATCCACGGAATGTACACAATGAACCTGCACCTGTACATGAAATTAATATATCAGCTTTTGGAGATATTGTTTCCGATGCTTTTATTAGTACAGGTGCTAATATTAGTATTAGTGGAAATAATATTAACTTAAAAGATATAATAGGGGGTGGAGATGTAAAAATTTCCTCTATTAAAGACATTAGTATAGGAAATTCCACTATAATTTATTCAGGAACAAATATAGAGCTTAATAGTGGAAACAAGCTTGATACAGAAGGATATTTGCTTGCAGGAGGGAGTGTAAAGTTAATTAGTGATGGAGAAATGAATGTTAAAAAAGATATTTTCTCAGCAGGAAATATTTTAGGTTATATGAATTCTTTAAGCATTCCAGAGTTTTTAAAGACTATTGTAGAAGGTGGAGAAAATGGCGTAGAAATAAAAAGTAATAAAGGAATAAATATAGATGCTAATATAGTTAGTTTAGGAAAAGTAAAAATAAAGGGAGATAATATAGATATAAAAGGTATATTAGGAGGAAATAAGATTAAGATTACTTCTCAAGGAGATGTTACTGCGAAAGACACATTAATGTATGGAGGAACTGGTATAAATTTTATAGGAGATAACATAAATTTCCAAGGAATAATGGGAAGTGACGGAGAGATAGGAGTAAATGGAATAGGTAGTGTGAGTGTAATAGGAGCAGTGTATTCATTCGGGAATGTAAAAGGTACAATGGATTTTAGTGGAATAGAGCATGGAGTAAAGGATTTAATTAAAAAAATAGGATTTAATGATCTTAGTAGTGGTATAGATTTTAGTGCAGGAGATAATTTTGATTTAAATGGAGAAATGATAACAGATGGAAAAGTAGGGATTAAAGGAAACGGTATAAACATAAGTGGAATAATAGGAGGAGAGGAGGTTAATATAGATAGTGGAAATGATTATAGACTTAATAAGGGAGGAATTGTTTTTGGATTTAATAGAGTAAATATAAAGAGTGATAACAATTTAGAAATAGAAGGAGCAGTTTTATCATCTGGTAATATAAAATTTCAATCTGGAAAGAATAGCAGTTTAGAAGGATTTGTAATTTCAGCAACTGCGATACCAGAGAGTGTAGATAGTTTTGTTACTAATCTTGGAAGGATAGATGTAGGAAATATAGAAAAAGATACAGAGTCTATAATTAATAAAAGTACAGATACTAATGTTATTGAAGTAAACAGTG
>Ga0256842_1001534_pt1 | contig 18274 bp, 15 predicted proteins | sample 4559240metaG_FD_185973 | JGI IMG/M metagenome (GOLD analysis project Ga0256842, IMG submission 185973) | Hydrothermal vent microbial communities from Guaymas Basin, Mexico - 4559-240 | ecosystem: Environmental > Aquatic > Marine > Hydrothermal vents | place: Mexico: Guaymas Basin | collected...
ATAAGGATTCCATTTCGCTACCGACATCGTCTAAATTATTAACTCCAATTGCTAATTGCATTCTTTTTAGAGAGCCGAAGGCGTTTATTATTATTGGAAATTTATTTCCTGTATTTTCAAACAAAAGGGCTTTGCCTCCATCTTTTGACTTAGATATTCTATCTGTTATCTCTGTTATTTCTAATTCAGGATCGACAAATTCAGTAATTCTAATAAGTTCATCCTTCTGTTCCAAAACCGAAATGAAATCTGCTAAGCTATTAAATGACATAATTGTTTCTTTTAGTTTAAATGTAACTTAACTATTTCAATCATTTCTGAAACAGGAACGTTGTTTTGTTTGTGTTTTTGAATAATATTAATTAATTCTTCAGTCATATTTAGATTTATCCCAAGGTATAAGGCTATATTTTTGAGCGTTTGAATTTCGCTAGCTTTTACCTTTCCATCAATTTTCATAAGAAATAACATTTGAAATAGGTGTTGCATTCTTTCGTTGAAAGAAATAGCTTCTTGCATTTCGAAGTCAATATTTTTATTGATGATATCTAAAATCTCATTTTCTTCGAGCCCATAATTTCTCCCAATATCAAGCATAAATCGGTATTCGTTTTTATCGATAATGCCATCGGAAATTGCAATCTTATAGAGGTCTAATAATTGTGTTTTTGCAATGTTTTTATTCATCTTGTAAAGATAAATTTAATATTGATTTCTTAATTTTATACAAGAATAAAATTGATAAAAAAAGCCCCTTTATGAAAATAAAGAGGCTTAATAGTTTATTGTTAAGGATTATTGAATAGTTATTCTTTTTGTGAAAATATCATTTTTTGAGATAAGTTTAATGATATAAACTCCTGAAATTAATTTAGATAACTGATACCTTTCTTTTGCTACATTCTGTACATCTTCAAAAACCAATTTACCATTTAAATCATAAATTTTGATATTAGTTTTATCGGCATTATTTAATGTTATAGTAAAAGTTCCATTGTTTGGGTTTGGAAATATATTGATTTTCTCCTTATTAACTTCTAAAACAGAAACGGTACTTGTGGTAACGTTAATTGTATAATCTTCAACCTCTCCATCGTAACCTTCTTCGCAAGACGTTGCAGAGCCTTCAGTTACGTCGGGGTCTTCGTACTTAGCAGAAACTCTCATTCTTGTAGCTCCAATAGATGCTCCTGAAGGTACCGTTATCGATAGGGGAGAATTAGATGTTGGTCCATCAACTTCGTTAGCTGCATTTCCCATTGCATATTCTTCTCCTGTATCATCAAAATCATAATCATGATTCCAGTCAATCCAAACTTTTCCAAATACTTGATAGTTTCCGTCAGTGTTTAAGTTTACTGTTAAATCATAGTTTCCGTCAACTTCTAAAGTTGTTGATATAGATGTGTAATCTTCGTATGGATTGGTTTGTCCTGTAGAATTGTTTATTGTATTTAAATTCACAAGTGTAATCGAAGTTCCGTAAGTTGTACTTCCGCTAGATGGGCAATAAGAAGGAACCGCCACATGAATATAAGAAGTTTTTGTTTCTGTATCGGAAGCCCCATTATTAACTGTTAATGTTACGTTATAGTCTCCTGCATTAGCATAGCTTATGCTTGGTGGATTTTGTCCATTATACGAGCTAGGGTTTCCGTTAGGAAAAGACCATGACCAACTTGTAATTGCAGTACCTCCATCTGTTGATAAATCTGTGAAGTTTACAGATTGACCTTCGATAATATTTGTATTATCAGCACTAAAATTAGCATTCAGATTGTCCGAGTTTTGAACACATTGCATCGCAGCTAGAGCGTCTATTCTTCCATGAGCAATAAAAGTTCCTACATCTACGCAAGTGTTGAATAAGCAAGTTTCTATTTCTGATGCAGAAAGACTAGGGTTGTAACTTCTCATTAAACCAACAAGTCCAGCTGCAAGAGGTGTTGCCATCGATGTCCCAGACATCATATTGTATTGACCAGAGATTCCATAATCGGAAGGGGCAACTCCGCTAGATGCATCGGTTGCGTTACAAGCTGTACTGCTTAATAAACCAGCTCCTTGAGCAGAAGAACCTCCCGGAGCAGCAATATCTACCCAACTACTACCATAATTAGAGAAGCTAGATTGAGAGTCGTCTTCATCTGTAGAAGCGACAGCAATAACATTGTCGTAGGCTGCAGGGAATGTTTCTTCATTATCACCAATACCATCATCACCTCCATTTCCTGCTGCAGCAAGGATAACAACATCGTTGGTGTTGCGCATGTATGTATACCAATTTTGTTCATTGTCGCTTGAACTAGGACCTCCAAGCGATAAGGATAAAACTTTAATGGGTTGGTCAATCATCCAATTCATGGTTTCTGATAAGTAATATAAAGCACCATCAGAATTTCTGCCGCATTTTGCAGTGTATAAATTAACGCCGCTGCCAAGAGAAGCTATTCCTGTGTTGTTGTTTGTTTCTGCACCAATTAATCCTGCACAGTGAGTCCCGTGAGACCATTCGTAAGTGTTTGAAGGAGGTGCTGAACTACCAGTTGTTTGTGTTTCTCCATCGTATGCAAGAACAACTGCGTCGTTAATATCTTCATGAGTGTCTAAAATAGCGCCATCAATAATTCCAACAGCGATACTATTATTACCAAAAGATATATCCCATGCGCCAGAAGCGTTAACTACGTCCAAAGGCCAATTCCAATTAACTCCTCCTACATCTCCGTTGTAAGGGTCGTTTGTTGTTGCAAAAAGATGATGTAAGGGAACTTTTTCTACATCATATAAACCTTTTATTTGGGATAAATCAGACACTAAATCTTCTACTTCGTTTATTTGTGAAAAATCGATTCTAATAATACGAAGAATATTTTCCGATTTTGCATTATTAAAAACTTGTTTAATACTTGTGACATTGTATTTGTCAAAAATGGGAGCTAAAAAGCTAAAATAATCGAGTCGATTAAGATTGGTTTTTAATTCTGGATTTTTTGTTAAGTCTATATATTGCTTATGACTAATTGCAAAATATACTTGCCCATCTATATAGTTTTTGTAAACGGTTTGAGCAAAGCCGATATTTGATAAAAAAAGAAGTACAACGACTACTTTAATAAGGTACTGTTTTTTCATGAAACTGATTTTAAGTGTGTATTTTAACGTATTTTTGTCAAAATTACAAAAATGTGATTTTATATCAAAGAAAATATGGCGTTAATAAAAGAAGTTAGAGGATTCGTCCCTCAATTTGGTGAAAATTGTTATTTAGCTGAAAATGCAACCGTTATTGGAGATGTGATAATGGGCGATGATTGTAGTATATGGTTTAATACGGTAATTCGTGGTGATGTAAATAGTATACGTATTGGTAATAAGGTTAATATTCAAGATGGTTCTGTACTGCATACCCTTTACCAGAAATCTACGGTAGAGATTGGCGATAATGTTTCTGTAGGACATAATGTAACTATTCATGGGGCCAAGATAGAAAATAATGTTTTGGTCGGAATGGGTGCTACCATACTTGATCATGCTGTTATTGGCGAAAACTCTATTGTTGCTGCTAATTCATTAATCCTTGATAGTACGATAGTTGAACCCAATAGTATTTATGCAGGGGTTCCAGCCAAACGAATTAAAACTATAGAGCCTAATCAGTCGAAAGAAATGATACAAAAAATAGCTAATAACTATTTGATGTATAGTTCTTGGTTTAAAGATGAATCTGAGAAGTAATTTAAGTATGAAAAAAATTGTATCAATAATATTTGTATTAGCTTCGAGTGTTATTTTAGCTCAACAGATTGTGCCTTCGGTTTATACCAATATCAAATTTATGGGAAAGCAAGGTTTTGCCGTTAACATTAATGACGAATATTATTTTGACAGGAATGAGGCAAGCTTTTATAATCTTCCAAATTTGATGGGGAATCCAATAGGAACTAACGAAGGGTTTGATTTTGATTTTAACGATAAAGAATTCTCAGGAACTATGTATTTTGGTTTTTTAAATTATGATGATTATAAATATATTCATCCTGTTTATTTTAAGAAACCAGTTAATATTCATGAAGGAAAAGCAAGTATTAATATGCTCAGAATGCGTGGAAAATATGATATGATTGATTGGGAGAAAAAAGGTAGAGGGGATTTAGCATATCGTATTATTGATGTTAATGGGAAGATTCTTTATGATGGGAAAATTGCTTTTAAAAAATCGAGTGCCTTTGAGGTCTTGCCAACTATTATTGAAGGACCAATATTATCTATTTTAACAGATAGCTCAGTTGTCGCTTCTTATACTACAAACTTTGATGTATTGACGAGTTTATCATATAATGGAAAAACAGTAAAAGAGTTAAAACCAGAACAAAAACATGAGATTAATTTAACAGGTCTGGAAGATAATACAGAATATCAATATTCAATTACCTGTTCAGACAATATCTATAAATTTAGTTTTAAAACTGCACCTATCAGGGGATCTCGCTCAAAGTTTACTTTCGCATACGCTAGTGATTCTCGTTCTGGAGCTGGTGGAGGAGAAAGAAATATATTGGGGACAAATGCATATATTGTAAAAAAATCGGTGGCTTTGGCCTCGCAGCAGAATGCTGTTTTTATGCAATTTACGGGCGATTTGGTTAATGGATATTCAGAAAATATGCAATTAGAAGAATTGCAGTTTGCTAATTATAAGGCTGTTATTTCTCCGTTTGCATCTTATATGCCCATGTATTTTGGGATGGGAAATCACGAAGTTTTGGAACGCTATTTTCCTGTTAAAGGGGAATATGGCGTTCATGTAGATCGATTTCCGTTCGATACTCAAAGTATGGAGGCGTCTTTTGCTAATCAATTCTCCCATCCGTTAAATGGTCCTGATAGCGAAGATGGAGAAAGTTACGATCCTGACCCTGATAAGCAAGATTTTCCGACTTATAAAGAAAATGTTTATTATTATACTTACGATAATATTGCAGTAGTTGTATTGAATTCAGAATATCTTTACAGTCCTAGTTTAAGAGATGTTCCCGAAACATCTGGAGGATTGCATGGTTACCTAATGGATGGGCAATTAAAATGGCTGAAAAAGGTTTTGAATTTATTTGAGAAAGATTTAAAAATTGATCATATTTTTATTACAGAGCATACGCCTCCTTTTCCAAATGGTGGTCATACTCACGATGCTATGTGGTATGGTGGTGATAATAAATACAGAACCATTATTGCAGGTAAGCCTATGAAAAGAGGTGTGATTGAGCAAAGAGACCAATATTTAGATTTAATCATCAATAAAAGTTCAAAGGTTAGGGCTGTATTGACTGGTGATGAACACAACTATTGTAAAACCAAGATTTCTGATAGTATGAATCGTTATCCTGAAAATTGGACTTTAGATAAACTAAAATTGAATAGAAGTATTTTTCAAATTAATAACGGAGCTTGTGGAGCACCATATTATGCACAAGAGCAAATGCCTTGGTCGGACTATACTTCAGGATTTTCAACTCAAAATGCATTAGTACTATTCGATATCGATGGTGATAATATTCATGTTCGAGTTTTAAATCCAGATACATTGGAAGAAATAGAATCGTATGATTTAAGGTAGTTTGGATACTATAAATATTAAAAAATAGTTTTGTCTAGGGAGAATGTAAACGAGATATCTATTTCCGAATTCGACTTAGTATTGACTAACTAACTAAGAGTCGGATATATTAAAGTGTAATATAAACTTTTTTCTTGTTGTTGTTTACTTCTTTCAGGACTAGACATTACAATAAATAAAAACGCTCAATCTAAATAATAGATTGAGCGTTTTCTATATCGAAATATCGAATTAACTTTTAATATTTGGTAACTGTAAGCCATAACCTTTTTTCTTATCTTCAGCTTTCAGTAAGAATGCAACAAATAGAGCAAGAACACCCAATCCTGCAAAAATCAACATCGGATTAGTGTAATCGTATAAAGGTACTGTTACCCCTTCTACTCCATTAGCAATTTGTGCTTTGGCTGCTAATACTTCTGGATTTGATTTATCTAGTACGACTCCAATTAAATATGGAATACCCATTAATCCCCAATTCTGAATCCAAAAAATTAATGAAAAAGCAGTTCCTAATTGATTCTCTGGAATAATTTTTGGAGTTGAAGGCCACATTGCTGAAGGCACTAGAGATAAAGCGACACCTAATATCATTGTTAATATAAGTGCAACAAACCAGTAATTTAAGATTGGTAATGAGAATATGGTATGAACAAAAATAATTAGTCCAGCTCCAATAATCATCATGGTAGCTCCTTTACCTTTTTTGTCATAAATACTACCGAAAATTGGAGTTAAGAATAATGTTCCAAGTGGTAGTGCAGAAGGAATTAATCCTGCAACATTTTGGCTTAATCCATATTTATTAACCATTAAATCGGCTGCATATTTGATAAATGGGAAGACCGATGAATAGAATAATACGCAAAGAACTGCAATTAACCAGAAACCTTTATTTTTAACAATTGAGAAGATATCTGAAAATTTGAAGGGTTCATCGCTATCAGTTTCTCCTGAGTCGACAATAGAAGCATCTAATTTTTTATCCATGGCCATATAAATAAAGAAGGAAATAAATCCTATGACTAGAAGTGTTAATGCAAAGGCAATTGGTGCCGAAATACTAGGCCCCATTTTTTCGACTAGTTCGCCATTAACTAATTGCGGATGTTTATCGGCAAAGAAAGTAGCTAGAGGAACCGGTGCGGCCATAGCTAATAAAGTTCCCATACGTGCAATAGCCATTTGCATTCCCATAGCCAAGGCCATTTCTTTCCCCTTGAACCATTTTACAATTATTTTAGAAACTGTAATTCCTGAGACTTCAACACCAACTGCAAAAATGGCAAATCCAATAGATGCCCAAAAAACTTGAGTATGTATTCCGAAAGTAGTGTCAGTTAGTAAAGTCGGATTTGATATGGCCCAAAATTTAATTCCAGCACCAAGTACCATAATCCCCGAGGATAGTAGACCAGTGAAACGCATACCCATTTTATCGAGGATAATTCCACCAACAATAAGCATCCCAAAAAAGACATTAAACCATCCATAAGAACTTGTAAATAATCCGTAGTTAGTACTAGACCAAGCAAATTCTTCCTCTAGCATTGGTTTTAAAGGTGACATTACATCGGTTAAGAAGTATCCAGCAAACATAGTAATCGAAATGATTGCTAAAGCAGACCATCTTGCTGTTGCAGAATCTCTAAGTGTTTTTTTGATTTGTTCCATATCTAATATTTTCTATTTGTATTTTTCGAATTCCAAAAGTGCATAAAATTTATGATTTATCAAAAAGATAAATTTGTCTATATTTGTAAATCGTTTAAATTATAAAGGTTTTACATGAAATGTTAAAAGTATTAAAGCTAGTATTAGTTGTAATTGTTTTGTTGCCGTTAGACAGTTTTGGTCAACAAAAAAAAGCAGAAGAACATAAAGATTTAGTTGAGTGGATGACACTTACAGAGGCATTGAAGAAACAAAAGGAGCAGCCGAAGAAGATTTTTATGGATATTTATACGGATTGGTGTGGTTGGTGTAAAGTTATGTCGAAAAACACATTTTCTAATCAGCAAATTGCAGCCTATATCAATCAATATTTTTACCCTGTTCGTTTTAATGCCGAAACTTTAGATACTCTAGAGTATTTGGGGAAGCAATATGTAAATAAAGGTACAGGAAGAAAACCTACACATGAGTTGGCATATATTTTTACCAATAATAGACCTTCATATCCAACTATTACCTATCTCGATGAAAAAGGGGAAATGATTCAGGCACTTCCTGGTTATATGGATGTAAAAAAAATTGAACCTTTTTTGGTTTATTTCAACGAAAATGCCTTTCGATCTTCTCCGTTCGATACTTTTAAAAATAATTTTGATAATACTTTTAATGATTCTATTCCAAATGGCGAAGGGCGAGTTCAGTGGGTTAGTTTCGAAGATGCTCAAAAATTGACCGAGCACGAGCCTAAACCTCTATTAATAGATATTTTTACTGGATGGAGTGTAACATCGAAAGTAATGGAGGCTACGACTTTTACAGACCCGAAAATTGCAGAATATATCAACGAACATTTTTACGCTGTACATTTTGATCCAACTACCAAGGATATTATTAAATTTGGAGGTATATCTTATGTGAATAAAGGAATAGGACATCCTTTTCACGATTTGGCCATCCTATTAACTAATCGTCAGATAGGGATACCTGCAACGATTTATTTGAACGAAAAGCTTCAGCTATTAAGTAATGTGCCGGGATATAGAGCTCCTGATGAACTTAGACCTCTTCTTGAGTTTTTTGGCGAAGAAAAATATAAAAAGCAGAATTGGCAAGAGTTTATGAAAATGTATACTGAGGAATTAAAAGAATCGGAAACTTCCATTCAACAAATAAAATGATAAATTTACAAATAGAGACTTCATGGGAAAGCGTATTGTTAGAAGAGATTAACTCGGAATATTTTTCTCAATTGAAGCAATTTCTTAATTTTGAAAAGGAGAAATATACTATTTATCCACCAAGTAAATTTATCTTTTCAGCATTCGATAAAACGCCTTTTGATAAAGTAAAAGTTGTTATTTTAGGTCAAGATCCTTATCATGGCGAAGAACAGGCGCAAGGACTTTGCTTTTCTGTTCCTGATGGCATTCGTATTCCGCCTTCATTAGTGAATATTTTTAAAGAACTTAAAACAGATATTGGGTGTGAGACTCCTAAAAGTGGAAATCTACAAAAATGGGCAGACGAAGGCGTTTTGTTAATTAATGCAACTTTAACCGTCCGTGCACATGAGGCTGGGTCTCATCAAAAAAAAGGTTGGGAGCGTTTTACAGATGCTGTTATTCAGAAAATTTCTGATGAAAAAGAAAATGTTGTTTTTATTCTTTGGGGAAATTATGCTCAAGGTAAAAGTAAATTTATCGATACATCAAAACATTTGATTATAAAATCAGTTCATCCCTCTCCTTTATCGGCAAATAGAGGTGGTTTTTTTGGAACTAAACCTTTTTCTAAAACCAATGATTACCTTAGATCAAAAAATATTTCACCCATAAAATGGAATTTATAAAATGCTCGAAGGAAAAAAAATAGTAGTGGTTATGCCAGCATATAATGCAGAATCGACTTTGCGAGAAACGTATGCAGAGATTCCTTTCGATATTGTAGATGAAGTTATTGTAGTGGATGACGCAAGTAGTGATCGGACTTCGGAAATTGCTCATCAGATTGGAATAAAACATATTATTAAACATGAAACCAATAAAGGGTACGGGGCAAATCAGAAATCTTGTTATAATAAGGCCTTGGCTCTAGGAGCTGATATTATTATTATGGTTCACCCAGATTATCAATATACACCTAAACTAATACCAGCAATGTCTCATATGCTCAGTAATGGTTTATATCACGTTGTTTTAGGCTCTCGGATTTTAGGAAAGGGTGCTTTAAATGGAGGAATGCCAAAATATAAATATATCGCTAATCGATTATTAACATTGTTTCAGAATATATTAATAGGAGAGAAGCTTTCGGAATATCATACGGGATATAGAGCTTTTACGAAAGAGGTTTTAAAGGATATAAATTATAATATTAATTCTGACGATTTTGTTTTTGATAATCAGATGCTTTCGCAGATATTTTATGCAGGCTACGAAATTGCAGAAGTAACTTGCCCAACAAAATATTTCGAAGGTGCTTCGTCTATTAATTTTAAACGGAGTTCTATTTATGGTTGGGGTGTTATTAAAACAAGTATCAAGCATTTTTTGCAGAAAAAAGGATTAGCCAGTTTTAAGATATATAATTAATATGTCATTGCGATGAGGAAAAAAGATGCAATCTGTTTATCAGAAAAAAAAGAGGTTACTTCACAAAAGATTGTAATTGATGAATCAATTTATAGATTTAAAACTTAAGAAATATTTGATAGATACAATGGCAGTACAAAAACAAACTTAATATTAGTATTATCCTCAACCTAAATCTTATCTTCAATGAAATCTATTTGTCCATATTGTAAGTCAAAAGATTATTCCATTCAATATCCAACTTTCGATATTTTTGATAACCATTATGAAGTGGTTAAATGCAAAGATTGTTTAGCATATTTTTTAACCCCGAATCCTCCCGAAGAATTGTTGGCAAAAGCTTACGATGATTCTTATTATGGAGGGGCAGAAGATGATGAGAAGTTTGAAGGTTTTATAGAGGAGGGTTTAAATTATTTCAGAAAACAAAGAGCAAAAAAAGTAGCCTCACTGTCAAAGAATATGGGTCGTGTTTTAGATATTGGTTGCGGTAATGGTCAGTTTTTAGAACAGGTTCAATTATTTGGTCATATTGAAATTTTTGGAACAGAAATGGAAGGCGGTTCTGCTGGTCGTGCAGCTAAAATAAAGTCACTTCAATTACAAATCGGAGAATTAAAATCAGACGATTTCGAGGATAATTATTTTGATGTAATTACAATGTTTCATGTGTTCGAACACCTAAAGAACCCCAAAGAATATTTAAGTGTTATTGATGAGATTTTAAAATCAAAAGCGTATTTGGTCATTTCTTTTCCGAATATTGATAGTTGGCAAGCTCAGTTTTTTAAAGGTAAATGGTTGCATTTAGATCCGCCTCGACATTTGTTCTTTTTTACACCAAAAGATTTTAAGCTCTTGATGAAACAGAGAGGTTATGAACTTGTAGAGGAAAAATATTTCTCGATAGAGCAAAATCCTTACGGAGCTATTCAATCTTGGCTAAATTTATTTCATAAAAAAAGAGAACTTTTATTTGAGAGTTTAAAAGGGAATAAAGCTTATGTAAAACAGATAAGCCCTTTTGTTTTAGTTGTAGAAAAACTTCTTTTTATAGGCTTTACACCTTTGTTTATTCTTTTAGATGTTATTTCTTCGGTATTCAAAAAAAGTGCGACAGTAGAATTTACTTTTCAAAAAAAGGCATAAAAAAAGCATCCAATAAATTGAATGCTTATGTAAATCTTATTGGATGCTATTACATGAAAATCTTAATTCCTACAGAAATGTTTCCAGTGTTAAAAACGTCGCTTGAATCAAAATCAAAATTAAAAGAAGAATCGTGCGAAATAGTACCGTTTTTAGCATCTTTATCAGTGTAAGTTGATTTAGTACTAGTGTAATCCATTCCAAATAAGTTGATTCCTGCCTCAAGAGCAATATTGTCTGTTACAAAATAATCTACTCCTAAAGATAAATCTATACCGAACGAAGAATACTTATTAACGTCATCATTGTCAACAGTTCCGTCACCATCATCATTTAATTTTAGATCAGAAGTGCTTCCCATAATAATGGGTAAACCAAACTCGCCAAATAAGTAAAATTTGTCGCTAACACCTTTATAATATCTTGCAAAAGGAGCAATTACAAAAGCACCAGATTTACTAATTTGATCGTAAGGATCAGTACCACCCGTAATTCCATTAGGAGTTGTTGTTTTATTTAAGCTATAGCCAATACCTAATCCGACTCCAATATTTTCAGTAACCATATAACCTGCTTGTGGAATTAACTGAAACCTAAATGTTGATGCATTGTCTATACTTGTTGTTGTTCCAGACGAAATGTTATCTGTAGAACCACTAGTAGTTCCAAAACCAAGACTTCCACCAAAGAATAAACTTCCTTGTTCAATTTGTGCATTTACAGACATGGCTGCAATTACAAATAATCCTAATACTAATTTTTTCATTTTTTTTGAATTTTATAGTTTTTAATATTAACGTAAGTTCAAATGTATATAAAATTCTGAATTATTTAATAATAAAAGTAAATAATCGTATAGGATATTGTTGGTAGGGCTTATTTTCTTATTAAAAGGATGTTTAAAAAAGTTAATTTTTGAAAGTTGGTTTATTATTATCACAATTTAAGACTAAATTTGCAAAAAATGAACTTTAGATTATGTTTACACTATTTAAAAAGGAGCTCAATTCTTTTTTTAGTTCCTTAATTGGTTATTTAGTAATTAGTATTTTTCTAATTGCTAATGGATTGTTTTTGTGGGTATTTCCGGGGGGATATAATATTTTAGATAATGGATATGCCACTTTGGAACCTTTGTTTTATTTTGCCCCTTGGATATTTTTATTCTTAATTCCGGCAGTAAGTATGCGTATGTTTTCAGACGAACGAAATTCAGGTACTATAGAATTGCTTTTTACCAAACCCATTTCTGAGTATCAAATTATTTTAGCTAAGTATTTGGCTGCCTTAAGTTTGGTTATTTTTTCGCTCTTACCCATTTTGATTTATTATATTTCGGTTTGGTACTTGGCTAATCCGGTCGGAAATATAGATGTTGGTGCTTTTTGGGGCTCGTTTATTGGTTTATTCTTTCTGGCTGCTGTTTACGTTGCCATTGGTATTTTTTCTTCATCACTAACAAAAAATCAAATTGTTGCGTTTATTATTTCCTTAGCCTTATCATATTTTATTTATATAGGATTCGATTCTATTGCATATTTAAGTTGGTTCAAAGGCATCGAAAATTTTATTTCTTCACTAGGTATTTCGGAACATTATCGATCTATTAGCCGAGGTGTTATCGATAGTCGTGATGTTGTTTATTTTTTAAGTGTAATAACTGTTTTTGTGTCATTGACAAAAATGAAATTAGAAAGTAGAAAATATTAATCTTTTATTTAGTGTTAAGATGAATTCAATAAAATCATATAAAAATAAGTCAATATCGCATTTCTTTTTACTGATAGCTTTACTGACTATTCTAAATTATATCGCGAGTATTTATTATACAAGAATAGATTTAACCTCTGAAAAAAGATATACCCTTTCCGATATTTCTAAAGAAACCTTATCCAATTTAGATGATATTGTGTTCTTTAAGATTTATTTAGATGGTAAGGAGCTTCCTCCTGGATTAGAACGGTTAAGAAAAAATGTGAGTGAGATGCTCAATGAATTCAAAGTTATTGGGGGCGATAATATTGCATTTGAATTTATCAACCCTAACGAAAGTAACGAGAAGAAAGAGAAAAATCAACTATTCCAAGAATTAATCAAAAAAGGTTTAAATCCGACTAATATTCAGCAACGTTCCGACGAAGGTGTCTTAAAACAGACCACTGTATTTACGGGAGGATTTGCGTATTATAAAGGTAACGAAGTTAGCTTAGATTTTTTAACGAATAATCCAACCTTAAATGCTGAGCAGAATTTGAATAATGCTATTCAAGATATTGAGTTCTCGTTAATGTCGAGTATCAAAAAACTTTCGAAGGTAGAACCTGAAAAGATTGCATTTATTGAGGGCCATGGCGAATTAAATAAAGCCGAGACTGCGGATTTGGGGAAGACATTAAGCGATTATTATAGTATCGAAAGAGTGGCTATCGACGAAAAGATCTATGCTTTAAGCGAACGTAGAGAGCGAGATGGAGATAAGTGGGCAGTGTTTAATAAGTATAAAGCAATTATTATTGCAGGACCAAGAAAAAAATTCTCGGAAAAAGATAAGTATATTATCGACCAATATCTTATGAATGGCGGTCGAGTGATGTGGTTGCTTAACGGAACAACTGCAAGCATGGATAGTTTAGCATATATGTCCTTTACTATGGCTATGCTAAACGATGTAAACCTCGAAGACCAATTGTTTACTTATGGTGTTCGTGTAAATGCCGATTTGTTGGAGGATATTCAATGTAGCAAGATTCCAATCGATGTTTCGCAAATAGGATCTAAATATCCTGACTATAAACTTTATCCATGGCCGTTTTTTCCATTAACCAGCTCGAATTTTAATCATCCGATTACTAAAAACTTGAATCTAGTTAAGATGGAATTTGCTAGTTCGATAGATACAATTGGAAAGAAAAGTGTTTTGAAAAGGACTCCTTTATTATTTACTTCTAGACATTCTAAAAAATTAAATGCTCCTGTTAGAGTTGGTTTAGATATTATTAATCATGAACCTGATTCCAGACAGTTTAATAAAAAGTATATCCCAACAGCTTACCTTTTAGAAGGTCAGTTTAATTCTGTTTTTGCCGGTCGTTTAACCGACCAGTTTGCTGGTTTATCTGAGATTAAATTTATGGATAAATCAAAAGATTCAAAAATGATTGTTATTTCCGATGCGTCTATTATGAGAAACGCATTAAAGCGTTCTTCTCGTGGTTATACACCTCAGCCACTAGAGAAAGATAAATTTACAGGTGAGATTTATGGAAATAAAGAATTTCTTATAAATGCGATTAATTATTTGTGCGATGATTCGGGAATCCTTAATATGAGATCTAAAGATTATAAAATACGATTGCTAGATACCACAAAAGTAAATGGACACAAGTTGTATTGGCAATTGATGAATTTGATCCTACCTTTGGTGCTTCTTATCTTATTTGCAATAATAAATTTATGGATAAGAAAGAAAAAATATACACAATCTAAACATTAAACATTGTTAAAATGAAAAATAGAATTTTATTATATAGCTTATTAATCTTATTAATTCTTATTGTGTCGGCACAGTTTGTCCCTAAAGAGAATGTACTTTATCCTCTTAAAATTAATAAAAGTAAGTCTACATTAAAAGAAGAGTTAAGTAATTTTGTTGTAAAAGATGTAGATGCAATAGATAAAATTTTTATTGCCGATAAACAAAATAATACGGTTACATTAACAAAAATTGATAATGCTTGGAAGGTTAATGATAAGTTCTACGCAAGAGAGGATGCTATAAAAAATATATTATTTGCTATTGGTAAGATGCGGGTTAAAAGACCTATTTCTAAGGCTGAACATAATGTACAAATTAAGCGTTTAGCTTCCGAAGGTAGAAAAGTAGAGATATATCAAAAAGGCAAATTAGTAAAGACTTATTATGTTGGAGGGTCAACACAAGATCAGTATGGAACGTATGTTATATTAGAAGGTTCTTCGGTCCCTTTTGTAGTAGAAATACCAGGTTTTCTTGGCTTTTTGACTCCACGTTTTTTTGCCATCGAAGATTTATGGAGAGAGAATTTTATTTTTAAAGCTAATCCTAAAAATGTCAATTATGTTCAAGTAGTTAATTCCGAAAATCATAAAAATGATTTTACATTAATTAAGAATGAGAGCAATCAGTATCAAGTTAAACTTTCAGAGAATAAAATATTGGCTAATTTAGATACCATGCAAGTTAAACGTTTTCTTATGAATTTTAAGAAGATTTCTTTTGAAGCTATGATTACTAATATGAGTCAAGAGAAAAGAGATTCTCTTATTAATTCGAATCCTTGGATAACAATAACATTAAAAGCGGGCGAAAATAATCGACAAGTCATTAAAACCTATCATGTTGTTAACGATGTTCGTAGAGATGATGAAGGAAATAAATTAGTATATGATCCTGATAGAATGTATGGTAGTTTTAATAATGGAAAAGACTTAGCAACAGTTCAGTTTCGTACTTTTGATAGGATTACCGTTAATCCTAGCTTTTTTCAAAAACAATAATGTAAGACCTTGTATTTAGTGAAAAAGTTATTTTTTCTTGATTAGTAATAATCCCAAGAAACTGATTATTCCATTAATAATAAGGAGTTCGAAGCCAATTTGATAATCGGCTTTAAAATAAATCATACTATATTTAAGTAGGAAAGTTAAAATGGGAGCAAGTATTAATACGTAGACCGATTTTTTATCATCGATATTATACTTTGTAAATAACCCAAATGCGTAAAGGCCTAGAAGCGGGCCGTAAGTATAACCTGCAGCATCGAATAGTAATTTAATAACACTGTCGTTACTTACCAAATCGAACAAAATAATTGTAATGGCTAATATTATGGAAAACATAATATGAATCTTTTTTCTAACCTTTATTTGGTTTTCTGGAGTATATTTATTTTTAATATCAATAATGTCGATCGAAAAAGAAGTCGTTAGGGAGGTTAAAGCACTGTCGGCACTAGAATATGCCGATGCAACAAGTCCTACAATGAATACTAAGCCTAATGAGATAGGAAGTCCTCCGTGAGTGGCAATCTCGGCATATAATAAATCCGCTTTTTCTGGAATACTAATGCCATTTTTATGTGCATATAAATACAATAGTGCTCCTAAGCTTAGAAATATTAAATTAACAGGAATGAGTGTTAGACTAAACCAATACATATTTTTTTTGGCTTCTTTGGTGTTTTTGCAAGTTAGATTCTTTTGCATCATATCTTGGTCTAACCCAGTCATTACTATAGTAATAAACATTCCAGAAAGAAATTGTTTCCAGAAATATTGAGGACTATTCCAGTCATCGAAAAAAAACATCTTGCTATAGTTTGATTCTTTAATCGTTTGGCTAATTTCGTTAACACTTAAATTCATTTCTTTGGCAATGAACCAAAAGGTGACAGAAACTGCAGCAAGCATAAAAAAGGTTTGTAATGTATCTGTCCAAATAATAGTATTTATTCCTCCTCGATAAGTATATATCCAAATTAATAAAATAGTGATGATTACGGTTACAAAAAATGGGATATGTAATTGATTAAATACGGTAAATTGTAAAACTCCAGCAACTAGAAATAAGCGAAAAGAAGCCCCAATAACCCGAGAAAGAATAAAAAATGAAGCTCCAGTTTTATAGGTAATAGACCCAAATCGTTGATCTAGATAGGTGTATATTGATACTAAATTTAGTTTGTAATATAAAGGTAATAGAATATTTGCTACAACAACGTAACCAAGTAGGTAGCCTAAAACAACTTGCATATACGAAAACTGAGAACTTTCTACCCAACCTGGGACTGATATAAAAGTTACTCCAGAGAGTGAGGCGCCTATCATTCCAAAAGCTACAATGTACCATGGCGATTGCTTGTTTGCTGTAAAAAAACTTTTATTATCATTCTTTTTAGAAGTTAAAAATGAAATTAGAATTAGTAATGAAAAATATAATATTAAAACAGAAATAATTAGTGATGCAGACATAAGTAAATAGATTGTTATTTAAATTTGTTTTTCTTACCTACGCTAATTCTAGCTATAAGTAATATTGTCGTTAAGATAAGTAAATTATCAATGTTTAAAAACAAAAGCTTATTAAAAGGTATTCAAATTTCTTATTAAATTTTTTCAAAAATATGTAAAAAGTTGAAGAATATCTATGTTAATAAGTATCTTTCTTAATACAGTTAATATATTTTAGAAAACAAATAATATTTGTAACTTTAAACCTCATTCAAACGTTGAAATAATAACTTTTATTAATGTAATTTATTCAAATGGAAATATCCGAACAAGATATTCAGTTTTTTATCAATGCAGTTAAGGATGTGTCAACATATAACTTTTCAGACTATTCTGATAAGTCTTTAAAAAGGAGAATAGAACGATTATTAGTAGAAAATAAAGTTAACCTTAAAGGATTAATTTTAAAAATTCAAAAAGATAATGCCTTTCTTGAGCAAATAGTTAAAGATATTACAGTAAATACAACAGAGTTATTTAGAGATCCTGAAGTCTGGCAAGAAATACGACAAAGAGTTATTAATAAATTAAAAGATAGAAAATCTATCAATATATGGCATGCAGGTTGCTCTACAGGGCAAGAAGTGTATTCTTTAGCTATTATGCTAAATGAAATGGGTTTGCTAGATAAATGTAACATTTATGCCTCAGATTTAAATACAGATGTGTTAGAGGTTGCGAAAAAAGGAGAATATAAGTATAGATTTAATTTGAATTATTTATCAAATTTTGACCAAGTCCTAAAAGAAAACTCGTACAATTATTCTCAATCTATAGATGTTAATTATGATAAATATTTTGAGATAGATAAAAATTCTGATAAAATTAAAATGAATGATTTCTTGATACAAAAACCATTTTTTAAGAAACTAGATTTGGTAAAGATGGATAATCTGTTTTATAAAGATTTTGATATTATTTTGTGTAGGAATGTTCTAATTTATTTTAATCTTTCTCTTCAAAATAGAGTAATTGACTTTTTTTATCAAAATTTAACAGATAAAGGATTTCTGATTCTAGGAAAACATGAGAGTTTGTTGGGTTATCCTGAAAACAAATTTGATAAGAAAGGAAAATTCTATCGAAAAATTGATGTGTAATTATTCTGTTATATAGATCGTTACGAGAAACAAAAAAAACTTCAAAAAAAAATCCAATATTATTCTTTCACAATAAGAATATTTTTTTAAATTTG
>Ga0256842_1001535_pt1 | contig 18264 bp, 12 predicted proteins | sample 4559240metaG_FD_185973 | JGI IMG/M metagenome (GOLD analysis project Ga0256842, IMG submission 185973) | Hydrothermal vent microbial communities from Guaymas Basin, Mexico - 4559-240 | ecosystem: Environmental > Aquatic > Marine > Hydrothermal vents | place: Mexico: Guaymas Basin | collected...
GCACGTATTACTTCACCAGGTGTAACAGTAGGAGAACCATTAGAAGAAAGGAAAGTATTAACACCCATAATTGGGAGTTCTCCGGTATGCTTTAATGTTTCATAATAAAGCGATTCTTCTTGTATTTTTCCTCTTTGGTAATTAGTTTCCATAGCTCCTAATACTCCACCACGCTCTGTAATTCTATCGAATTCTATCATTACAGCTTCCTCTACTAAGTCGGTAAGTTCTTCAATTATAAATGCTCCTTGCAGTGGGTTTTGATTTTTTGCAAGACCTAGCTCATGATTTATTATCATTTGAATAGCCATTGCCCTACGTACAGATTCTTCTGTTGGTGTAGTAATAGCTTCGTCATAGGCATTGGTATGCAGTGAATTACAATTATCATAAATTGCATACAGAGCCTGAAGCGTAGTTCTAATATCATTAAAATCTATTTCTTGAGCATGTAAAGAACGCCCTGATGTTTGAATATGATATTTTAGTTTTTGTGAACGTTCATTACCACCGTATTTAAGTTTCATGGCTTTTGCCCAGATTAATCGTGCTACTCGTCCAATTACCGAAAATTCAGGGTCGATACCATTACTAAAGAAGAATGATAAATTAGGAGCAAAATCATCAATTTTTAAGCCTCTGGAAAGATAATATTCCACATAAGTAAAACCATTGGAAAGAGTGAATGCTAATTGAGATATTGGATTGGCTCCAGCTTCTGCAATATGATATCCAGAAATAGAAACGGAATAGAAATTTCTAACTTTATGGTTTATAAAGTACTCTTGAATATCGCCCATAAGTTTTAATGAGAAATCTGTAGAGAAAATACAAGTATTTTGAGCTTGATCTTCCTTGAGAATATCAGCCTGAACAGTTCCCCTAACAAGCGAAATAGTTTTAGCTTTAATTTCGTTATATACATCTTTTGGTAAAACCATATCACCGGTAACACCAAGCAACATGAGTCCAAGACCATTATTTCCTTCAGGTAATTCTCCATTATAAAAAGGTCTTGAAGTTCCTTTTTTCTTATAAATTTCGTCAATTTTAGCATTTACTTCATCTTCAAGTCCTTTCTCTTTAATATATATTTCGCATTGCTGGTCGATAGCGGCATTCATAAAATATCCCACCAAGTGTGGTGCAGGGCCATTTATTGTCATTGACACAGAGGTCATTGCGTGGGCAAGGTTGAACCCACTATAAAGTTTCTTGGCATCATCAAGACATGCAATTGACACTCCTGAATTTCCAATTTTACCATAAATGTCAGGGCGAATATCAGGGTCGTTACCATAGAGGGTTACAGAATCGAAAGCTGTTGATAAACGTTTTGCGGGTAAACCTTTAGAAACATAATGAAATCTCCTGTTTGTACGCTCGGGCCCACCTTCGCCGGCAAACATTCTGGTTGGGTCTTCGCCTTCTCTTTTAAAAGGGAAAACACCTGCAGCATAAGGAAATTCACCAGGAACATTCTCTTTTAAATTCCATTTTAAAATATCTCCCCAGGCTTTATATTTTGGCAAGCTAATTTTAGGAATTTGCAAATGAGATAGTGATGTTGTATGAGTTTCTATTTTTATCTCCTTCTCACGAACTTTAAAAATATAGATAGGATCTTTGTAAGACTTAACTTTTGTATCCCAATTTTCTACTATTTTAAGGTTCTTGCGATCGATTTTGTCAAGCTGATTATCATACAGTTCCTTAAGTTTGGATATGGATGTATCATCATTATTTGATTTAAGCATAGTTATAGTCTGGTCAAGACTATATAGTTTTTGCATTTCGTCAGCTTGTTTTTCAGCCCATTCATTATAATTTCTGATAGTATCAGCAATTTCTGAAAGATAACGTATTCTTTTTGGTGGAATAATGTAAATTTTATCAGGAATACTTATTTTTTTGTTGAGATGAGAAATAAAATCGTGGCCGGATTTATCACTAATCAGTTCCATCAATTTTCTAAAAAATTTGTTAACACCAGGATCGTTAAATTGAGAAGCTGTAGTTCCAAAAACAGGCATATTTTCAGGATCTTCATCCCAAAGGTCGTGATTGCGTTGATACTGCTTTTTAACATCTCTAAGAGCATCCAATGCACCTCTTTTATCAAATTTATTTAAAGCAATAATATCTGCAAAATCGAGCATATCAATTTTCTCTAACTGAGTAGCAGCACCGTATTCTGGTGTCATTACATAAGCCGCGATATCACTATGGGCAGTAATTTCCGTATCGCTTTGGCCTATTCCTGAAGTTTCAAGGATAATAAGGTCAAAACCTGCTACTTTAACGATGTCCAATGCATCTTGTACATATTTTGAAACAGAAAGGTTTGACTGACGTGTAGCCAGTGAACGCATATACACTCTAGAGTCTTTTATGGCATTCATTCTTATTCTATCTCCCAGCAAGGCTCCACCTGTTTTTCGTTTTGATGGATCTACAGAGATGATAGCTATGGTTTTATCCGGGAAATTGTCGAGAAAACGTCTGATAATTTCATCTTCTAAAGATGATTTTCCTGCTCCACCGGTGCCAGTAATTCCCAGAACGGGGACATCTGATTTATCGGCTTCTTCTTTAATCTTATTTGCTAAATCGGCAACTTCCTCAGGATAATTCTCCATTGCAGAAATTAACCTGGCTATACTATTAGTTTTTTTATTTTTAATTTCTTCGATACCAAAATCTATATTTTTCCCTGTTGGGAAATCGCAGCCTTTCACAAGGTCGTTAATCATTCCTTGTAGTCCCATTTCTCTTCCATCGTCAGGCGAATAGATTCTTGCAATGCCGTAATCCATTAACTCTTTAATTTCAGAAGGAAGGATTACTCCGCCACCACCTCCATATATTTTGATATGATTATTGCCACTTTCTTTTAATAAATCATACATATACTTGAAGAACTCAATATGTCCTCCCTGATATGATGTAATTGCTATTCCTTGAACGTCTTCCTGAATAGCACAATCTACAATTTCTTGTACAGAACGGTTGTGTCCTAAGTGAATAACTTCTGCTCCAGTAGATTGAATTAATCTACGCATAACATTTATGGCTGCATCATGACCATCAAAAAGACTTGCAGCTGTAACTATTCTTACGCTGTTATTTGGTTTATATCTATCTTTATTTATCATAATTTGAGAGTGTTATATGTGTTTGCCTTTTCAAAAAGGATTTTGAAAATTTATGCGAATATAAGAAAAAAAGCCTATGGTTTTAGACAGATAGAAATACTGACTTGCAGTGAATAATCTTTGTGGAGTTTTATTGTAGATATGGTATCGCAAAATATTATTTTTGCAGATGATAATAAGTGTTTAACCCGCATTGTTTCATAACTTATAGCACTCTAATTAATATTTATAATGAAATATTATTTTGTAGCTACCACATTTAAACCAGTACCGGTTTTATGAGTTCCTTTTAGGTCAAGATAATTAAGTATCAGTGCAAATGGGAATGTGATAAGGTAATAAAAAGGAAGAATAATAAAGAAAATCTTACTAGCATTAAGCATTAGTATTGGATATTTCATTGATATTTTCCATGAAATTTTACCCGGAGTGCCATAGGTGTATTTTGCAGAAGTTTTTGAGAATCCTGCTTCTTTTAGTTTTTGTTGAATCTCATCAATATTGTAGCCGTCACGAACATGTTCGTCAATAAATGAATCTGTTCCATCGTGGTCGTGGTCGTGGTCGTGGTCGTGAGCATCGGAGCCTCCTTGGTCACTAGGCGTAGATATTAGCAGTGTTCCTCCTTTTTTCATTGATTTGTGAAAATTTTTGAATACTTCAACATCTTCTAAGATATGTTCCATAACATCTACAGAGAGAATAAAATCGTAGGTATTAGGTTCTGAAAATTTTACCAAATCAGCAATTTCGAAAGTAGCATTGTTTCTGTTTATTTTCTTAAAAAAGGCATTGCAGTCAGCTATTTGTTCTTCTTTAACATCAACACCTTTAACATTCCAGTTTGAGTCCATGCCAGACATAAAAAATGAATATTGTCCAAAGCCGCTACCAGCATCCAGAATTTTTGCCTTCTTATTTTTATGTTGCTTTGCCCATTTTCTAAATTCATCTTTCACATGCCAAGTGCGTAGTAATAGCAAATCCAGCATAGCATAAAATGTTTTTCTTAAAAATGGACTTTTATTAAAAACTTCACCAAGACTTCTTTTTATTGGATCGTATTTCATATGTTTAATACTTTAGATGTCAGATATTTACAAATTGTAATTAATTGTTGAAATATAATAGAAATTTACACCAACTTATTGTTTGGATTATTTGTTTATTCTAAATATTTAAGTGCGCAAAAGTAATCATAAAGCTTTTATAAAAAAAATGTTCTTTATACTGTTTATAAAGCTTAGAATATTAGTTTATATGTTTTAATTTACAAACTGCATTTCTTCTATAAGTCTATGATCTTCAGCAAATTTATCTATAATAAAAAGACAATAACGAATATCAAGCATTATATTTCTACACTGAGAAGGGTCGTAGTTTAAATCACTCATTGTTCCTTCCCAATTTCTATCAAAATTTATACCTATCAAATTGCCATTAGCATCCAAAGCAGGACTACCGGAATTTCCACCAGTAGTGTGGTTACTACCGATAAAGCAAACATGCATGCTTCCATCTTTATCTGCATATTGCCCATAGTCTTTGTTTATATAGAGGTTTTTTAATTTTGGTTCTACAACATAGTCGTAAATATCAGGATTTTCTTTAGCCATTATACCTTTTAAAGTTGTGAAATAAGTGTACTCAATACCATCACGAGGTTCAAAGCCTTCTACTTTTCCATAGGCAATTCTTAGTGTGGAATTAGCATCAGGATAAATTTTTTCTCCAACTCTAAATTTAATTATTCCAGCCATATAAACTCTTTGTAAGCTGTCTTTAACCAATTGAAATTTATTTAATTCAGGCCTTATTTCATTAAAGAAATAATTGAATACACCTGTTGAATATATTAATAGTGGATCTTTTTCTAACTTTTTGATTTTTGTACGACTTGCTTTTGTAATAAAATTTATCAAGTTTTGTTGATTTGTAAAGATGCTTTTTTTGTAAATCATATCGGCATATTTCTCCACAGAATTTTTGTACTTCTTTGATATTAATGAGAAAAATTCAGGAAGTTTTATGTTTTTGTAAGGGAAGGTATAATATGCTTTTAATGAGGTTGTAAATAGATTTTTGTCAATATCTTTATTATAGTCTTTATAAAATGAAGCTATACCTTTTTTAGTATCTTCTATTCGTTTTTTAAATTCTTCATCGCTAATATTTTCATCCTTGCTTGCTTCAATTAAATTATTAAAGCCATGGGAGAATCTGGTTAAGTCGTGATAATAAGCGGCTTCAACAAAATAGGTATAAGCCATATTATAAGGCTCCATTTGCATTATTAATGTATCTTGTTGAGGAAGTGCATCTTTGCTGGGTTCGTCATTTTCTACTGCCCAAAACAAAAACTTATTTTCAAAATCTTTCTTTTTGTTAATTGCATTATTCCTGGCTATACCTTTATTTTCTCCTATCCATTTTTTCCAGCCATTGGCAACACCAGCATATTTAGAAGAATATTGAATTCTAATATTTTTATCTGTATCCATTCCTGCTTTCATTATATCAAGTTTTTGACGACGCAGATTGATTTTAAATGGATTTTGAACCTCGGTAATATATTTCACTTGTGAAGCAGGGATATATTCTTGTGTTCTTCCCGGGTAACCAAAAATAAATGTAAAATCACCTTCTTCAACACCTTTAAGTGAAATTTTCAAAGCTTGGCGAGGTTGATATGGAATATTATCATTAGAAATATCTGCAGGCTCATTATTTGAATTAGCATAGAGCCTAAATACAGAGAAATCTCCAGTATGACGAGGCCACATCCAATTATCTGTGTCGCCACCAAATTTTCCTATATTAGAAGGAGGAGCACCGACAAGGCGTACATCGTGGAATACCATGTATTCCATCATAATATATTGATTACCATAGTAAAAGGCTTTAACGTCAACTTTATGAAATTTGGAATCATCGTGGTTTTTTTTTATTGATTCGATGTTTAGAGCAATTATTGCTTCTCTATCTTGCTCGTTCATTGATACTGATACACCATCGAGTACTTCATCAGTAACATCTTGCATATTTGTTAATATTTTTGCGGTAAGTCCGGGATTCGTAAGTTCTTCTGCCATTGTTTTTGACCAGAATCCATCTGTTAGATAATCATGTTCTACGGAGCTATGTTTTTGAATACTACTATATCCACAATGATGATTTGTTAATACTAAACCCTTATTACTAACAATCTCGGCAGTACAGCCACCGCCAAAATGTACAATAGCATCTTTTAGGCTGGAATGGTTAATACTGTATATATCTTCAGCAGATATTTTCATTCCATTAGCTTGCATATCCTCAGAATTAAGCTGCTGTAAGAACATAGGAATCCACATTCCTTCTTTTGCAAATACATGGAAATATGTGCTTAATATCATTAGCACAATAAGTATTATATTTTTCATATTATTATGGTTAATTTTATTGTAATATATTTATTAATATCTAATTATATACAAAGATAAGATTGGTTTTTTTGCAAATAAATAGTGTATGAAAAATTGATAATCAGAAATGTATAATATTTTATTTATGTGCAATAGTCTCTATTTCCACTAAAACACCAAGAGGCAATTCTTTTACTGCAAAAGCAGCTCTTGCTGGTGGATTGTTTGTATATCTAGAGCCATAAACAGTATTCATAGCAGCAAAGTTTGACATATCACTTAATAAGCAGGTTGATTTTACAACATCATCGAAGGTGTATCCTGCTTTTGTTAAAATAGCTTCTATATTTTTCATCACTTGTTCTGTTTGTTCTGTGATTCCACCTTCCACTATCTTTCCGCTATTAGGATTTAAAGGTACTTGACCGGAAATATATAATGTTCCATCTACTTCAATAGCTTGACTATATGGTCCTATTGCGGCAGGTGCTTTTTTAGTATTTATTACTTTTTTCATAGTATCTTTTATATTGGTTATTATAACTAGACAAAATAAACTTATATTTGTTTCAGATTACAAATGTATTAATTTTCACATTTAAAAATTAAACATTGTTCGATTTTAAGAATTTAAATTAAAAACAGATAATCGAACAACTCATATCTTTATATAGATTAAGTGTTTTTGTTTTATTTGTAACAAAATAGTAATAAGTAAACAAGCTTCAAACTTAAAGAATAGTAATAATAGATGATAATGCAACTATATAATACCAAGAAAGATAGGATTTCTAATAAGAAGTTGTATATAATCGTCATTCTATTATCTTCATTTCTGATAACAAGTGTAAAAATTTATTCTGAAGGAACTAAAAATATAATGCCATATAGTAATTATATTGGCAGATTAAATTTTGAGCCAAGCTTTACGAATTTTGCAATGTATGGCTGTATGGTTACTGAGCGATTAAATATACATATAGCAAATGTAGGTGAAAAGATATATTATGGTTTTGGAAAGGTTTATGATGCCAATCAATTACAGATGTTTGATATGGTTTATAGAATAAAAGATCCCAATGGTAATATTGTTGTCAGTCAATCATCAGTTCCAACTTCGGGTAATGGTTTTATAAGCACATATACTGAAGCTATCTCAGGTCCAAATATTGTTAACACATTGGGGTATACGGCATTATCATATACTGCCACTACCATAGGAGATTATTATATTGAGTTTAATTATAATAATAGTGGTTCTATTGGTGATAGACGGGAGTTGGAATTTTTTGATATTACGGTGGCAAGTGTTAATGGTTCAAACATAAATGTGATAGATGGAAGAGTATGGTCGCAAGAATGGCAATTTACTGTTACGGCTTCTCCTCAGCCAAATCCTTATGATAATCCATTTTATGGTGAAATGTATATTTACTCTGATGATAGTATCGTTACTTCTGTTGATTTCAACGGGTTAAAGCCATATGTGTTTGCAATGTCAGCAAATTCCACAGGTACGGCCAATACAGGAAATACTGTACAAGATAGAAAATCAAAAGCGGGACGGCACACATATCCTCAGTATAAGATATTTTTAAATGACCCAGATTCTGTGGTATATCCATCCGGTGTATTGGGAGGCTTTACTTCTCCCTTAAGTTTTGGTGGTTGTCCGGGTAATCACTGCATAAATGTTAATACTAGTAAATCCGGTGCTATTCAACTACTTGTAGATTTAAATGGTGTACCGGGATATCAAATTGGAACGGCAGACATATTAATTGTACAGAATGTGAATGCAGGGCTTACTTGTCTTCCTTGGAATGGTATTGATGGTCTTGGTAATCCGGTTGCTGCAGGTACTATGATAAAGTTTAAATCTACTTTTGTTGGCGGTCTAACTCATCTACCAATATATGATGCAGAGCATAATCCTAATGGTTTTAAGATAAATCTTGTAAGGCCATCGAATTCTACTACCACTTTTAATTTGTATTGGGACGATTCTAATTTCCCCAATTATGTAAATCCTCCTTCTACCGGTTGTAATAATCCTAATGGATGTCACGTGTTTACTAATATGTTTGGAGATATAAGAACAATTAATACATGGTGGTATGCATCTAGTGATGTGGAGGATAGTATTGTGGTGCCATATTATCGTCTTGCAATTGATAGTATAATTACACAAAATGCGTCTTGTCCTAATATTGCTGATGGGAGTGCCTTAATATATTCTAGTGGAGGAAATGATCCCTTTTCTTATTCTATTAATGGCCCAAATTTTCAAACTTCACCTTCGTTTTCAAATTTGCTTGTTGGAAATTATACAGTTACCGTTGTTGATTCTAATGGGTGTATATTAACTGATACCTTTAGTATTCAAAGTTCGCCTAATCTGGTGGCTACAATAACTACCAATAACGACACTTGCAATAGTAATATTGGCTCTGTTTCAGTAAATGTAAGTTCAGGTGGAAGTCCATTTTTATATCAATGGAGTATTACTCCATCGGTAAATTCTCCTCAGTTAAATAATATGGGTTCGGGAATATATTCTGTTACAGTTTCAGATTCATACAATTGTAATTTTGTGTTTACAGATACTATTATTAATGTCCCTTCCAATATTCAACTAAATCCTACGGTACTGCATGATACATGTGGCAATAGTATGGGGCAGATTATTTTAAATCCTACAAATGGAATTACACCTTTAACTTATACATGGAATACTAATCCTTCACAAAATACGAGTTCTATCTCTAATTTAGGAGCAGGGAACTATAGTGTTAGTGTTGTAGAAAATAATAATTGTACTACTATTCAAAATTTTAATCTTTTGGATATGCCCGCACCTAGTGCTGAATTTAATTTGCCTGATAAAGCATGTGTTGGAGATTCTATTCCATTAGTGTACATTGGAAATCAAACTCCACCCGACAACTTTACTTGGAATTTTGGTAATGCAATAAATTTATTAGGCTCTAATCTAGGTCCATACTCTATAAATTATAATTCCATAGGAAAGCATTATATTCAATTATATGTAAATAAGTCAGGATGTCCTTCAAATACTTTTTTTGACTCCATTTCATTATACAAAGTAGTATTACAAATTGATAGTTTACATAATGTTGACTGCTTTAGTGGCAATAATGGTTTTCTGAGCATAGATATTGGAGGTGGAGTGGTGCCATATTCAATACAATGGTCTCCGGGAGGGCTAAGTGGTTATCAACAAAATAGTTTGACACAGGGTCAGTATTTAATAAATGTTACAGACTCAATAGGATGTATGGCTATTTTAAATACTACAATTACAGAGCCTGCTCCATTAAATATACACTTTAGTAATGTTGATGCATCATGTGACTACTCTTGTGATGGCTCAATTAGCAGTCAGGTAAGTGGTGGAGTTACTCCATATCAATATGTATGGCAGCCTGTGCCTTTTGGTAATAATGCTAATGTTAGCCAAGTATGTCCTGGAAATTATACACTTAAAGTTATTGATGCTAATAATTGTATTGATAGTGCATCAACTCAAGTGAATTTTTCTACTCAGGTATTAGCTGATTTTACATATCAATTTAGCTCAGATTATTCTAAGAGTTATGTTGGAGATTTTACTTTTTCAGGATTTGGAGCTAAGAACTATTTTTGGGATTTTGGAGATACATATAGCTCTATTTTACAAAATCCTACTCATCAATTTCCTGATGATAATACATACAGAGTAGAGTTGATTGTTAATAGTGGCAATCCTTATTTTTGTATTGATACTGCCGTGAAAATGGTTAAAGTATTACCCCCGTTTAATATTTATATTCCGACGGCTTTTACTCCAAATGGTGATGGTAAAAACGACCTATTAGAAATTATTGCATCAAGGGTAAAGGAATATCACATATATATTTACAATCGATGGGGAGAATTAGTTTTTAAAGGCAATAGTCTTTTTGATATGTGGGATGGGAAATATAAAAATCAAGAATCACCGGAAGATGTTTACACTTACAGAATAGATGTTATAAGCGAAAGCGATGAGAAGTATTTAAAGATTGGGACGATTACATTAATTCGATAAAAATCTCTTTTAGAATCAACTAATAAATTCTCTAATTAAATTTAAACATTCTTTTACGGCATCGTCAAGATTGTCATTAACAACTACGACATCAAATTGTGAAGCAAATGACATCTCATATTCAGCCTTTTCAAGTCTTTTTTGAAGTGATTCGTCATTTTCGGTGCCTCTTCCTTTAAGTCTATTTTTAAGTTCTTCCACTGATGGTGCCTTGATAAAGATCGATAAAGCATCATCGCCATAATAGTTTTTAATGTTTAGACCACCAATTACATCTACATCGAAGAGAACATTTTTGCCTTGATTTCTAAGACGTTCAACTTCTGATTTTAAAGTACCGTAAAATTGGCTGTGGTAAACTTCTTCCCACTCTAAAAATTCATTATTGTTAATTTTATTTTTGAACTCCTCAACATCAAAAAAATAATAATCTTTGCCATGAGTTTCTCCTTTACGAGCCTTCCTGCTTGTAGCTGAAACAGAAAATCCAAAAGGGATATCAGATTTTAATATTTCTTTTACAATACTTGTTTTTCCTGACCCTGAGGGAGCAGAGAATATAATTAGTTTTGCTTTCATTCGGTTTTGTTATATAATATAATTTATCAAATTAAAACTTGTAAACAAAAAATTTAATTTATGCAAATATAAATTAAAGATTGTTTTGTATTATTGGTAATATAAGTCTAGTCTTGTAAAAGTTCAACCTTCGCCATTTGACTAACAGTATATTTTCTTGCAGGATTACCAGCTTCATAACAAAGGTATCTTGTACGACGTTTTTCACCTTTTATAAGCGTTTTACCGGAAATAATAAAAGCTTGTCCTTCTTTTAAATCTTCTAATCTTGGAATTGGAGTTTCTGTTGGAGTGTCAAATTCAGATAGAGCTTTTACAAGATTTATATCGGCATGACTTGAAGCTTTAGGGTTTCTAAAGTGCTTTAATAATGTATATTGTAAGGGCTCAGGGAAAATATCTCTTTCAAAAAATGGAATTATTAATCCTCTGTATTCTTCTTTCCACTCTTCACCATGAGGTTTAATATTGTCCCCATATTTCTCATAAGATTGAGCATGAGCAAATTCGTGTAGTAGAGTTATCAGAAAGGAGTATTTATTTTGGTCACCATTTATAGAAATAGTAGGAATAGAACGTGGTTTTAATGATATTTTATAATCACCAAGTTTTGTTTTTCTGCCTTTGGTAATTTTTAGGTTTATACGTCTGCTAAATATCCAGTCAACAATAATATCGCTAGTGTTGGGAGGAAGAAAAGCTTCGATTTTATTTCTATATTCTTCTTTGGTCATTATGTAATAATTCAGATTTTTTATAACCAAAAGATGGACAATCGCAGTCTCTATGCTTTTTCCTTGATGCACAAGAACTTATACTTATGCCTACAAATAGTAAGGCTATAATGATGAGTGACTTATATTTCATGATACATTATTTTTTTGACTTTCAATTTCTTTGTTTTCTTTATGGTAAAGATCTATTGCTACTATAGCAGCAATAAATCCCCAGAAAGGAACAGCGGCTTTGTCGGTATCAAGGAAGTTGTTTAGAAATGCATGAGCAATATATGTTATTAAACCCAAGAAAAGCAATAGCACATATTGTTTAGTCTTTGCGTTATCTGTCTGATAGTAAGTGTTAATTGCGGTAGATGCAACAAGTATTAATATTGTTAGCAAACTAATTAAACCAAGAATTCCCTCTTCTGAAAGAATTAATAAATACTCACTATGAGCGGTACCTTTATTTCCAACATTTGTACTAATTACTGTTTTATCTTCCACTTTTTGATAAGGAGCGTAAACAAATTGGTAAGTGCCGGGACCCCAGCCAAAAATTGGTCTGTCTTCAAAAAGTCTAATAGCAGATTTCCAGCGATTTATTCTTTCCAGATTAGAGGCATCGGTGGTAATATTTGACATACTTTGAACATGCTTTATAAAATCTTTACTTGAGTCTTGTTTGTTACGTTCTAACTTCATCAATATCTGTTCTTGAAAGCTGAAGAATAATACCAAAACAGTTACAGCTAAAGTCAGCACCCAGGCAATACGTATTCTAAATTTTATCATTAAATAGACAATAAAAGCGCCTACTAAACTAGCCCATGCTGCTCTGCTAATTGAGAAAAATATCGCTACAAGAAGTATTACCAGTGCTATAAACGTAAATATTTTGATGTTTTTAGACTGTGTTTGTTTCTCCATAGAAAAACCAAAGATAACAGGGATCATCATTGCTAACATTGCACCATAAGAAGTATGATCATTGTAAAATGGAGACATAGCCCAATGAGCAGCATGGTCAGAAAATCCGTTGGCAGCGTGAACCGATAAGGTAAAAAATATTACCGGAATAAATCCTAAAGTGTATGCCCAAACGAATCTGGGGATATTTTTTATCTCTTTGAAAACTATTATTCCAAAAAAGTATGTAGGAATTATTAACCACAATTTTGCAACAAACCATTTTAATGAAACTATAATATCCGAACTTGTAAAAACAGTAATAAGCATCCAAACAAAATAAAAATAAATAGCATAACTAATTGGATGTGTGAAGATTGACCTGTCAAAATTGGTATCGTAAAATAGTTTTAGTAAAAATATTATTAGCAAAGCTGCTAGAATGGGTTCAGCAGGAACGGATAATCCTAGACTCCATCCAAAGTTAGAAGTGTCAATACTTAATGGTGTTAGTAATGCCACTAATATGTAAACAATATCTAAGGAATAAATAAATGCTACTCCTAAAAGCAGAATTACAGGAAGTAAGTTTAACCAATAAAATTCATTGGCTATTAGCAGGGTGTTTATGGTAATATATAGTAAACTAATGCCTGCTGTGAGGAATATTTTTTTCTTTGGATTCAAAAAGCTATGCTTGTTTTTGTGTTTCCTTTTTTATTCCATCAATAACAACAAGGCTAAATGCGGTAATAAGAAAAGTTCCAAGTGTTGCTACAACTACAATTAGCCATCTTACAGGATAGGATTTTTTTTCTGCAGGATAGGCTCTATCAACAATAAAAGTCTGTGGGAGTTCTTCTTCGTAGTCTATTTTTGCCTTATCATATTTCTCTCTCACTTCGGATAGTTGTTTCTTGTCATGCTCCAGAGCATCTCGCAAGCTTACATAAGGACCGCCATATTTAGCTAGGATATCCATTTTTTTCTCCAAAGCTTTAACGGCATTACTATTTGCATTTTTCGCAATCTCTATTGCCATTTGTCTATTAATCATTTCCGATTGTGTTTCGTAGTCTTGTATTCCTAATTCCCTCAATCGTGTCATAGAGTCTTCCTTGATTCTTATGCTATTTTGCAAGGATTCATATTCGTTTTTAACAATCTGATAACCACGCAAAGCCCTGTCTTTTTGCATTTTGATTTTTACAGAGTCTAATAGTGCAGAAATATCATTAGCAATAAGAGCGGCAGTGTCCGGGTCTATATCCATAACAGTAATTTCAACAGCCATATTTTCTGTTCTTCGGTAGGTAATATTGCTTGCATACTCTTTGTTAAGCATTGTTCTTTTATATTTCCCATCTTTGTCAATATCATAATGTTTCATCAGGTTATACTTTTGTATAATCCTATCACGAATTTTGCTACTGTTAAGAATTTGCAATAATTGTTCTGCATCTTCTTCTTCTCCAAACTGCAATAAATCTTGTTTGTACCCTTGGTTGTCATTTAATAAAGCTTTTGAGATGGAGTTGGTAGAAGAAGGAAATAGTATAACTTGTGATTTGAATTTTGGAGGTATAAAAAATGGCCCTGAGAAAATTGCTGCTGCTATTGCTGCTACAATAGACACAGATAATAGAATTTTCTTTTTATTCCATAAAAATATCACCAAACGAACGGCGCTAAAAGATTGGTCTTTATTATTGTAATCAGTCATATTATGTTTAATTCAAGTTGAAACGCAAAAATAACTTTTTTATGCGTGTATTTTAAATATTTATTAAAATCTGATAGTATAATAGTATAATAATTCAAGAATAGAGCAAAGTCATTGAACATTGGTAGTACTTTAATCTTGCTTCTTGTTTATTATTAAATAAACATCCTCATTATCGCGTTTCATAAGGAATTGCTCACGAGCAAATCGCTCTAAGAGATCTGTATTAGACTTTAAGCTTTCACTTGTCTTTTTATCTTTTTCTATTTCAGAGATATAATATTCCTTTTCGCTTTTTACTTTAGCTAAGGCGGCGTTTAGTTTTCTTTGATTTAGATAACTATTGGAATCGAAAAATAGTATCCAAATGACAAAAATCAGCAGTGTCATTATGTACCTATTTTTAATTATCCATAAAGCAATATCGAGCGATTTCTTCATAATACAAAGATATATATTCTACTTGTTTCAGGATATTTATAATACTGTAGTTTTCAACGAAAGTTTGTTGATTTTTCAATATGTCATTCTATAAATAATTACCAGGTTTAGAATTGATAAATAACAATTAAAATATTCTGAATTTTGTAATAAAAAAAGTTGTTGGTTATTTTATTACAATACTTTTGTCTCAATTAAAATAACAATAAGTGCAGCAGTTAATATTAGCAATAAATCCAGGCTCAACATCTACTAAGATAGCCGTTTATCGTAGTACCGAAAGGATATTTATAAAGTCTATAAATCATAGTGCCGAAGATTTACAGGATTTTAAAAACATTGCTAGTCAGTTTAAGTTCAGAATGCAGATAATTCTTGACGAATTACAATCTGCTCATATCGAACTTGACAATATAACTGCTATTATGGGACGTGGTGGTCTTGTTAAACCAATTCCTTCCGGTGTATATGCTGTAAATGAAATTCTTAAAGAGGATTTGAGAATTGGAGTTATGGGTCAACATGCAAGTAATTTGGGTGGACTTATTGCAGATGAAATAGCAAGTCATTTGCCAGCAGCGAAAGCCTATATTGTTGATCCTGTTGTTGTAGATGAATTTGAAGATATTGCCAGAATTTCCGGGCATCCGGCTTTTGAACGAAAGTCTATTTTTCATACATTAAATCAAAAAGCAATAGCCAGGAATCATGCTAAAACTCACCATTTAGATTATAACGAATTAAATTTAATAGTTTGCCATATGGGAGGAGGAATTAGTGTTGGGGCGCATAAGAAAGGTAAAGTTGTAGATGTAAATCAAGCTCTTGATGGAGATGGTCCTTTTTCTCCTGAAAGAAGTGGAAGCTTACCAATGGGAGATGTATTGGAAGCCGCATTTAGTGGTAATTATACTCTCGACGAAATGAAGAAAATGCTTGTTGGGAAAGGTGGATATATGGCTTATCTCGAAACAAATGATGCTTATAAAGTTGAGACTGATGCCAAGAATGGGGATAAAAAAGCTACTCTTATACAAGAAGCAATGGCTTATCAGGTTGCTAAAGAAATTGGTGCAATGTCAACGGTGCTTAACGGTGATGTAAGTGCAATTCTACTTACCGGAGGTATTGCTTATGGAAAACCTTTTATTAATCTTTTATCGCAGAGGATTCAACATATTGGACGTATTTTCGTTTATCCTGGAGAGGATGAAATGAGAGCATTAGCAATGAATGGATTAAGAGTAATTATGGGAGAAGCTGAAATTATGGAATATAAATAGATTTCATTTTGTCTCGTTGGTTAGAATGGAATAGTTTCTCTTGATAAATTATAATTGAAGTGTTATTTTCATTTCCAATTTCCTGATAAATATTAAGAAGTTCTGAATTTACAGAAAGTGCAATTTTAGTCCTTGTGGAATGAACTTTTGATTTTATCTTTTCAATCTATTCATAATATTCTGATATATTTATTTATCCTTTTATCATTTAATAAAAATAGTTTTTTTCTATCCTTTTTAAAAGATATTTTTATAGCATCAATAATTGGTATAATTATACAGTATAATATATTAAATATCAGCTAAATAAGTCTGTTAACAAGTGTGGATTTTATTAACAAATTTTAAAAATATTTTAGAGGGTTTTTAGATAGACTGACGGTTTTGGCTATGAGCTGTGTGGGTCTTCTTACACTTCATTTCCAAACAGTTATGTCGTTTATTTTTACTCATTATTTTCTATTTTATCACTTTCTCCCGCATTGCTTATAGCCGTTGTGTGTGCCGTCGCTCTTTTTTATTTCTACTTATTTTTCTATCAACCATTCAAATACATTTTTGTGAATTATTCCGGATTTATTTTGAGTAAAATTATCAGTAGTCAATAAAAATTTAGGATAATTATCCTTTATTGCTTCCAATGAGGCAAATTCTCTTTTTTCAGTTTCCTTATTCGATATTTCCCATGAAACCTGATAATATTCAATTTCTCCGTTTCGATTTTTTACCGTAAAGTCAACTTCTGCATTACGCAGTCGACCAGTCCAGACTTTGTAACCTCTTCTTAATAATTCAAGATATACAATGTTTTCAAGAATATGACCTCTGTCGGCTGTTCTTTCTCTGCCAACTAAAACATTAAGTAAACCAACATCAACGATATAATACTTTTCCAAAGTAGCAAGTTGTTTTTTTCCTTTTATATCAAAGCGATTAACCCTGTAAAACACAAAACTTTCAATAAGATATTCAATATACTTTTCAATTGTTTTATGATGAATATTTTGATTATCTGCTTTTAGTGCTTTTGAAATACTACTTGGCGAAACTTGGTTTCCGATATTGTTTGCCAAAAATTTAACAAGATTACCAAATGCTCTTTTATCGTAAATTTTGTGTCGTTGAGTTATGTCTTTTTCGATAATGGTTGCATATAGAGCGTCTAAATATTCGAATATTTTATCATACCCCTCTTCTCGTAAATCAATTCCTTTGGGTAAAGAAGTTTCGTTTACATATTCAAAAAATAAGGCTTCATAGTTCAAATATTTATTGTTTGTGTCTATGTTTATTCCTTGTAAATATTCCGAAAATGAAAAAGGTAATATTGAAATTTCAATATATCTACCGCTCAATAAAGTTGCTAACTCACTTGATAATAAGTTTGCATTAGAACCTGTAATGTAAATATCTGTGTTTTCTGTGGCATAAAGTCCGTCAACCAATTTTTCAAAATCTAATATATTCTGAATTTCATCAAGAAAGATGTAATTCATTTTATCGGCTTGTAGTTTTTCTTTTATTTCAAAGTAGAGTTTATCCCAAGATTTGTTAAGAAAATTTTCAGGTAGTTCAAAATTATAAAATTGTATTTGCTTATCTGAAATTTCTTCTTTTGATAAATCATCTCTAAACATTTGTAAAAGAGTAGATTTGCCGGAACGACGTAAACCTGTCACAACTTTTATTATATCTTTGTCTTTATACGACAACAACTTATCAAGATAATATTTTCTTCTAATTTTTTCTATCATATTGCAAATATACAATAAAAATTATCAAAACTTTCGTTTTTTGCAAGTTTTGATAATTTTATTATCAGTCTTTGAGTGCCGCACAATGGGAGTCCACGCCAGTCTGTCTAATAACTATACAGAGTGGCTTAAAAGTTCAAGTTCAAGGCTTGCTGCTTTTTTGTAAAGCGCAGTATACTAAGGTATATGAGCATTTACAAAAAGTAG
>Ga0256842_1001536_pt1 | contig 18251 bp, 15 predicted proteins | sample 4559240metaG_FD_185973 | JGI IMG/M metagenome (GOLD analysis project Ga0256842, IMG submission 185973) | Hydrothermal vent microbial communities from Guaymas Basin, Mexico - 4559-240 | ecosystem: Environmental > Aquatic > Marine > Hydrothermal vents | place: Mexico: Guaymas Basin | collected...
AACTATAATCAAACAAAATCAAAAATTTATAAAATTTTCACTTCCTACTGATACTGCTATTTCTTTATTAAAAGATTTAGATGAACCTTACAAAGTGGAATTAGCAGAAGAACTAAAAGAAAAATGAGAAACTGAAATAGGATTTTATGCTAACACAGGTAAATTTACTGATGATAAAATTGAAAATATTCAATGAGCAAAATGAGAATATCTAAAACTTTTAAAACAAATAAAAGATAAATATAATTTAGATCAATTTGTTTGAGAAAATGCTATAATGTTTTTAGATATGTGTGCTTGACCACATGTAGAAGAAACTTCTCAATTAAATCCAAAAGCTGTAAAAATAGCTAAATTAGCTGGTGCTTATTGGAAATGAAATGAAAAAAATAAAATGCTTACAAGAATTTATGGCTATGCATTTGATACAGAACAAGAACTTAAAGATTACCTAGTTTTCTTAGAAGAAGCTAAAAAAAGAGATCATAGACTTATAGGAAAACAAATGGACTTATTTTCTTTCTCAGAAAATGTAGGTTTATGACTACCTTTATGGCATCCAATGTGAATGAGGCTTTGGAAAAGTATTGAAGATTTTTGGGTAAAAGAACACATAAAAGCAGGTTATGAATTTGTAAGAACTCCTCATATTTGAAATCAAAAACTTTGGGAAACAAGCTGACATTGGGGGTTTTATGCAGATAGTATGTATCCACCACTAGAAGTTGGTCAAACTTTGGAAGATGCACAAGAATGAAAAAAAGCTGAAGAAAGTGAAAAATACTTATTAAAACCTATGAACTGTCCTTTCCATGTAGAAATTTATCAAAATAGTCCAAAATCTTACAAACAATTACCTTTAAGATGGGCTGAAATTGGTACAGTTTATAGATATGAAAAAAAATGACAATTAGGTTGATTAACAAGAGTTAGATGATTTTCACAAGATGATGCTCATATATTCTGTACAAAAGAACAAGTAAAAGAAGAAATTTCAAAAGTAGTAGATTTTATAGATAAAATCCTAAAAGCATTTGGTATGGAATATCAAGCTTATTTATCATTTAGAGATCCAAAGAGCTCAAAATATGTTTGAGATAACGAAATGTGGGAATTAAGCCAATCTGTATTAAAAGAAGTTTCAGAAGAAAAATGACTTAATGCACCAATAGAAGAATGAGAAGCCGCATTCTATGGTCCAAAAATTGATTTTAGATTAAAAGATTGCTTAGGAAGAGAACATCAATGCTCTACTGTTCAATTTGATTTTAATTTGCCTGAAAGATTTGATTTAAAATATACAGATAAAGACTGAAGTGAACAAAGACCTTATATGATTCATAGAGCTTTATTAGGTAGTTTTGAAAGATTTATATCTATCTTAATAGAACATTATGCAGGTGTATTTCCACTTTGGTTAGCACCAAGACAAGCAATTATAATTCCTGTTGCTGATAAATTTGATGATTATGCAAAAAAACTTAATGAAAAATTACTAGAAAATGAGATAAGAAGTGAAATTGATTTTAGTTCTGACTCATTTGCAAAAAAAATTAGAAATGCAGAAAAATCACATATAAACTATATACTAGTTGTTTGAGAAAAAGAAGAAAATGACTGAACAGTATCAGTAAGAAATTACAAAACAAAAGAACAAACAGTAGAAAAAATAGAAGACTTTATAAACAAAATAAAAAAAGAAATAGATAATAAAATCTTTTAAATAGTAAAATATTATTATGATAAAAAAAATAGTCTTAAGTTTAATGCTATGAATCACATTAATAGTAAATCAATTTGCTTATGCAGATAATTATGATGGTTTACTAGACGAAGTATCAAAAGATAGAACTTGAGAAATAAAAAAAAATAATATAAAAGATTTTATGATTAGTATATGAAAAGATGTATTAGCTCCAATTGTAATAATAATATGATTGTTAATTGCATTCATTTGATTTTATTCATTAATGTTTTCTGAAAAAGAAGATGAAAGAAAAAAATGACAAAATTTTTTTATTTGGTGAACTATATGAGTAGTATTAATTGTATCGGCAAGATTTTTAGTAGATACATTGTTTTGAGATAGTTGAACAAGCTGAATACTTTGAATATGAAGTTGAGATTATAATCCCATCGATATTGCAGAAAAATTATATAGAGATATTATTAGCAAATTCTTTTATATGGCTATGTATTTAGTAATTTGAATACTTTTTATAATATTAGTTATTAATCTAATTAAATTAATATCTAGTCCAGATAAAGAAGATATAAAAAAAAATTCAAAAACTATTATTGTATGGAATACAATATGAATTATTATTGTATTGTCAGCAAAAAATATAATAAAAACTTTTTACTCAAAAATGGCATGATCAACTTCTTTATGAGATCAAAATCCCATATTGGAAAGTAAATCATTACCTTGGTTATACACAATATTAAATTATTTTTTATGATTTGTAGCATTTGCAATAACAATATTTATAATATATCAGGCTTTTCAATTACTATTAAAACCTAATGATGAAGCAACATACAAAAATTTAAAAAAATATTTTGTGTATAGTTTAGTATGAATATTAATAATATGATGAGTTTATTTAATAGCAAATTTCTTTATTATAAAAGCACGATAAAATCAATTAATAAACAGTATAAACATTTATTAAATATTAAATAATATGGATTATAAAATAAGTGAATTAGAAGATTGACAAAGATTAGACAGATTTTTAAGAAAGTTTTTTAAAAAATATCCTATTATAAAATTATGAGAAATTTATACTTTTATAAGAAAATGAATTATAAAAGTTGATTGAAATAAAAAAAAATGAGACTACAGACTAACTAAAAATAATATTGTAACAATACCAGATGAAATTATTGATAAAATCAACAAAACAAAAGAATGAAAAATCAATAATCTTAAAATCGAAATAATAAAAAAAATGATAATTTTTGAAGACAAAAATTATATATTTTTCAATAAACCAGCTTGAATTGCTATGCATGAATGAAATAAGCATATGGAAGACTTAACTATGAATCAATTTTTAGAAAAATATGTAAAAGAAACATGAATTAAAACATCATGAACATTTAAACCAGCTTTTTGCTTTAGATTAGATAAAGATACATCGTGAATAGTAATAGCTTGAAAAAATTATAAATCACTAAAACATTTAAACGAATTAATAAGAAATCATATTCCAAAAAAATATTACTTAGCAATAACTAAATGAATAACAAAAAATAAACATATTATACTTCCATTAGAAAAAATATTTGATAAAAATTTTTGAAAATCAAAAATGATAGTATCTGATAATTGACAAAATGCAGAAACTATAATTAAAAGAATTAAGACAGTAGATATTCCAAAATTATGAAAAATTTCACTAGTAGAAATACAACTTTTAACCTGAAAAATGCATCAAATTAGAGTTCATCTTTCACACAATAAACGACCAATAATATGAGATTTAATGTATTGAGATCCGGTAATTAATAGACTTGCAAAAAAAAACTATAAAATAACAAGACAACTTTTACACAGCTATAAATATTATTTTAATTTTGAATGAATAGAATATAAAATAACTGCAGAAATTCCTGAAGATTTTTTAAAAATTATTTCATATTTTAAATTTCTATATTAATTTTCTATATTTGGAGCAGAACAATAAGGACAATATCAATATCATCTATAATATTCTTTACCACATTCCTTACATTTAATTTTCAATTCCTCTCAACAATTTATACAGTACTTATGTGAAAGATTATTTAATTGTCAGCATTTAAAACATTCTTGAACACTTGTTAATATTGCTTCATGAACAACAATTTCTTCTAATGTAAATTTAGGCCTTATAACAAGATATAACAGCCATCACAAAGGTCAAGTAAATGTAACCAATATTATACAAAAAAGCTCAAAAAAAATGTTATCTGTTCTACGAATTATGTCAATAGCAGTATGTATTATTCAGATAATCCAAACAAAAAATAATGGAAATAACAATATATATCATATCCATATTAAATTAAAATTAACCTTAATTTGTTCTATTAAATCCATTTTAAATTATTTATACTATGAAATTAACATAGAGTAATAAAAAATACACTAAATTAATCAACAGAAACAACATTAACAACCGTCCTTTCATATTTTCTTCAATCAAACCTTTTTATACTTTTTTTTGTAAATTTTATAATTCAATCAATATTAGCATGTATTGTAAAATCTTTTCATAAATATGTATTTAGTCAAGGAATATATTTTGTCCCCTTTTGTCTAACAATTATGTTTCATGCTTTAGCAATTTGTCAACCAAATAATTTAACTCACCTATACTTTGGATTTGAATCTCTAAGATTTTTTGCACTACCAGCTGCTTTCTTATGAGCCATTTACTAAAAAATAATAATATAAAACAATACTATAATTATTTTTGATTTATACAAAAATTATATCGTATTTCAAGTAAAATTTTTTAATAGGCTTTTTAGTTGAAAATTTATCTTTTTTCAATATTTGTAGATTTTAATCAAAAAATATTTATAATAATAAATATTTAAAAAATTAATTATCAAAATGAATACTAATGAATTAGATTTAATTATAAAAAAAAATTATCCCATACAAACTTGAATTAATAATCCTATATTGAGAACAAAAATAACTAAAATTTCTAAATCAGATATTGTTTCTGCTAAAGTTAAAGAATTTTCTAAAATATTATTTCGTGCGATGGAGATTTATGATTGAATATGACTTGCAGCACCACAAATTTGAGAATTATTAAGAATGATAGCAATATGTCAATTTGATAAAAAGTGAAAAAACATATTACGATCAGATGTTTTAATTAATCCAGAAATTATTTTTAAGGATTGAGAATATATATCAGATGAAGCTTGCTTATCTTTACCGTGATTAGAATGAAAAGTTAAAAGAGTAAAGAAAATTAAAGTTAAATTTTTTGATATAAATTGAAAATTAAATATAATAGAAGCATATGATTTGAATGCTGCTATTATACAGCATGAAATTGATCATTTAGATTGAATACTGTTTCGAGATAAAGTGATCAATAAACAATCTAAAATAAATTTAAATAAAATTATATTAAGTTAATAATTAAACTATATTTAAGTTATTTACAATGCTTGAAATTTAATAATTTAAAAATTAATAAATGTTTGAAAAAATAAAATCTATAATAAGGTGAAGTTTTTTTTATAAAATATATAAAGATTTAGAAAGTAAGATATCTGCACTATATTTTTGATATCCATCAAAAGAATTAATAGTAATATGAGTAACATGAACTGATTGAAAAAGCACTACAGCAAATATGATACATAAAATTATAAATGATAATCTTTGAAAAGCATCCCTTTTTACAACAATTAATCAAAAATTTTGAAATATTGAACAACCAAATAATTATAAAATGACAAATGTATCTGCACGAAAAACACAAGAATTTCTTAGACAGTCTATAGAAAGTTGATGTAAATATTGTGTATTAGAAGTTTCCTCTCATTGAATAGATCAAAAGAGAGTTGCAAATATATATTTTGATGTAGCAGTATTAACAAATATTACACACGAACATTTAGATTATCATAAAACATTTTTAGATTATGTAAAAACTAAAAAAAAACTTTTTCAATGGGTTATAAACAATAAAAAATGATTAGGTATATGAATTTTAAATGTTGATGATTCATCTTGAAAAGAATTTTTAGATGAGCTTGCATTTAAAGTATGAATTTCTTATTGAATATATTCAACAGCTCAATTTAAATGAGAAAATATTCAGGAAAGCTTAAAATGAACTTCTTTTAATATGAAATATTTAAGTAATAAATTTAATATAAACTTAAAACTTCTTTGACAATTTAATGTTTATAATGCACTTGCAGCAATATGAACAGCATTTTCTTTAAAAATTCCTATTGAAAAAATAATTAAAAGTTTAGAAGAATTAAAACCAGTAAAATGAAGAGTAAATAAAATAATTGATAAAAAAAATAATGTAACATACATAGTTGATTATGCACATACACCAAATGCACTTTCATCAATGCTTGAGTTTTTGAAAAATGTAAAATGATCTTGAAGATTAATTACTGTATTTTGAGCACCATGAATGAGAGATAAACAAAAAAGACCAAAAATGTGAGAAATAGTAGATAGATTTTCAGATATAATAATTTTAACAGACGACGATCCAGACAAAGAAAATAGATTAAATATTCTTAAACAAGTTCAAAAGTGAATTAAAAGAGATATTTGAAATGATTTTTGGATAGTTCCAGAAAGATCTGTTGCTATTGAATTAGCACATGATATAGCTAAACAAAATGATATTGTATTAATAGCTTGAAAATGACATGAATCTATACAACTTACAAACTTTTGAAAAAAACAACATTCAGATATAAATATTGTAAAAGAATTAATTAATGAAAATTGAAATGAATATTAAATAATATTTGAAAAAATAAAAATTATTGTTTTACGATTATAAAATAAAATCTGATAAATAGTTTATGAACATTTAATTTAAAACTTTATAACTTTTAATAATTATTTGATGATACTTGATTGACTCATTGTTGCAAAAAATTTAGATAATTATACTATGGAAAAAATTAATAAAAAAAAAGATTTTTATAAATGAAAATATGTAGCATTTTTGTTGTTTTCAAATAATGAATCTTCAAAAACATATGTAAATATGAAACAAAAAAAAGCTAATAAGTTTTGATTATTAACAAAAATTATTGAAAAACCGGATATACAAGAAAACGAAGCATTAAAAATAATAAATGAACTAAATAATGATAATAATTGTATTTGAATTTTAATACAACTTCCTTTAAATGAAAATATTAAAAATATTCAATGAAAATTATTATCATCAGTTCATCCAAAAAAAGATATAGATTGATTATGATGAATATTATTTTGATTACATCAAATTTGAAAAATAAATTTTTTACCAGCAACTGCTAGAGCTGTTTTTGAAATTTTGTATTTTTACAAGATTTGAATAAGTTGAAAAAATATATCTGTATTATGACAAAGTAATTTAATTTGAAAGCCTGTTACCATTGAAATAATAAATAAATTATGAACAGTTTTCTCGTTTAATAGTTTTTCTAATAAAAATACACTAAAAAAATTAACCTATAATTCTGAAATAATCATATCTGCTGCAAATGAATTACTATTTATAGATAAAACATATGTCAATCCAAACAAAATGCAGGTTTTAATAGATGTTTGACGGTGAAAAATTAATAATAATCCTGTTTGAAATTTTAATTTTGATGATATATTTTTTAATTTTAATGAAAATAATTTTATGTATACACCAGTTCCTTGATGAGTATGACCTGTAACAGTATCAAGTATATTTGCTAATTTAGTAGATTTACAAGATATAGATATTTATTTTTAAATAAAATTTATGAAATTATTATCATCTTGACGAAGATGAGAAATTTATATTTTTGAAGAAAACGGAAAAAAATATGCAATAAAAAAAGCAAAAGATTATATAAAAAAATGAGCTATACAAAAAGAAATTACAATATTAAAATATTTAAATTGAAAAGTAAATTTTGTTCCAAAAATATTAGATTATTGAGATGATTGGTTTAAGTATGAATTTATTGACTGAAAAGAATTATATAAAATAAAAAATGATAAAAAATTAACAAAAAAAATATACAAAAATCTTATAAATTATGCTTATGATTTAGATAAAATATGAGTTGAACATTGAGAATTATCTCGTCCTACTAAAAATATTATTGTAAATAATACGAATGTCTTTATTATAGATTTTGAAAGATGAAATTTAATGAATAAAAAATTTAAAAACTTAAAAGCCATTTGACAATTTTTATTATCAAAAAAAATTATACTAAGAAATGATTTAAGTATTAAAGATTATGATATTTTAAAGAATATTTTGACAAAAAAAATTGATTTAATATAATTTTATTGGTGTTTTATAGATATGTTATTAATATAATTTGGTATAAAAAAATTACATTGTAATTTTATCTATTAAAATTAAATATATATTGTTTTAGTTTTTTTAAAAACTAATGGAATTAAAAATTGTTTTGTTACTTATCGTATCTTTTATTATTATTGTAATTTATAAGCTTTCTATTAAGCACTATAAACTTAAATTAGCAAAAAATTTAAGATTTTTTCTTGTTAAAATACCAAAAAAAGATTCAGATATTGATAAAAATGCTGATAATATACAAAATATGAAATCAAATATACAAGTTATGGAACAAGTTTATAAAAATTTTTATTCTATTTTTGATAGTTCATTATTTTGAAAATTTTTATCTCAACCTTGGATTAGTTTAAATATAGTTGTTGAAAAAGAATTAATTAAATTTATAATATGAGTTCCAAAACAATATAAAGAAACATTTGAAAAAGTTATTTCTTCTTTTTATCCTTGATGTTCAATTGAAGATACATATCTTCCAAAATTTTTAGAAACTTGAAAATATTGATATTGATGATATCTTGTTCTTTCAAAAGATGATGCATTTCCAATTAAAACATATGATAAATTTGAGGTTGATCCAATGGACAGTATATTATCGTCTTTTTCAAGAGTTACAATGGATGAAAAACTGTGATTACAAATATTAATGCAACCAATATCAGAATCATGGCAAAAAAAATTTAGAAAAAGAATTAAACAAATAAAATCTTGATGATTTTGGTGAAATTTATTTAATTTTTCGTCAAGCAAAAAAGAAAATAATAATAATATTCAAATGTGAACTAGTCAAATACAAGATATGGAAGCAAAAATACAAGATGAATGATTTAATGTAGTTTTGAAAGTATTTGCCAATTCTCCTAAATATTCCAGATCTAAAAGATTAGTTGAAGACTTGATTAGAAGTATGAGTCAATATAATTATATTTGAATGAATCAATTTATTTTTTTAAGTATGAAGAAACTAAACATTTTTTGAAAAGAATTTGTTATGCATATTTTTAAAAAACCAACTTTTACATTTTACAAACTTCTTTTTTTCATAAGAGCTCAAATTTTAAATATAAAAGAACTTGCTTGAATTTATCATTTTCCTCATTCAAGATTTAATAAAAATCCTAGAATAGTTCGACAAAAATTTAAAATAATTCCTGCTCCAGACAATATACCTAATGAATGACTGTTGCTTTGAGAAAATTTATATTCTTGAGTAAAAAAACTAATTAGAATAAGTCCTACAGATAGATTTAGGCATTTTTATATCATTTGACAAACTGGTACTTGAAAATCTACAATGATAACAGTTCAGGCAAAACAAGATGTTCAAATATGAAATTGATTTGCTTTGATAGATCCACATTGAGATTTATGTGAAACTATTATACAGTATTACCCAAAAGACAGAATTGATGATTTAATATATTTTGATGCTTGAGATTTTTCTATGCCATATTGATTAAATTTATTAGAACCAAATTCTCCAGACGATTATGATTCAATTGATTTAATTACAAATGATGCTGTAGAATTATTTATAAAATTATATTGACCAGAAATTTTTTGACCTAGAATTCAAGACTACTTTAGAAATTGAGTAATGACATTAATGGAACAACCAGAATGATGATCACTAGTTGAAATTATGAGATTATTTACAGACGAAGCATATCAAAAAATTAAAGTTTCAAAAGTAAAAAATCCTGTTGTAAGAGCATGGTGGGAAAAAACATACAAAGCAATGTGAGAAAGAGAAAAATGAGAAATTATACCATATTTTCAAGCAAAATTTTGACCATTAACAACAAACTGAATTTTAAGAAATATTATTTGACAAGTAGAATCATCATTTAATATTTCAAAAGTAATGCAAGAATGAAAAATTCTATTAGTAAATTTATCAAAATGAAAAATATGAGAAATAAATTCACAGTTATTATGATTAATAATGGTTGCTAAAATTAAGCAAGCTGCACTAGCAAGAGCAAAAATGCCAGCTGATGAAAGAAAAGACTTTTTCTTGTATATTGATGAATTTCAAAACTATGTTACTCCATCTATTGAAAGTATTTTATCTGAAGCAAGAAAATATCGTTTATGATTAATAATTGCTCATCAATATATAGAACAATTAAAACAAAAGGATTTATGATGAGAAACTGATTTGACATGAGCAATTTTTGGTAATGTATGAACTATTATGTCGTATAAGGTTTGAGCTAAGGATGCAGAATATTTAGAACAAGAATTTGCACCAGAATTTTCTAGGCAAGATTTAGTAAATATAGATAGATTTAAAGCAGTTATGAAACTTTCTATAAATACTCAACCTTCAAAACCATTTACAATAAATGTTTTAAATCCTTATGTTGAAAAATGAAAAAATGAAGAAAAAAAATGTGAAATAATTAAACAAATTTCATCATTAAAATATTGAAGGAAAAGAGAATTAGTAGAAAAAGAAATTTTTTATAGAATATGATGATAAAAATGTTTATTTATAAAGTATTGAACTTTTTATAATATAATAAAATACAAATTAATAACTTATATATGGGCATAAATATGATTATTAGAAATTTTTGATATAAACACTATAACAAAAAAGTATAAGAAATATAGTTGTTAGTTATAAATTATATAATTTTATATAACTTTAGTTATTTATTGTTTTTATTTTATAATATTTAGCACACAAAATATGAAACAAATAATTTTATTAAGGTGATGACAAGCAAAAGAAAATTATAAATCTTATAAAGATTTTGTAACAAAATATGAAATTGATCCATATGCAGAAAAATATATTAAATGGTCTGATTTATTGTGAGATACTGTAAAAAATAAATATAAAAATATTGATTTTATTGAAATAGAAAGGTTTAATAAATTGTTTGCTGACTATGAAATTCGAAAAATTGTTTTTGAAAAATATATTAATTTTATAAAAAATAATTCAATTTTTGTTGCTCATAGTTTAGGATGAACTTTTTTTTAAATATTTTTCTGAAAATAATGAATTAATTAATAAAATTTTTAAATTAATATTAGTTGCTCCTGCTATTTATGATACAGACGAAGAAGTTTTGTGAACATTTTCTGTTAAAAATTCTCTTTTAAAACTGAAAAATTATCAAGATAAAATTATTGTTTTTGCTTCAAAAGATGATCCAATAGTAAAATTTGATGAAATTGAATATATGATGAAAGTATTGCCAAACATAGATTATCGTATTTTTAATAATAAAGGACATTTCTTACAAAAAGATTTTATAGAATTAATAAATTTGATAGAATTATTAGAAAAATAATATTTTTTAAGTTTAGGTTGTATTTTTTTTTTATATTTTTACAATAACTTCTTGTATAATAATTTTAATGGTATTTATACTAAAATCTAGTGTGTATTATTGTTAGTTTTTTTTGTAAATATTTAAGCATATTAAGTTAAGTATAAATTTAGATAATAATGTTATGTTAATATTAGTTTTACTTAATAATAAATAATTTATAAAGAATATATGTGATAAATACAAGTTAAAAGTGTATAATAACAAAAAATTTAGTATAACTATCTAAAAATTAAATAATTTTATGCGATTTATAAATTACATTCTAATTAAATATTTAAAAATAACATAATTTTAATATGAAAGATTATTTGAAAAAAGTTCTAAATAAGCAACAATATGAAGCAGCAGTTTATGTCAATTGACCAAGTTTAATATTAGCAAGTGCATGAGCTTGAAAAACAAGGACATTAACATATAAAATAGCTTACATAAATAGTTTATGAGTTTGATGATGAAACATATTAGCTGTTACTTTTACTAACAAAGCAGCTAATGAAATGAAAGAAAGACTTAGAGAAATAGCAAATGATTTATTAAAAATAAAAAATCATGAGAAAAGAATTGATGATAATGAAGAAGCTGATTTAGACGAATTAATTTATGAATATGACAATTATTCAAATTATTCTTCTGTAAATTTTAATCGAATTTGAACATTTCATAGTATATTTTTAAAAATATTAAAAATTGATATAGAATATGTAAATAATGTTTTATGAACAAATTATACTAAATATTTTAATGTTATTGATGAATCAGATGCACAGTCTTTAATTAGAAAAATTTTAAAAGATTTATGAGTTAAGGATAGTTTTACTCCAAGAGAAATTAAATCTAAAATATCTAAAATGAAAAATGTTTGACTTACTGCTAAAAATTTTTTACAACAAATTAGTAATGAATCAGATGAAATTGTATGAAAAGTATATGGATTATATGAAAAGCTATTAAGAACACAAAACAGTTTAGATTTTGATGACTTGTTATTAATTCCTTATTTATTGTTTAAAGAAAAACAAGATATTTTAGATAAATGGAAAAGTAAATTTAAATATATTCTTGTTGATGAGGCTCAAGATACTAATAAAATTCAATTTAATTTAATTCGTATGTTGTCTTGATCAGAATGAAATATAACATTAATATGAGATGATTTTCAATCAATTTATTGATGGAGATGAGCAGTTATAGATGATTTTTTAAATGCTAATAAATATTGGAATAACTTAAGAATATTTAAACTTGAAACTAATTATAGAAGCAAAAAAACAATAGTTGATGCTTGAAACTATATTATTCAAAATAATAAAAATCAATATAAAAAAAATATTATTGCTAATAATAATGAAGAAACAAAGATAAAAACAATATCATTTGAAACAGAGGTAGACGAAGCTGTTTGAGTAATTTCGTTAATAAAAACACTTTGTCAAAAATGAAAAAAACGATCTGATTTTGCGATAATTTATAGAGTAAATGCTCAATCAGAACCTTTTGAAAAAGTTTTATTGACAGAGAATATTCCTTATAAAATTTATTGAGCATTTAAATTTTATGATAGAAGAGAAGTGAAAGATGTTTTGTCTTATATCAAATATTTAGTTAATCCATCAGATTGAATTAGTCTTGCAAGAATTATAAATGTTCCTTGAAGAAGAATATGACAAGCTACAGTTGAAAAACTTCAACAGATAGCAAATAAAGAAAATTTAACTTTAAATTATGTTATAGAAAATATTGAAAAATATGATATAAACTCTTTAGCAAAAAAAAATATATTTGAGTTTTTAAAATTAATAAATTATATTAGACAAAAAATTAAAAATAAAACTCCAGCTGAAATTATAGAAATAATAATCAATAATATAAACTATGAAAATTATTTAATAAAAGAATATTGAGAAAATGATGCACAAGAAAGAATGCAAAATGTATGACAATTGATTAATACAGCTTCAAATTTTAGCAATATGTGAATTGAGTGATTAAAAGGTTTTATTGATGAAATATCATTATTAACAGATTTAGAAGAAAATAAATTAGAACAAAATGATAAAATAAATTTAATGACAGCACATGCTAGTAAATGACTTGAATTTGATACAGTATTTTTAGTTTGACTTGAAGAGAACATATTTCCACTTTCTAAAGCTAGATTAGATCCAAGAGAACTTGAAGAAGAAAGAAGACTTGCCTATGTATGAGTTACAAGAGCTAAAAATAATTTGTTTCTTACTTATGCAGAAAGTAGAAGACAATATTGAAATTTAAGAATGAATCCAATAAGTAGGTTTGTAGAAGAAATACCTGATAATCTTAAAACATCGTTTAATTTTTGAAAAACTATTGAGTATACATCAAAGTTTAAGCAATGAGATAAGGTTAAGCATAAATTGTTTTGATTATGAGAAGTATTAGAATCATTTGATGATGCGGTAATTGTTAGATTTTATAATTGATGAATAAAAAAAATATTATGAAGAATGCTAGATAAAATTTAATATTATGTTTTTGACAAAAAAAAAATAATATCTATAATTTTAAAGTAAAAACTTTAATTTTTTTTCAATTTGTAATGCAGTTACAAACAGAAAATAGAATACTTTCTTTAGATGATATACAGTGAATAAAACCAAACTTAGATGCATTAAAAGTTATAAACCGTCATGTTGCTGAAAAATCTGAAATACTATTTTTTGATATGAAATGAAAAAAGCTTAATGCTATTACAACAAATAGAAATATACTTCTTATAAATCAAGTTAAAGAAAAAGTAGAATATAAATGATATAAAATTGAATTTTATTATACAGATGAAGAAGCTTTTAGTTATGCACTTACTTGGTATGATTATTTAAAAAATCTTGAAGAAAAAGCAAAAAAAGAGATTGAAGAACTAGAAAAAGCAATGTGAAATACTGCTATTGATATGATTAAAAAGTTATATGAAAATAAGAATAGATATTGAGAAACTGATTTTATTAAAGAAATAATTAGACTTTCTTTTATGGCTGGTAGTTCTGATGCACATTTTCAACCAGAAGAAGATTGAATACGGCTTAGAATTAGAAAGGATTGAATATTAAAAAAAATTCTTATGTTTACACATTCAGAATTTAAGAAATATATGCTGAAACTTAAAAGTATGGCTCATGTTAGATTAAATATTGATTATATGCCACAAGATTGAAGATTTGATTTTGAAACAACTAAATTAGAAAAAAAAATTAAAATTGATGTAAGAGTAAATTTTATGCCTACATTATATTGAGAAAGTGTTGTTATGAGGTTTTTAGATTCTTCATCATGAATTAGAGATTTTTCAGAAATATGATTTATGTGAAGAACATATGAAATATTACAAAGAAATGTAGAAAGACCATATTGAATGATATTAGTCACTTGACCAACAGGTTCTTGAAAATCAACTACATTATACAGTATATTAAATAAATTAAATTTGCCTGACAGAAAAATAGTAACATTGGAAGACCCAGTTGAATATAGTCTTCCAAATATACAACAATCACAAATAAATCCAACTAAATGATACACATATGCAGAATGATTAAAGGCTATTTTAAGACAAGATCCTGACGTTATTATGGTTTGAGAAATTAGAGATCTTGAAACTGCACAAATAGCTATAAATGCAGCACTTACTTGACATTTGGTTTTGTCTACATTACATACAAATTCAGCTATTGAAGCAATATCAAGACTTATAAATATGTGAATTGAGCCTTTTATGTTGGCACCAGCTTTGAATTTAGTAATATGACAAAGACTATTAAGAAAACTTTGTGATTGTAAGGTTGAAAGAAAAGCAAGTTATCGGGAAAAAGAAGACATTGAAATAAATTTAAGAAAAATTAAAAATATATTACCTTCAATAGATATTAAATTTACTTGAAATGTTTTTGCACCTGCTTGATGCGAAAAATGTATGTATGAATGATATAATTGAAGAATTGCAACAATTGAAACATTTGAATTAACTGATGATGTAAGAGAAGAAATAATTAAATGAGCAACTCCTCTTAAAATATATCAAACTGCAAGAGAAACTTGATATTTAACAATATTGGAAGATGCTTATATTAAAATGCTAAAATGATTTACTACATTAGATGAGATAAGAAGAGTTTTGTAGTTATTAAAAATGATTATAAATTATAAATTATTAATATGGATAATAAACTATTTAAATTTAGATAAAAAATTATATATTAATAAGTAATTTTATATATTAACAATTACCTAAATGACTAAAGTAAAAAAAAGTAACAGCAATAAAATGAAGGAAAAAAAGGATACTAAAAATATATTAAATTGAAAAAAGGGTGAAAACAATAAAACAGAAAATGAAATAGAAAAATTAAAAATTGAAAATAAAAAATTAAAAAAAACTATAAAAGAAATGGAAGAAATAATTAAAAACACTCAACTTCAATATATTAGTTTAAAAGATGAATTTGATGCTTATCAAAATAGAGTGAAATCTCAACAAAATAAATTAAAACAAGAAACTTTTGAAAAAGTTATATTAGATGTATTGCCAATAATTGAAATGTTTTTACAAAGTTACGAATATTTGCCAGATGAATTTAAATGACATAAATGGTCAGAATGATTAAATATAATTAATAAAAAAATTAAATCGTTTTTTGAGGATTTCTGAATAGAAGTAATTCCAACTGTATGAGAAACTCCAAATGAAATTATGCATGAAATAATACATATTCAAAATGTTTCAGATAAAGAAAAATGAAAAATAATACAAGAAATAAAAAAATGATATATGCTTAAAACTCCTGAAGGTAATAAGGTTTTACTTCCAGCAAAAGTAATATTATGAGAATAATAAAACATATGTCAATACAAAGTATACTGGAAAATTTGACAGATAAAATTATATTTATATTATAATATTACATTTAAAAAAATAAAAATTTATTTAATTATTTATTAAACCCATGAAAAAAATTGTAATTGCTACTTTGTTTATGTTTACTGCTTTGTGAGTATTAAATGTGTATGCTGATGATGATCTTGATTCATTAGGAGATTTGCTGAATGGTATAGAAGAAGATACTGGTAGTGTAAATGAAGCTCCTTCAGCAGGTTCTGAGAAAAATGTTGATGATACAGTAAATACCGATGATACTGATGTTAATGATGATACTGATGTTAATGATGATACAGAAGAAGAGAATGTTGATGTAAAAAAATTAGTTTTGTTACAAACTGGATCTGTTACTTCAAAAAGTGTAACATTGACTTTTACTCCTATAAATGGATATACAAGTTATAAGGTTTATTACAAATCTGACACTGAAGAGAATTTTAACGAAAAAGAAGTTCATATTTCTGACTCACAACCAGTAAAAGTTACTATAGATGGTTTAACTTCTAATACTAATTATCAATTTATAGTAAAAGCATTTGATGAAGCATGAAATCCTGTTGAATCAACATCATCAGATTCTATAACAGTTAAAACATTAGAACAAGAACATGCTGCTGCATCTGATAATGTTATATATAACCCAACTGTTAAAGTAGAAAATAAAAAGATTAATATTACTTGGAAAGCTGGAGCAGATGTAAGTAAGATTCAAATTAGTATGTCAGAAGATTGAAAAACATTTAAACCTGTTACAACTGTTGATGCATCGACTAATTCATATAGTATAAATGCACAGACTACAGGAAAAAAATATATAAAGTTAACTCCTATTGCAAATGATTGAACATTATGAATATGTAAGATATGAACAACTAATGTTCAATTTGTTACTGCAAATGTTCAACCTAAAACAATAGCAAAAAAGAAAATTGGTCATGCAAAAACTTGAGTAGAAACATATTTATTATTTATGTTTGCAATTTTGGTAGCTAGTGCTTATGCTTACAGAAGAAGACAAGCATAAATAATTACTTATTTATATAACTACTAGGTATTTAAATCTAGTAGTTTTTTTATTAAAAAAAATTTTGCAAAATAAAATGAAAAAATTATTATAACTATTGTATTTATACTTTATATTTAAAAATGTGAAACTTTAATTCTATTAAAAACTTTAATTTAGAAAATAAAGATGATAAATATAATTTTTTTAAAGTTTTAGATAACAACTTAAAAATTTGAAAACAGCTAATTGATATATTTAGCTCAAAATTAGCAAATTTTGAAATAACAAATATGTGAGAATTTGCTACAGAAATTGATATTAATAATACTAAAATAGATCAACAAATATTAAAAAAATTTTTTATATTAAATTGAAATAAATTATGAAGTAGATGAATATGATATTACTGATTATTTTGAGAAATTTATAAAGAAAAAAATAGAAAATTAAAAAATAATTTAGAAAATTGATGAAATATGCTAAATTCTTTTTGGGAAGAATATGATGAATATATAAAACTTCTTACTAATATGAAAAATGAAAAACAATTTATTATACATTATTTAGACAATTATCGTAATTTCGTTTTATTATGGAGTTATATATTAATTATACTTGATAAATCTAGTTGTAAATTTAATCCTATAAAAAGTTTTAAAATAAAAATAAATGATAGAGAAAAAAAAGAAATAAATAATTTAGTTAAAGATTTAATTAATAAATATGAGTTAATATTAGAAAATATTATTAATTTTATTTTTTCTAAACAAAATAAACTAGATAATAATTTGTATGATTTAGAAATTTACTATAATAAGTTAAAAGAACTATTTTTTAGAAAAAATTTAATATCTACAAAAAAAAGTAAATATTCTTTAAATGAATTTTTTAGCAAAGATGTTTCCACATTAAAAATATGG
>Ga0256842_1001537_pt1 | contig 18240 bp, 20 predicted proteins | sample 4559240metaG_FD_185973 | JGI IMG/M metagenome (GOLD analysis project Ga0256842, IMG submission 185973) | Hydrothermal vent microbial communities from Guaymas Basin, Mexico - 4559-240 | ecosystem: Environmental > Aquatic > Marine > Hydrothermal vents | place: Mexico: Guaymas Basin | collected...
CGAGCTGAAAATCATCTCCCAAAAGGCCCTTTTCCCTGAGGTAATCCATCCGAGGATCATCCCACTCCCTGTCCCGAACAGCAACTTCAAACTCTTTTTCAAGGAAATCCTCAACCTCCTCCGGCTCCTTATCAAACACGAAGTAAATATAGTTATCAACACCCATCTTCCCCCACCTGTGCTTTGAAGAACTCTTCGGCCCGTTTGAGGAGGAACTCATCCTCAATCCTCCGGCCAATACGTTTAAAGGGAAGTCCAACAAGTTTCAAACTGAACCATGCTTTGTCCTCTAAGAGGTCGCGATAGCACTCCTCGTCGGTTAGATCAATCTCCTCCACCGCGACGAGTATTCTGTAGTCCCCAAAACTCTTTACCAGCACGTACTCCTTTTCCTCTCTCCCGGGCCTTTCAATAAGCTCGTAGAGACCATCCTCCAAGTCTAAGAGTTCTTTCCTTACTGCCGTGAGGGCGGAGGGGAGGGTTTCGAGTTTTCCGGTTTTAATTGCCTCGGGAAGCCAGTTTATGAACAGGTAGGACATGTTGTACTCGAAGCCGAGTTTCGTCAGGTCTGTATCATCTCGGTAGCCGCATATTAGGAGTGGCTCCCCCTTCATGAACTGTTTTAAGAGCCTGATGACTTCCGAACTGAGGACGAACCACCATCTGCTCCTCGAAACTGGATGAATTTCGAGTATCGTGTACCCCTTAACCGTGTAAACATAGAAGTCCGCGTTGATTATAACCCCCCACTCCGTAGTCCTCAGCGGCGGGTCAAAGAGCAGTTCACCTGAGACAACGAGCTGAAAATCATCTCCCAAAAGGCCCTTTTCCCTGAGGTAATCCATCCGAGGATCATCCCATTCACCCTCCCGAACCTCAACTTCAAACTCCCTCTTAAGGAAGCCTTCAACCTCCTCCGGCTCCTTATCAAACACGAAGTAAATATAGTTATCAACACCCATCTTCCCCCACCTCCTTGCTGTAGTTTGGAGAAAATAAAAATAAATAAAGTTAGTTGAAGTTTGACCCGAGATAAACCAAGCTTATATCAACGTTGTATTTTGAACTGATTTCCCTGAGCTCCTGAAGGGTGTAAGTAGGTGGGTATGATGGACCTTTTGAGTAATAGATTTTTATCGTCTTTATTCCGTGGTTTCTGGCGTATTCTGCCTGCCTTGCTATCTGTCCGGTGTCTATTTCATCAAAGCTCCTCTTGCACTCGATGTAGACTGTTTTCCCATTCTTTTCAGCGATTATGTCAATCTCCGTTAGGGTTCTCCCTGATGCGTCCCTAATGTCCTTCTCGACTTCTACTATTCTCCACCCGCTCCTCTTGAGGTGACTGACCACCTCAGCCTCGTAGAGGGGGCCTAAAGTTTTCTCATCTCTGAGGTCCGCATTGATTCTCTTAATTAGTTTTTTCCCTCCATTATCAATGTTACTCACGTCATCGAGTATTCTCTCAAGCTTTTTGACGTTCCAGCCCCTGTCGATGATATACTTACGGGCATCTTTGCTTTTTATCCCAAAGTCGTAGAGTTTCTGCATTGCCTTGACTACCTCATCAAAGTCTTCTCCTTTCTTCAATCCCCCGTCCCTTACCACGTATTTTTCGACTATCTTTGAGATGTACTCCTTCCCGAGCTTGTTCGCCACCCATTCAGCCGCCTCTTTAGAGGCGTACGTGATTTCCTTGACAACTTTGTTGTCCTTGAACAGGCCGATTAGCACTTTATTGCGGCTGATCATTTTAATTCCGAGTTCTGCTCCCTTGATTCCAAGTTTCTCTGCAATCTTCTCGGGGTCGATGAACATCGTGACTGCATCGTAGACTGCCGCAACTTTTGGCGAAACATAGTGCTCAAGGAACCAGTGAGCGGCCAGGTCAAGTATTATGAGACCTATAATCCACCAGAACTGCGGCCGAATCTCGTCTCCAGGCCGTTTCTCCGGACCGAACTCCTGGGGAACCGCTACTGTATTGTTAACCGTCGCGTTAACGAAGCTGGCAGTGGCACTGGCACCACTAACTGTCATTCCAAGGAATAGCAACACGAGGGCCAGGGCGAGAACCCTTCGCCAGCCCAAGCGGAGCACCTCCTTAGAGTTGCCCGCACGGACAATAAATCCAGGACTTAAAAATTTTTCTATTAGAAGTTTTAACAAGGCAAAAGCAATCAAAAGATGATTACTTTTTAAAATTGTATTATTTCACCGCTATCAGCCAGTACCGCCGGTCGTTGGGCCTCAGCTCGTGCCCGTTTCCATAGATTTTGACCCGCCGAAAGTGCCGCTCTGCCAAGAGCCTCATCTCTCTTACGGTGTAAATGTTCAGTTCGTCGTCCACCATGAAGGCCCTAACGCTCCCGTCAGGCTTCACTATCTGCACGAGCCTCTTGAAGTGGAGTTTTGGCCTTCTGCCTTGCAACGGTGAGCATCTCCTCGTGGAGATCAAGGCCCATAACCCGATACCCGCACCTCGCCAGTTCGAGCGTCGGAATCCCGGTTCCGCAGGCGAGGTCTAAGATTTTCCTCACTTTTCGTTCGGCTTCATTCTGAAATAATTCCTCCACGAAGTCTATCTCCCGAGAAACCCGCTTGGCCCCTCTCCTATAAATCGCGTCGTAGTACTCGGCCAGAACGGTGTAGAGCTCGTGCATGGTACCATCAGAAAAGTTTCAGCGTTTCCCAATAAAAGCCTGTCTTGGAATTGATGGAAAACAAAAAGAGGGAAAGGGTCACTTTCTCCTCTTGAGTAGGAGTGGGATTATTGCGAGGCCGATGAGAGCCGCTGGGCCGCAGATTCCACCGCCACCCGTAGAGGTAGTGCTCGTTGTGGTAGTAGAACCAGTCGTGCTCGTGGTAGTCGTTGTAGTAGTCGTCGTAGTTGCTGAACTAGTCGTCGTAGTCGTAGTAGTCGTAGTGGTAGTGGTTGTCGTGGTCTGGAGTGGGGAAAGCTCGACGTGAATAGTCTCTTCTTTTCCTGCCTCGATTGTAACCTCGCGACTCTCCTCTTTGTAGCCCTCCTTCTTGATGACAACGGTGTGCTTGCCGATTGGGAGGACGTACTGCTCGAGCGGGGTCTCACCGACCTTCTGACCATCAATGTAAACCTCAGCACCGCTGGGCTCTGTGGTTACTGTGAGCATTCCTGTCTTGGGAGAGAGTTCAACATGGATAGTCTTCTCTTCGCCTCCTGAGATTGAGACAAGGAGACTCTTGTCCTCGTAGCCGTCCTTCTTGATGACGATCTTATGGGGTCCAGCAGGAAGTTCGAACTTCTCTATTGGGGTCTGGCCAACCTTTTCGCCGTCAATGTAGACCTCAGCACCAGTAGGCTCGCTGGTAATCGTAAGCATGCCGGTCTTCATTTCAAGGGTTGCAGTAACTGAGACGACTTTCTTGGGCTCAACGGTTACCGTCTCCTTGTACTCATAGTAGTTTGGCATGCTGACAGTGACTTCGTGCTCTCCAGCTGGGACAAGGTAGTACTTGAGCGGGGTGGTTCCAACCTTTTCGCCGTCAATGTAGACCTCAGCACCACTTGGGGTGGATTCGACCGTGATGAAGCCATAGTTCTCCGAAACTGGAATCATGCTAACAGTAGCCAAGGTTCCCGCTTCGGCGTTGTAGCTGTTGAGTTGTTCTTTTTGGGTTGGGTGGAACCATTCTGGAACGAGGAGGTCCATGACGCGCGGGGCGACGCCGGCTATGATGGCATTAGAGTCGCCACCACCAATCCTCCGCTGGGAAGCGTTTACGTCAACCTTACACCACTGGTCAATACCCTCAACTCTATCCTGAGCACCAACGAGGACTGCGTAGAAGGCCTCAGGAGTGAAGTTGAGGTACTCCTTCGGAACCTTAACGATGACGGTGTTGGTCGAGAGGTCTGCCGTGGCCTCAATGTCAACGGTACTCATGTTCGGGAGGACGAGCTTTGAAGTCCAGCCGGTTACTCTGAAGGCAACGTCCCAAGGCCTGTTGAGCTGCACGTTGGCGCCGGGGCCGTTGTCTGCGAGTTTAATTGCTGAGGTGTTTCCGCCATCCTTGAAGTCGAAGTAAGCTTCAATTACTTGCAGGCTGAAGCCGTTCGACCCGTTCCACGGGTTGCCACCGAGATTCTTGAAGTGGAGGTAGAAGACGTACTCGCTAGGAGTCTCGTAAACGTCCATTCCAGTTATGTCAAAGAGCCCACTCTGATTGAAGACTGGGTTTGTCGGGTAAGTGTAGGTTCCCGGCCCGTAGTCATCACCCTCCGGGTCTGAGACGCTGAAAACCGGTGCTACAGCCTTTATGGAGTTGAACTCCGCGGTGGTTTCGACGAACTCAGCGTTCGTTTCAGTGACAACGGACTCAACTGGAGCAAGGACGAGGTTTGCTTTGCTGACGCTGAAGTTAACATCCTCGACTGCAACCTCAACCGGGGCAACAACCCCGCAGCCTGGGATAGTGAGGTCTCCAGCGGGGACAGCCATGGCCAGGGCGTTGTCGCCCAGAACTCCAGCGAGGAAGACCTTTCCGTCACCCAGTCCAAGTCCATTGAAGGTTCCAGAACCATAGGTTACGGCCTTGATGACGTTTCCGTTTTCATCAAGCTTCATGACGAGCGCCTTTCCGTCCATCTCGCCGGCTGCAATAATGTAGTGACCGTCCGTGTAGAGATCGTTTATCTGGACACCCTTATATAGCTTCTCCCACTGAAGGTTTCCGCAGTAGTCGAGCTTAACGAGAAGTGTTCCATCATCGGTAAGGACTGCAGTAACGGTTCCATTGGTTGCAGGGGCTATCGCAACAGCCTTTCCGTTGACGTTTACAACGTTCTGCCAGTAGGTCCTGCTTCCGTCCTCACTGAACTTAACAACGAGCGGGGCACCGTTAAGCCAGCCAACGGCATAGTAGCCCTCGTCCTTGAGAACGTTGGTAAAGCCGTAGTTGCCCTCACCCTTGAGGATGGCTTCCCAGTTAATGTCCCCGTTCTCATCAAGGGCAGCTATCCAGGGGAACCCGTTGTAGCTTCCAACGAAGGCATTTCCAGAGATAGCGAAGGCTTTTTGCTCTCCTTCTCCGCCTAGGGCTTTCTGCCACACAACGTTTCCATCCTTATCAAACTTAACGATCCAAGCATCGTCCTGGGAAACACCAGCCCCGTTGAACCAGCCGACCGCTATGTATCCGTCCCCGGTGGCCTCAATGTCGCTGAGGCCATAGTTACCTGCAGCAGCCTTCTGCCAGGCTATGCTTCCATCATCTTTAACCTTAACTATCCACGCGCTTGAGTGGTCAACACCAGCTCCGTTGAGCCAACCAACGAAGGCAAGGCCTGAGTCAGAGTAAGCTAGGGATAATGCTCCGCTTTTCTCGGCCGTGTAGGTAGCGGCCCAGAAGAAGCTTGCCGGTTCTGAAGCACTGGCGACTTCGTTATTTACTCCAAGCCCGAATCCTATGATACCTCCAAGCAACAGAAGCATCAGCGGAAGCGCTTGTAATTTCCTGCGCCAGATCTTTTTAAATTCCTCCTTGGATTTCACAGGACTTCACCTCCCCTTAGGGGTTCAGATATCTCTAAGGGCGTTTGTGCTTTTAACTTTATTGCCTAATGGCCGGATTAAAGTCTGGAGTCGACCTAAATAAAATTAACGTTCTTCTGAATTCATGAAAGTTAGGGCCGAACCGCAATCCCTTAAAACCCTCCCCCCAATTTAGGCCGGTGGAGAGGATGGAGATAGGTGTCGTAGGAAAGCCGAACGTCGGAAAGTCGACTTTCTTCTCAGCGGCAACGCTCGTTGACGTTGATATTGCCAACTACCCGTTCACGACCATCGAAGCCAACGTAGGGGTTACCTATGCAATAGCGGAGCACCCCTGCAAAGAGCTCGGCTGTAAGCCGAACCCCCAGAACTACGAGTACCGCAATGGAAAGGCCCTGATTCCGATAAAGATGATTGACGTCGCCGGTCTCGTGCCTGGAGCACACGAGGGGCGCGGTCTGGGCAACAAGTTCCTCGACGACCTGAGAATGGCTTCAGCTCTAATCCACGTCATCGATGCCACCGGCAAGACAGACGCCGAGGGACAGCCCACAGATTACCACGACCCTGTCGAGGACATAGAGTTCCTTGAGAGGGAGCTAGACTACTGGATTTACGGGATACTCAAGAAGGGCTGGGAGAAGTTCGCTAAGAGGATAAAGCTCCAGCACATGAAATTAGAGCAGGCCATAGCAGACCACTTGTCGGGCATAGGGGTTACCGAGGAAGACGTCTGGGAAGCGGTTCATAAGCTCGACCTCGAGAGCGATCCGACGAAGTGGAGCGATGAGGATTTACTCGCCTTCGTCCGCGAGCTCAGAAAGATTAACAAGCCGATCATCATAGCCGCCAACAAGGCTGACGCGGCGAGCGACGAGCAGATAAAGAGGCTCATCGAGGAGGGAAAGAAAAGGGGCTACATCGTCGTTCCGACGAGCGCCGCCGCCGAGCTCACCCTCAGAAAAGCCGCCAAGGCAGGCTTCATTGACTACGTCCCAGGCTCAAGCGACTTCAAAATCCTCAAACCGATGAGCCCCAAGCAGGAAAAGGCCCTCCAGCTGATCAAGGAGAAAGTGCTCGACCGCTTTGGCTCCACTGGGGTTCAGGAAGTCATAGATAGGGCAGTCTTTGAACTGCTCAACCTCATTCCAGTTTACCCGGTTCAAGACGAAAACAAGTTAACGGACCAGTTCGGCAACGTTTTACCTCACGTCTACCTTCTCCCGAAGGGCTCGACGCCGAGGGATTTAGCTTATAAGGTTCACACCGACCTCGGGAAAACCTTCCTCTACGCGGTGAACGCAAAAACCAAGAGGCGCGTCGGAGAGGACTATGAACTGCAGTTTAACGACATAATCAAGATTGTAGCGACTGCAAAGTAATCTCCAAACCTTTATAAATTTCCCCTTTCTATGCCCCTTCGGCGAGAAAATAAGGGAAAGGGGTGATGCTCATGTCTCATAAATCTGCGGAAATGTATGAGCTCAAGAAAAAGATTGAGGAGCTGAAGAGCTATCGAGGCCGCGCAACCGAGCTTGTAAGCCTTTACATCCCAGCCGGCTACGACATAAACAAAGTCATGCAGCAGTTGCGAGAGGAGTACGGAACAGCTCAGAACATCAAGAGCAAGTCAACTCGAAAGAACGTCCTCGGTGCCCTTGAGAGGGCAATGCAACACCTCAAGCTCTATCGAACGACCCCCGAGAACGGCCTTGCCCTTTTCGTCGGAAACGTGAGCGAGCAGGAAGGAGTCAGCGACATAAGGCTCTGGGCTATTGTTCCACCGGAACCGCTCAACGTCAGGCTGTATCGATGTGACCAGACTTTTGTTACTGAACCGCTTGAGGATATGCTCCGCGTTAAGGACGCCTACGGCCTCATCACTGTCGAGAAGAACGAGGCAACTATCGGCCTCCTGAGGGGCAAGAGGATAGAGGTCATAGACGAGCTAACATCCAACGTCCCAGGAAAGACCCGTGCCGGTGGTCAGTCCGCGAGGCGTTACGAGAGGATCCGCGAGCAGGAAACTCATGAATTCATGAAGAGGATAGGCGAGCACGCTAACAATGCGTTCCTCCCGCTCCTTGAGAAGGGCGAGCTGAAAGGAATCATCATTGGCGGCCCCGGACCGACCAAGGAGGAGTTCGTTGAAGGTGATTACCTCCACCACGAGCTCAAGAAGAAGATTCTTGGAGTCGTTGACATCAGCTACCACGGCGAGTACGGGCTTAGGGAGCTAGTCGAGAAGGCCAGCGACATACTGAAGGATCACGAAGCCATAAAGGAGAAGAAACTAATTCAGGAGTTCTTCAGGCACCTCGTCAAGGACACGGGGATGATAACCTACGGTGAGAAGGAAGTCAGAAAGGCCCTTGAGCTCGGCGCCGTTGACACGCTCCTCATCAGCGAGGGCTACGACAAGGTTCGCGTAAAGGCCAAGTGCAACAACTGTGGCTGGAGCGAGGAGAAGACCATGACCGAAGCCGAATTTCAGGTTTATAAGAAAAAGCTGACCCACTGCCCCAAGTGTGGTAGCCAGAACATAACCTTTGAAAAGTGGGACGTCGCGGAGGAACTTATAAAAATGGCAGAGGAAACCGGCTCTAACGTTGAAATAATCTCCCTCGACACCGAGGAGGGTCAGCAGTTCTACAAGGCCTTCGGCGGACTGGGAGCGTTCCTGAGGTATAGGATACAGTGAGCTACTTATACGCATCTCCTCTTTTCTTTAACCGATGTATCAGAATCAAGCGTTTTGACCAGTTAACGGAATAAATCACCCTGTAATCTCCGATTCTAGCCCGAAGAACTTCCTCAGATTAGCCTTTGGGAGAGATTTAACGGTTTTAACTACTTCCCGCTTTATCTTGACTCCAAAGGTCATGAGTCGTCTCCAAGAGCTCTTCAAGGTTATCTGCGTCAATCCATTCCTCCTCGTGGAACTCCCGGGCTTCTCTTTCTATCTCCTCAACTTCCCCGGCATAATCTCCCCTCCCTGTGGTTTTCGTGGAACTATTTCTATTTTTCGCTTAGTGGCCTGATGAGTTCCCTCAGAACTCAGCCCAGCACCTCGGCGAGCAGTTTCCTTATCTCTTCTTTTACGTCTTCACCATCCATCTGGTAGGGTGGTCTCAGGATGGGCTTTATTGAGAAGCCCCTTATGTTCATTGCTAGCTTTATCGCCGAGCCGAAAGATGAGGCAAGATCGTAGACCTTTGAAAGCCTTGCGAGTTTTCTGGCATATTCAAAAGCTTCCTCGAACCTCTTTTCATTGAATGCCTTCCAGAGAGCCAGATGAAGTTCAGGCGCAAAGTTAGCGCAGGCCATTATGCCCCCGTCTCCGCCGAGGATGAGCGTGTTCAGGAAGTGCTGATCGAGGCCAGTAAAGACCTTGAAGTCCTTTCTCTCGCCCTTAACCTCAAGGATTACATCGCGGATATGGTTCACACTGTCAATCGTCTCCTTTACACCGGCAAGGTTTGAGTACTCGAAGGCGAGCCGCTTGATTAGGGAAACGCTGAGCGAGTTTGCACAGCTTGGGATGTTGTAGAGGATTATCGGGATGTCTGTTTTTTCGGCGACCATGGAATAGTGCTGGAAGAGTGCGTCATCGTTCAGTGGGCAGTAATAAGGCGGGGCTATGACAACGTAATCCGCGCCGATGTCCTGGGCGTGCTTCGTCAGTTCTATAACCTCGAACGTGTTGGTGGAAGCAGTCCCCACGAGGTAGAAAGCGGAGTTGACGAGCTCGCGTCCCTTTTCAGCCAATAGTTTCCTTTCCTCGAAGTTCAGGCTCGTGAACTCCCCGGTCGTTGCGTTGATGAATATCCCGTGAACGCCAGCCCTCTGCAGGAACTCCACGTGCTCCTCAAGGGCAGGGACGTCAATGGAGTAGTCCTCGTTGAAGGGCGTTACGAGGGGAACTATAACACCGCGCATGGAACCACCGAGAGTTCTCAGGGAAATGATGTATTTTAGGGTTCCGCCGGATGACTTGGAAAACCTTTTAAGTATCGGTATCGATACTTAGTATCGGGAGCGATACTTATGCTGTTTGACCCAAGGCCAAAGAACAGCAGGGAGGAGATTTTTGACAGAGAGACTGAGCTAAATCTCTTGGCTAAAGGACTCAAAGAGTATCCGATAACGGTTCTCATTGGAATCAGGAGAGTGGGAAAGAGTTCCCTCCTGAGAGTCGTCTTGAACGAGTTCGACGGGTTGGGGCTATACCTCGACGCGAGGAGGCTGTATGCCGCCGGTGGGGGAACCATAAGCCCAGTAGTGCTGGTTGACGAAATCAGGAAGATACTCCTTGGAAAGGGGAGGTTCGGCTTTTTGGGCGGGATAAAACTTGATAGCATTAACCTCGGAGGGATAACCATAAAACCGAGAGAAACTAACATAATTGATCTTTTTGAACTCCTCAACGGCCTCGGAGAAAAGGCCGGACGGGTCATCATAGCCTTTGATGAGGCCCAGTATTTACGCTTTTGCGGGCCCAGAGGAGGAAAAGATCTTTTAGCTGGCATAGCCTATGCCTATGACTCCCTTCCAAACCTTGGCTTTGTGTTTACGGGCTCCGAGGTCGGTCTTCTTCACGATTTCATCGGCATCGACGACTATTCGAGCCCCCTCTTTGGCAGGGTCTATGAGGAAGTCGAGGTGAGGCCGTTTAATAGGGAGCTCTCGGAAGAATTCCTCAGGTCTGGATTTAGAGAAGTTGACATGAAAGTTCCGGAAGAAGAGATAAAGAGGGCCGTTGACGAACTCGACGGCATTCCGGGATGGCTTGTGGAGTTTGGGTTTAACTACTGGAAGAGCGGAAGCTTCGAGAGGGCCATAGAGAGAACCGTTGAAAGGGCTAGGACAATGATACGCGAGGAGCTCCTTGAGCTTGAGAAGCGCTCTCCTAGGTATTCCTTAGTTCTCCAGGCGATAGCAATCGGCCTTCACAGGTGGAAGAACATCAAAGACTACGTGGAGGCCAAAAGCGGGCCTATAACGAACGCGAGGCTCTCCACGCTTCTGAAGAACCTGGAGAAAATGGGATGGATAAAGAAGGAAAACGGGAAATACCTGATAATAGACCCCCTCGTGGAGAGGGTGCTGAAAGGCTAATCACATCTTCTCCGGCGCCTCTATTCCGAGCAGTTCAAGGCCGTTCTTAAGTACCTGTTTTACAGCCAAAACGAGGAGTAGGCGCTCTTCCCTGATTCCCTCTTCAGCTTTGAGCACCGGGTGATCCATGTAGAACCTGTTGAAGAGCGAGGCTAACTCGTTGAGATATGCTGGAATCAGGTGCGGCTTTATGTCCCTTCCGGCGCTCTCGATTACCTCCGGGAACCTTGCGAGGAACTTTATTAGTTCCTTCTCCCTGGGCGTCAGCCTAGAGAAGTCGGCCTTCTCAAGGAGGGCCTTCCAGTCTGTCTCAACGCCACTTTCGTTGGCCTTCCTGAGGATTGAAGCACAGCGCGCATGTGCGTACTGGATGTAGGGGGCGCTCTCTCCCTCAAAGTTGAGCACATCGTCCCAGCGGAAGGTCATGACCTTGTCCGGGCTGTACTTGATGAGGTTGAAGCGGACGGCACCAACTCCGACAGCTTCAGCTATCTCGTCCTTCTCCTCGTCGCTCAGGCCAGGGTTCTTCTGCTCGACGAGCTCCCTAGCCCTCTGGACGGCCTCGTTGAGGACTTCGTCAACCGTGAAGCCGACCCATGTGCCCTTCCTTCCGGAGAACTTGCCCTCTGGCCTTACAACGTGCTCGTAAGCTAAGTGGTGGAAGTTCTCAGCGGAGTCTTCGAAGCCGAGGAGCTGGAGGGCGTACTTTATGGCCATCTGGGGGTGCTTCTGCTCCGCACCGATGACGTTGATTACTATATCGCCCCCTCCGAACCTGCCGGGCATCTCTTCTCCGTCCGGAGCGGTGGTCCAGGTCTCGTGGTCCTCAATCCTGTCCCAGATTTTGTAGAGCATGTCCGCCTTTACCTTGCCGAACTTCCAGAGGTGATAGGCTATATCCTTGCCCGTATAAGTAGCAGTCCCATCGCTCCTCTTGAGCACGAGGAAGGGGTTCTTCATGTCTGGGAAGAGCTTCCTGAGGTCCATCACAAAAGCTCCCTTGTATTTACCTTCGGTAGCCCAGAAGAAGTTCTCGTTGGCCTCGATAAGCTTGTATGCTTCCTCAAAGATTCCGCTCCTTACGATATCGCTCTCCCAGCTGAGGAGGTCGTAGACTATGCCCATGCGGTAAGTTGTTAGCATTTGCGCCTTCACTACCCTTTCGGCAAGTTTCCTTCCGAGTTCAGCTATCTCGTTGTTCCCTTCTTCAAGCTTCTTCATGAGCTCGCGTATTTCCTTCTCAATCTCTGGGTCCTCTTCCATCCTCTTGTGGACTTCAACATATAATAGGCCCAATGCGTGGTCAATTACATCGGCTTTGGAAAGCCCCTTCTTTTTGAGCTCTTCAACGATTTTTTCGAACTCCTCCTTCATGTTGAGGTAGCCCCAGAGAACCTGAGCGAACTGCACTCCGAGATCATCTATGTAGTTCTGAACCTCGACGGTGTAGCCAAGCTTCCGCATTATCCTCGCCATTGTGTCGCCCAAGACCGCGTTCCTGGCGTGCCCCATGTGGAGTGGCTTCGTGGGGTTGACGGAGGTGTGCTCGACGATTACCTTCTTACCCTCGCCAACGTTGCTCTCTCCATAGCGAGCACCCTTTTCAAGGATTTCCTCCACGAGGGCCCTTCCGAAGTAGGAGTAGTCCACGTAGAAGTTTATGTAGCCGTTCACGGCCTTGATTTCAATTATCCCTTCGGGCTTCTCAATCCGCTCAACGAGTTCCTCAGCTATGAGCTTCGGCGCCTTCCTGAAGACCCTTGCGAGTTGAAACGCCACAGCCGTTCCGAAGTCGCCGAGCTCAAGGCTCGGCGTGTCGTCAAAGGTTATCTCTCCATCCCATTCTTTGCCGGCTTCGGTGAGCATCTCATCGAGTGCCTTCCTGAGCGCGAGCCTCGCCCTTTCCTGAATCTCCTTATAGGCCATCTTCACCACCGCTCCCACTTTAACCCAACCTTTAAAAAGTTCTCCCGCGAGCTTACAACGGGGATGGGTATGAAGCACCACATAGGTGAACACAAGGCCAGGAAGGGGCTCATAAGGATTGAGTTCGACGAGAGAGACGGAATCGCCGAAAACGTCAGGATTACGGGAGACTTTTTTATGCACCCGGAAGAGGCAGTCCACGACCTTGAGAGAACGCTTGAGGGCCATAAAATCGATGAGCTTGAAAGCCTGATCGATGAGTTCTTCGCCATGAGGCTCGACATTGAGATGCCATACGTTAACGTCGAGGACTTCAAGATTGCACTCAAGAAAGCCCTGGAGGGGTAATAGTGAGTCTCTTCGCCGGGGAAAAAGCCAAAGCGGTTGCAGTAAAGGAGTTCACCAAGTTTGCCATCGGCTTCGTGGTGAGCGCCCTTTTTGGTGCCCTCGTGGCCATTGTATTCCCTGAGACTGCGTTAAAGCTATTCGCTGAAGTTGGAGAGGCCATAAAAGAGAAAGTGGGCGAAGCCGAGGGATTCAAGGCGTTCATAGGGATATACACGAACAACCTTACCGTCGCGACATCGGCTTATGCACTTGGGATATTCTTCGGTGTAGTGCCCTGGATAATTATCCTCGTAAACGGCTTCATTGTGGGCCTCGTCTTAACAGTCGTTATTTCCAGTGGGGCACTTGACCCGATAACCGCTATACTGGCTGTACTCCCCCATGGCATAGTGGAAATCCCCGCACTCCTCACAGCAGCCACCGCAGGAGTGATGATTTACAAAGGACTACTCAAAAAGGGAGGAACCGAGTTGACTTATACTTCTCTCAAGCTCTACGCCCTCTCCGCAGTCCTCCTCCTCGTGGCCGCGTTCATCGAGGCCTTTATAACCCCCATAGTTGCCGGGCTTTAAAAAATCAAAGTTTCTCTAAAGTTAGAGTAAAGGTGATGAACGTGAGGTATAGCGAGCTAGTGCTTATCTTGTATACAATCCTAGCGGCCGTTGTCACGTTGGCCACTGCATGGAAGGAACCCGGGTACACAGATGATGCAGGCGGCTGGGCCATAATAGTCTTCATAGTGCTCGCACTGCTGATGCCTTTCATCGAAAAGAGAATCAACCGTTAAATAGGAGTCCCGATGTAAATGCCGTGCCTCGTCCTGACGATTCTCACCTTTATTTTGTCTCCCACCTGCGCATTGGTGCCAACGACCTCTATGAGCCTGTTCCTTGCCTTTGCGATCATCTCCCCCTCAATCCTGCCCGGAAGGACAACCTCGGCCTTAACTACCTCTCCTGGCCGGAAGGCGAGGGGTATGAACTCGCGCTTCTCCATGCCGAAGTGGCTCGGCTTCAAAACGAGGGGCTTCATTCCAGTCTTCTCCTCAAGTTTTCTCAGCCAGGCGTAGAACTCCTTGAAGGGAACGGGCTTCGCTATGATCGGGTTCCTCCCGAACTTGTATGGGACGTAGTTCTGGAAGCCGAGGGCCGGCCAGCGCTTTCCAGCCCCGATTTTTCTCGCGAACTCTATGAAGGCCTCAGCCTCATTGTCATTTATCCCAAATATTATCACAGGTGCAATAAGGACATCAATACCTGCGTTTACCAGGGCCTCCGCCATATCCAGAACGTGCTCAAGATCGTAATCTTTCCTACCCATCAGCATCTTTGCTTTCTCCGGATCGAGGGAATGAATTGAGAGGTTTACCCTGTCGAGGCCTGCCTCGGCCAACTCTTCGACGAGCTTGTCGTTGAGAAGCGTCCCGTTGCTCTGCATCGATATAACCGAGACGTTCGGATGCTCCCTTAGAGCCTGGACGAGCTCAACGCGGAAGGGGTATATGAGCGGTTCGCCCTGACCATCGAGATGAGCCTCAAGCCCTTTTCCCTTTATCCTGGCAACCTCGTCAAACCACTTCATCAGGTAGTCGACGTCGACCACGTAATCGAGCTTTCTCGTCCTCGAATAGGGGCCCTCGTCAACGGAGCAGAAAATACAGCTCATGTTGCATCCGGTGACACCGCGAACCTGGATCAGGTTGGTGCCCCTGTCAATCAGGCCAAAAGCGTTGTAACCGAGGAGCGGAACGTCTAGCCCCTCATGGAGGTAGATGACTTTTCTCTTCGTGTAACGGTTTCTCAACAAGGCGCCAAGGTTATTCTGGATATAGATCGCTATGAAATTTTCAATTTTTTTGTAATCGGTGTCAATAACGAGAGCCCCATCACGTGCCGTTATCTCTGACTCCACGCGGTATTTCTTCCTTATAACTCTCTCAAGATCTTTCTTGGGGAAATCAGCATAAAGACTCTCTCGCCAGATCAACCTAATGCTCTCGCCAATGTCTTCAAAGATGGCATGGGGGAGACGAAGCTCGATCATGTTTTGAGATTTGAGGTCGCTCTTAAAAACCCGGCGGTTGATAAAACATCAGGCCATTGGGGGACTCTCAAGGACTTCAATGCCCAAAAGGTTTTTAAAGCAAAGCCCATTGACATCATGCAGGCATGGAAACATTTTAATATCAATGATGCAAAAAGAGTATTGATGAACTACTATGGGTGATAGGCCATGTGGGGGAAAATTGAGCACTATTTTGACGAATACCCCGTGAGGAAGATTATAGCAAAGACACTCCTCAAGTATGGCCTCCGCGTTTCGGATGACCTCAAGATAAAGGCAGGAGACATAGAGGTACCTTATACCAAGATAGCAAAAGCCCTCGACGTGGACAGAAGGGTCGTCAAAGAGACCGTCACCATGATACTCAAGATACCAGAGCTGAGAGATATTTACACCAACCTCGAGCCGACCGTCCACATGAAGTACGTCGGAAGGCACGTTGGCTATGGCGTCATCGAGATCGAGCCTGAGCCGAGGTCGGTAGGCATCCTCGCAAAGGTAGCCCAGAAGATCGCAGACAGAGGGATAAACATCGTCCAGGTTGTTGCAGAGGACCCTGAGCTTTACCCCGAGGCAACCCTCACCATAATTACGGAGAAACCCATCCCTGGCGACCTGATAAATGAGTTATCCAAGCTTGAGGGTGTCAAGAGGATTTCGATTTACTGATTTTTTATTATTCTTTGTCAATTTTAGTGTGGGTGTCTGTTGTAATTTAACAAAAGAATTCTTGTAACTTCATCTAAGTTTCCACAAAGTAAATCTAAGAACTGATGGCTCCCAAAATATAGTGAGCCTCGGAGAACCCTTCTTAGCATCAAAGGACAAATCTGATACCCTCATTTTAACCAAAGGTTTTAAACTTAGCTCTTAGCAAGCAATGTTTATAAACAATAGTTTTCAACGATTAGTAGCCAACCTTACAGTCTCTAAATGGAGGGGTGCATATGGGAGAAGCAGGCAAGGTAAGCAGGTACCTGTACACAGTAATCGTCCTGTTCTTGGTATGGCTGCTCCTAACGGCAAGCACAGACCCTCAAGAGCTTGAGATAGGGCTGATCCTTTCGCTGGTGATAGCGGCGTTCACGTACCCAATATTCACAACCAGAGGCCTGGCGAATCTCCATCCCAAGCGGATAGCATATGCGATAGCCTACATACCCTACTTCCTTTGGGCAATGATCATGGCAAACCTCGACGTTGCCTATAGGGTTCTCCATCCCAAGAGGCCGATAAGGCCCGGGATAGTCCACTGCAAGACCGCTCTGAAGACCAACCCCGGAAAACTCGCCCTTGCCAATTCTATAACACTCACGCCGGGAACAATAACCCTCGACGTAGACGGGGAGAACTACTTCATCCACTGGATCTGGGTTCCGGATGAGGTTTTCAGTGCAGAAAGCGATGAAGAACACGTCGAAAAGGCTTCCTCTAACATAACCGCCCCCTTTGAAAAGTTCCTGAAGGTGATCTTCGGATGATAGGGATAAACATCTACCTCATCCTGATAGCCATAGCGACACTTCTCAGCATGTACAGGGTCTTCAGAGGTCCGACGACCGTCGACAGGCTCGTTGCCGTTGATATCATGACGACAATCACCACGGGCCTGATGGTGCTCTTCGCCCTCTACTACAAGCGCATTATATTCCTTGACGTGGCCCTGGTCTACGCGGTTCTCGCCTTCGGTGGCGTGATAGCCTTTGCCCGCTACATGGAGGGAGGCCTATGAACGTGCTCACAGCAATCGGCGAAATCCTTGTTTTCATAGGAACGTTCTTCTACTTCCTCTCCGCCCTCGGTCTCATCAGGATGCCCGACGTCTACAACAGGATGCAGACTTCAACCAAGAGCGCAACCCTCGGGAGCCTCGGTGTCATGGTCGGCGTTGGCATCTGGGCCCTTGGAAGCGATTTTGGAAGCGTTGCATGGCTCACCAAGACCATAGTCATAGCAGTCTTCCTTCTCCTCACCAACCCGATAAGCGCCCACGCCCTCATCAGGGCCGCCTACAAGAGCGGAATCCCCCTCTGGGAGGGCAGCGTCGTTGACAAGTACGCGGAGCACCTCATGAGCAAGGCTGAGAAGTCCGAAATCGTTGAGGAGGAAGGTGATGCAGAATGAACTGTATTACCTGCATTGAGTATATAATCGTCGCCCTCATGATCCTCTCCGCAATACTTGCGGTCGAGTGGCGCGACCTGCTCGCGGCCGCTGTTGGAATGGCGGCTGTTAGCCTCTTTGCATCAATACTGTTCTTCATGCTCCAGGCACCGGACGTTGCAATGACTGAGGCAGCAATAGGGGCCGCGCTGAGCGGTGCTATTGTCATCTTCGCCATCAAGAGAACCCAGCGCTTTGAGACGGAGGAAGAGGAGAAACCCGGCTGGTGGGTGAGGTGGTGAACATGCTCAAGCGTGCCCTCGCGATAATCACTCTGCTAATAATCGGCTACTGGCTGGCCCAGGGGCTGGCCGGTGTGCCCTTTGGGCAGGACAAGATGATCGTTGGCAGGTACTACCTTGAGAACGTTAAAGAGCAGACCGGTGCCGTTAATGCGGTGACGGCTATCGTGGTTAACTACCGTGGTTTCGATACACTCGGTGAGGTTACCGTGCTCTTCATAGCCTCAACAGGCGTTGGGGCACTTCTCTGGAGGAAGAAGAAAAAGAGAACCGCCAGAGCTGAGGGTTCTGTTGTCCTGAAGACGGGGACAGAGCTGCTCTTTCCGTTCGTGGTTCTCTTCGGTGCCTACATATTCATTCACGGACACCTCACACCGGGTGGAGGATTTCCGGGAGGAGCGACCATAGCAACGGCCTTCCTGCTGCTCTACATGGCCTTCATCAACTACGAGATCCCGCACAGGGCCTTCGAGAAGACCGAAGGTTTGGCTGGAATGGGCTACGTCCTCGTCGGCCTCATAGGCCTCGCCATAGGCGGCTACTTCCTCTTCGACTGGATCTGGCAGACCTGGAACTGGGGACACGACAACATCGGCAGGCTCTTCAGCGGCGGGTTCATCCCGATAATCTACACGCTGATAGGCATTAAGGTAGGTACAGAGCTGAGCGGTATCATCGACAACATGCTCAAGGAGGGGGTGAGCGAATGAACGTTCCTGACATCAGCGTCTACTACTTTGGCGCTATAGCCCTCGTGCTCATAGGCCTGTACGCCGTGCTCGTGAAGAAAAACGTCCTGAAGATCCTCATCGGGCTCAGCATTATGGAAACCGGAGTGAACCTGCTCC
>Ga0256842_1001538_pt1 | contig 18237 bp, 18 predicted proteins | sample 4559240metaG_FD_185973 | JGI IMG/M metagenome (GOLD analysis project Ga0256842, IMG submission 185973) | Hydrothermal vent microbial communities from Guaymas Basin, Mexico - 4559-240 | ecosystem: Environmental > Aquatic > Marine > Hydrothermal vents | place: Mexico: Guaymas Basin | collected...
AGGAGTTAAAAGCCATAGAATCAAAGGCGCGGAAGGTCAAGGATGAATCTGTTTAATACTGATTGATAAATTACAAAACCTAAACTTTAAAAAGAGAACGCTTTTTCTATTTTTATGGATTCTAACAACTCTGTTGAGACCGCAGGAACAGGAGATATTCATCAGGATTATGTTTTATACATAAAGATTCCAAAAGAGAGAGTGGCAGTTTTAATAGGCAAAAATGGCAGTGTTAAAAAGGAGTTGATGAATGAGACAAGTGTGAGAATATTAATCAACTCTGAAACAGGCGTTGTGAAAATTGAGGGTAGGGACCCCATCACTACTTACAAGGTTAAAGACATAATAAATGCTATCGGTCGCGGCTTCAATCCTGAGAAGGCAAAGCTTCTTTTGAGAACGGATTATGTTTTAGAGATTATAAACCTGAAAGAACTTGTTCGTTCGAAGAATCAAATAAAAAGGGTTAAGGGCAGAGTCATAGGTGAGAAGGGTAAGAGCAGAGAGTTTATTGAAAATATTACTGACACTTACATATCTGTATATGGAAAAACTGTTGCTGTTATTGGCAGTTATGAGAATGTTTATCTTGCACGACAAGCTTTACTGAAACTTATAAATGGAAGTCCGCATTCAAAAGTAAACTCCTGGCTGGAGAAAAAGGTTAAGGATTTAAGAGTCCGCGATAATATTGAATCATTAAATAATGAAGAGGCAAAATTTTAATATGACTTGAGTTGCTTGATGTTAAAATGGTAAATAAACAAGCGAACGCGGAGGAGCCGAAAGCTGTTGAACTTGCAAAGAAACAGAGAGAAATCTCCATCGCAGAATTCTTTGAGAAGAATAGGCATCTTTTGGGATTTGACAACAAGAGAAAAGCCCTTCTGACCACAGTTAAAGAGGCCTTAGATAATGCTCTTGATGCGTGTGAAGAAGCGAGAATTCTACCTGAAATAAAGGTTGAAATAACTCCTCTGTCAGATGATAGATTTAGAGTTGTTGTTGAGGACAACGGCCCAGGAATTGTGCCAAAGCAGATTCCCAAAATTTTTGGAAAGCTCTTATATGGAAGCAAGTTTCACAGCTTAAAACAGAGTAGGGGCCAGCAGGGAATAGGAATTTCAGCAGCGGCTCTTTATGCTCAACTTACAACTGGCAAACCAATAAAAATCACATCAAGAATCTCTAAAAAGCATGAAGCTTATCATACTGAAATTCACATAGACACGATTCACAACAAGCCACAAATCGTTAAGCAGGAAACAATCAGCTGGACAAAACCTCACGGCACGAGGGTTGAGGTTGAGATAGGTGCGACTTACCAGAAGGGCGACCAAAGCGTTGACGAATATCTGAAAGAAACAGCGATTATAAATCCTTATGCTACCATTATCTACTTGTCTCCGAGGTCTGAGCAGTTCGTCTTTGTCAGAAGCATTGACAAACTTCCTGTTGAACCGAAGGAAATAAAGCCGCATCCATACGGCATTGAGCTTGGCGTCCTTTATAAGATGCTTCAATCCACTCAGGCGAGGACTCTACAAAGCTTTTTGACAAGCGAGTTTTCCCGAGTTGGTTCAAGAACTGCCAAAGAAATCTGCGAAAAGGCAGGCATTCTTGAAAGAACAAACCCTCACAAACTAACGAGGCAGGATGCAGACAAACTAATACATGCAATCAAAAACACTAAAATAATCGCGCCTCCAACCGACTGCCTGTCTCCAATAGGAGCTAAAGAACTTGAAGAAGGTCTTAGAAAAGAGATAAATGCAGAGTTTTATACTTCTGTTCAGAGACCTGCATCTGTTTATAGGGGCAATCCTTTCATTATTGAATGTGCTCTTGCATACGGTGGTTCTTTACCATCTGACAAGCAGATAACCCTGCTTAGGTTTGCCAACAAGGTTCCCCTCCTTTATCAGAAGGGAGCATGTGCCATAACAAAATCTGTATCATCTATAAACTGGAGAAATTATGGACTTCAGCAGAGCCAAGGGTCTTTACCAGTAGGTCCGGTTGTCTTAGCTGTTCATTTCGCATCTGTTTGGGCTCCTTTTACATCAGAAGCTAAGGAAGCAATTGCGCACTATCCTGAGATTATGAAGGAGATAAAGCTTGCTGTCCAGGAGTGTGCAAGGCATATGGCTTCTTATATTAGAAAGAAGCGCAGGGTCAAAGATGCATTGAAGAAGAAGAGCTACATAGAAAAATATATTCCGCACATTTCAGAGGCTCTCCTTAAACTATTAGAGCTTCCAAATGATAAAAAGGATGAGCTTGTCAAGGATTTAAAAGATATACTTGAGAAAACGAGGAAAATAGAAAAGGTTGAGAAGGTTGAGCACAAGGACACTGAGGAAAAGCTTGGAATAGTAGGTAATGTTGAGGATGAGCTTGATAAGTTTGAAGACACTCAACCTAAAGATGCGAAAAAGAGTTGAGGTTCAAGATGAAAACCGACGAAGAAAGAAAGGAGATTATAAAGAAGATTAAGGATGTCGCTCAAAGCATCTACACTGCTATTATTCACAAGCAGACACCCACTTTGAAAACTCCGCTTAGAGGCCTTTCTAATGTTTATTATGATAAAGATGTGGGCTACTTCCAGCTCGGTGAGAAAGTTAAGAGGAGGACATTAACTGTCTCAACCTCAAAAACCTTCGCCCAAACCTTAAGAATGCTTTCTTTATCGAAGGACCTTGTTAAGACAGATGATATTGCGACAAAGAGAGAGGCCTATTATGTTTCAAAGAATTGGGGCGATGCACGTTTTAATGAACAACCAGAGTCAGATGCCATTATGGATGATATAGAAGCTATGTTTGGAGTTAATAGGGAGCAACTCGGTTTTATACCTGAAGAAAAGGGAGGAGATGTTGCAGGAGAATTGGTTGTTATTGATAAAGACCCTCAAACAGGTAAGGAAATACGAATTGATTGCACAAGAATGGGCACGGGTGCTTACTCAATACCTAGTAGTGTTGAGCATTTGAAGTTTGAGACAAGCGCAGATTTCATACTTGCAATTGAAACAGCAGGTATGTATCAAAGATTGGTCAAGCATGCTTACTGGAAAAAGGCTAATGCTATCTTAATATCTATGGGGGGAGTTCCAACAAGGGCATGCAGAAGGTTTATCAGACGGCTTGCTGATGAGAAAAAGCTTCCTGTCTATGTTTTTACAGATGGAGACCCTTATGGATATCTAAACATTTACAGAACTTTAAAGGTTGGCTCTGGAAACGCCGCTCACATAAACAAGTACTTTTGCGTTCCACAAGCTAGATACATTGGGATAACTCCTGATGACATCATTAATTATAAATTGCCTACTCATCCTCTTAAGGATGTTGATATAAAGAGGATAAAGGATGGACTTAAGAATGACCCCTTTGTCAAGCTTCATCCTGAGTGGCAGAAAGCCCTTAAAAAGCAACTGCTCATGAGAAAGAGGGCTGAACAGCAGGCGTTGGCTCAGCACGGACTGAACTTCGTCATAACTAATTACCTGCCTGAGAAGCTGAGTGATCCTAAGTCGTGGCTTCCATAAAAGCATTCAGCACTTTAAGATAAAAAACACAAAATTGTTTCTTCTTATTCGCTCTTTGGATTGGTCACTCTGCCCATGAAGAGTATTTCCCCTGTTTTGTCGTCTTGTATGAAGAAGATAAATGGGTGGTCAACCTTTACCACTTTTATTTTGGGAGGAACTGCTGATGCTGTTGCCTTTATAATTACTGCTGTTGCAGCGGCTGCTTCCGTGCCACTCTCACTTACATCAATATACGCCTCATGAATAACTTGACTAATATAAAGTCTCTTTTTTCTGTAATATTCGTGGTCATACATGTTTGATAAATTTGATTCAAATGGTGAAAATGCCTTTTTTATTCCTAATTTCCTAAGTTCATCTTCAAGATACTCTTCTTTTCTCCTAAACTTGAATTTTGGCATGAAAAGGTCAACATTTTGTTCGGATTCCTCATCCTCTAAGTTCTTGACCCACTCGTAGCTTAACTTCCTTTCAACATCCTCTAATGATGAATTCTTTGGAAGGAGAATTACGAAGGAGAAGTTTCCTCTATACTTTAATCTTACAAGTTCTACATCTGATGCTTCTGATAAAGACACAGGCATATTATACTTGTGCATTGTTGGAACCTTTATTGATTTGTTTTCTGAAATCCAAAAGCTCCTGTTTAATGTTTCCCCACTGTCAAATTTATTCTCCCAAGTTCCGTTGAAATAAACTGCATTTGTAATAACTAACTCTACTTCTCCACTAAGAACACCTTCAGGTATTAGTTCATTTATCTTGTAGTTTGTCTGCTCTGCTATGAATTTGTTGATTATCTCTCTTGCATGGTCCGGTTTTGAGAAGTCAAGTGTAGCAGCTTTTCCCCCATAGTATTCTGAAGCAATGCTCTCAAAGTTTTTGTTTATCTTGAAATTTTCATTTATCCAAAGAGCATTTCCTGTTCTTAGTGTGCAGTTCTTCCTGTTGTTGAAATCATTGTACACCCTGGCAAAGTTTGGCCTTAATATGTCATAGCTTGGGAATCCAAAAACATCTTTTATCTCCTCTGCGGTTTTTCCTCCTGCTCCTTCATATACTATTGCCATGGCAGAGCTTACGCTGTAAGGTGAGAATAATATATTATCTGTATCTTCTTTTGATATTTCTTTATAAAGATTGATTGCAAATCGGTTATTGCCCTTGACTACTTGAGCAACTCCTGATTGGCTAGAATTTGTGTCATTTGCTCTTGGCGGGCTTCTTGGGTTGTATGGCAGGAAGATTACTCCTGCAAGTGTCACAGATGCCAACAGAATTGCTATTGTAATTATAATGATTGTTTTGTTCATCTTATGATACAAAATGGTTGTCAAATATTTAAAGCTTTTCTACTTTTTTCTATTACTCCAGCATATAGAAACTTTTATAAATTCTTTAGCAACACTTTTTAATGTGCAGGGGTAGCCAAGCGGCAAGGCGATCGGCTGCAGCTTTTCGGCTGAGAAATAAGGTGTTATGAGCTTCGGCTGTGAAAGAAGACACCGATTATTCGGGGGTTCAAATCCCTCCCCCTGCTTATTTTATTTTTTCTTTATAGCTTTGTAATTTAGTGAGATTCCTTCTTCTGTTACATCTACATTATACAATTTTGAACTTTTTAGAAGCAATTCCAAATCTGATTTTGAAAATTTGTTTTTGTATTTTTCTACAAAAGTTTTAATCTTTTTTAGGTTCTTTTCTTTATCTTTTAAGAAAATTGTGTTTAAATATAATGCAAATGCTTGTTTTGAATAAATTCCATTTATATCTGACTCAACTAACTCTTCAATTTCTTTTGAATATTCTGTTTCGTTCTTTGGTTTTACATAGAATGTTAAGATTGAAAGAAACATTTTGTGAATGTCCTTTTCTTTATAATCCAAACTTGTTGATATGCCCTTCCAATTTTCATCTTTGCAAACATCTATAAGCTGTTTGTACAACTTGTCGTCTTCTATTGCCTCATGGCTCTTGTAGTTGTTTTTTATTTCTTCATAACTCTGAGCTATTATTGCTGCGTTGTTGCCATTTACTTTATCTACTGCTTCTACAATATTCCTTATCAATTCTTCTAATTTTTGTTTATTCCTTTTCATATTCTTACCATTCTTAGATTTTTTATAAATTCTTTTATTGTCTTCATTTTATAGTAAATAATATCTATGTTCTATTGTTTATCTTTCCTGCCAACTTTTTTAGTTTATACCTTCAAGCAAAGAAATTGTTTTAAACTTTGAAGCATTAAATCTTACACAGCTGATGGCGAAAAAGAAAAAGAATAAACCGAAAACTTTTCCTGAAACTGAAAATCAAAGTTTAGAGGATATTCTCAACTCTATTAAAATACTCACTTCGTCTGAAGAAGTTAAAAGGTATCTTGAGAATTTAGGGTCCTCCCTGTTAATAACATCCTCTCCTAAAACATTCTTTCAAGCATTAGAAGAGATAAAGCAAGGAAAACACTCTGAAATTCTTAAACACTCTGTTGGCAGAGGCCACACTGCTGCTCAAGATTTAGTTAATTTGCCGGTTTACTTTGACCTTGTCCCGAGATTATTTACCTTGTTTTTAACAGACAATCCTTACTATTTTGTTGGTGCCCTGCAAAGATCAACTAGAAGAGTAGAGCATATTGCTTATGCACCTATTCAAACAAGAGATAAGAATTTAGATGATAAAGTAAAAGAGTATTATCGTAATTCAAAGGAATTATTCAATAGAATTCTGAATAATATTACTGATTCAGAGCGTCCGAATTACAGAGAGTTGGCAATGTATGCTCAACCATTGTCGTTGCTTACATCTATTTTCGTTATCTTTGATTGGAGAAATATAAACTCTGTTCAGAAACATTTGGAGCTGCTAATTAACGGAGAAAATCCCGCTGAATTTAGCTCTTTAATCTCTAAAATAAACTCCACTTTTAATAATAAACTTGGAAATTTGAACGAGAATCTCATAAAGGATCTTGGCCAGAACTACAATGAAAGGTTGATGTATCCCTCAAGAGGTTTATTTACTCACAGCGAAAAATCAAGTGATATCCTGTCAAATTTGGAGAAAGCTCTCCAAGGTTCGGATCAGAAATTTGAGGGAATAACAATTCCCACCCACTTAAAAAATAGCTTTAAAAATTACCTTAACGAGCTAATTCATAAGAAAGATGAAAATTCTTATGACACTGCTCAGGTCAGTTTAAATCCTGTCCGCATCTCTTTCTACTTGAATGCTGACCTCTCATTAATCCATGAAATATTCAGGCATAGAACATTAAACATACAGGTTGGTTCAATATTTGATAGAATGCAAGAGCTCTCATCTAAACTTAAGAAGAATGAAAATTTTGACATATCTCCATATTTCACCATTCCCCCTCAGCTTTCAGATAAATACAAAAGAGATATGTTGGAACTTTACAAGAATTCAATTGAATTATTCTCCCAAATCTATGAAAAGACAGGTTCTGTAAGTGAGGCACTTCTTGTTGTGCCCCATGCACTTAAACTTCCTATGTACATTGAGATGTCCCTTCCATCAGCTCTTAAATTCTTCGGAGACAGATTATGCTATACCGCTAAATCTACACTTAGGTCTTCGCTCTGGGAGCTGGTTTCCAGCATGAGGAACTCTGAAGACGAACGCGTAAAATACATGGGTAATCTTTTGGGTCCAAAATGTGCTTATTTAAACGCCTGCCCAGAGGAAAAAAAGAACTGTCCTCAAAGTCATTTGATTGGAAGCATAGCTAAGCTTTTATAGATAGCTTTTTAAATAATGCTCTTTTCCCCTGCTCAAAGATGGGCCGGTTCATAACTTGCCCATGCTGAGGTGTTTGAAATGGCAAGAATGTATTCAAGAGCAAAGGGAAAATCTAAATCTGTTAAGCCTGCAAAATCAACTCTTTCTTGGGTTAGGTACAAACCTGAGGAGATTGAACTTTTAGTTGTTAAGCTTGCTAAGCACGACCGCTTGACGCCATCAAAGATAGGTCTTGTTCTTAGGGACTCATACGGCGTGCCAAGTGTTAAAGCCCTGTGCAAGAAGAGCATCACTCAGATCCTTCAGGAGCACAAGCTTCTTCCAGAGCTTCCAGAGGACCTTTTATCTCTGATGAAAAAATATGTTAGAGTTAGAAAGCACTACGACGAGAATAAACAGGATTTGAGTGCTAAGCGTGGACTTCAGCTCACTGAGTCAAAGATAAGGAGATTGGTTAAGTATTACCATAAGTCAGGCAGACTTCCAAAGGAGTGGAAGTTTAGCGTTAAGACAGTAAGGTTATACACTGAGTAAAATTTTTTACCTCTTTTTAACTTTTATTATTCTATTAAACTTATTTTGGAATTAAGCAATGCTTTTAAATCAGTTATTGTCTTAAATTCCCACACTTTAATCTTGGTGATTTTATGAATGACGAGCAAGAAAACACAACCAGCTTTAATGAGCGATTCAACAGGCATTTTAATGATTTTGACAAAGCTTTGAAATCTGCAGCTGAGAAATTTCTCTCATTGCCAGACTCTCGCGTTAGGGTTGTCTCTCACTTAGATGCGGATGGAATCTCTTCAGCAGCTATAATCATTAAAGCTCTGAACCGCTTGGGAAGATTCTACTCCTTAACAATACTTCCTCAGCTCAAGTATGAGGATGTTGTCCGTTTTAGCTCTGAAAAAGACAAAGTGTTCATTTTTACCGACCTTGGTTCAGGAGAGTTATGTGCCTTCAATGAGCTTATGAAAGATAAGCAGGTGTTTATTCTTGATCATCATCAACCAGAAGCATGCGAGCTGAAGGAGAACATAACTCATGTTAATCCGCACAATTTTGATTTCAATGGCTCATCCGAAATTTGTGGTGCTGGTGTAACTTACATGTTTGCTAAGCATCTTGACAGTAAAAATAAAGATTTGTCAAGGATTGCTATTTTGGGTATTATTGGAGATGTTCAAAATCCAAAAGAGGGATTGAATAAATTAATTCTTAAAGATGCGGTTGATACAGGTAACATTAAGGTTATTAAGGGACTTAGAATATTCGGAGCTCAAACAAAGCCCCTGTATAAAGCACTTGTCCAAAGCACTGACTTCAACATTCCAGGAGTTACAGGCAACGAATCTGGGGCTATACAGTTCTTAAAACAAATAGGTGTTGAGCCGAAGATTAATGGCAAGTGGCGAAGAATAATTGACCTTGACAAGGATGAGCTTAAGCGTCTTGTTGAAGGCATTGTCATGCTTAGGTTTGGTGAGGATACACCTGAAGACATTATTGGCGATGTTTATTTGTTCACTAAAGAAAGGGAGGGCTCTCCCCTTAAAGACGCGAAGGAATTTGCGACTGTCCTTAATGCCTGCGGAAGAATGGGTAAAGCTTCTTATGGTATAGGAGCCTGCCTTGGAGATTTGAGGTTTAAGAAGCTCGCAGTGTCTGTTCTTGACGATTACAGAAAGGAAATTGTCAATGGTCTGAAATTCTTTGAAAAAAATCGGAACTCAAATTATGTTATAGAGGAGAATGGACTTTTAATCATAAACGCTCAGTCAAAAATAAAGCCGACAGTCATAGGAACTGTGTGTTCTATCATAGCAAGAAACACTTCTCTTAAAGATGATACTTTTATCATGGGCCTTGCTAGAATTGATGATCGCTACACAAAAATCTCTATGCGGTACAAGGGTAATAAAGAGGTTAATCTAAAAGAAATTCTCTCAGATATTTTAGGCGATTCTGAAGGGGAAGTGGGGGGCCACCACTTCGCAGCAGGGGCATATATTGCTTCAGAATATGAGCAGGAGTTCATCAACCGCGCTAAACAGGTTATTCAAGATAAATTATTGAAAGTTAAAACACTTTGAATTCACTGAGAGAAAGTAAGTTGAACATTACAGAAAGATTTATAAATTTTAATATATTCTTCAAAATAACAATTAAATTTGTCTCATGGCTGAACAAAAGATTTAAGTATTTGTTCGGAAACCATTTCATAGATTTACAAATGGGGGTGAATTGATGGATAATAACGGAATATTTAATGTTCTTTTTAGGACGAAACCAGCAAAGATGCTTATAGAACTGAGAAACTCCAAGTCGGAGATTTATGCTTCTTCATTGGCGAAAGCCATTGACTGTACTTACTCTCATGTCGTTAAAATTCTTCAAGAAATGCATCAGGCGGGCCTTGTTAATTTTGAGAAACATGGCCGTTTGAAACTTTTGACTTTGACAAAGAAGGGTGCAGAAGTTGCAGACCATTTGATTCAAGTGAGAAACCTTCTTCAATGATTTGTTTTTTAACAAACTTTTAATATACATATTCTTTCCTCTTCCCATGAAACTTAAAATATACCTTTTTAGGCATGGTCAGACATATTACAACAAGGATCATATATTTACTGGTTGGAAAGATTCAAAGCTCACACCTCTTGGTTATAAACAAGCGGATAAAATTGGCAGAATGTTGAAAGGTAAAAATATACAGATGGCCTTCTCGTCGCATTTGACAAGGTCAAAGGAGACCTTGAAGCAAGTTATTAAGTATCACCCTGAGTGTTCTCGCATTATTGTTGACGATAGGATAATTGAACGTAGTTATGGCGACCTTCAAGGTATGACTCACGAAGCATTTATAAAGGCGAACGGCGAGGAGCTCTTCAAAATTTACCACAGAAGTTATGATATTCCCCCTCCAAATGGGGAGAGTATAAAGATGGTTGAGCAGCGTGTTCTATCATTCATTGATGACTTGCTTTTTATGATGCGTAAATACAAGGTGAATGTTGCTGTATCTGCACATGGCAACTCAATGAGACCTTTCAGAAGATACTTTGAGAAGTTCTCTGTTAAGGAAATGATGTCTCTTGAAAACCCATGGGACAATTATTTTGAATATGGAATTAAAGTTTAACTAAACGAAAGATTTTTTAATATAAACAACTGTTAACTTAGCTACTATGGATTCAAAGACATATGAATGTAAGAGTGTGATTATAGGAAGACGTTTTCCAAGGGAGAAAATTGTCAATGGAGAGGTTGTTTATCCTTGCTTTGTGAATCTGTGCGACCACAATAACCCTCATTTATCTACGAGGACGCCTTTTAAGTTTCTTGATTTTATGGCTCATAAAATTATCATTGAGAATTTAATTGTTCAGTACCTCATTCCTGGGAACGATATTGTCATTAATAATTTGAAGTCAATTACTATTAGACAGCAGGGTCCTCATTTGTTTATCTCTGGAATTCAAGATGTTGAAGCTGAGAAACGAGATAATAATAAAAAAGATGGTGGAAATATTTAGTTGTTTATTTCGTCGTTTATTCTGAGCAGTCTGTTGTATTTTGCTGTTCTTTCTCCTCTGCAGGGAGCTCCTATTTTTATTTGGCCGCATCCCAGTGCAACTGCTAAATCTGCTATAAATGTGTCTTCAGTTTCTCCTGAACGATGGCTTACCATTACTTTCCAATTGTTCTCAAATGCGAGTTTAGCAGCTTTTATTGATTCTGTCACTGTCCCTATTTGGTTTAGTTTTAGTAGCAATGCATTTCCCGAATTCATCTTCACAGCTTTTCTTATTCTCTTTACATTTGTTACAGTTAAGTCATCTGTTACAAGCTGGACATTTTTTAGTTTCTTCATCATCTCTGAGAATGATTTGAAATCATCTTCATCAAATGGGTCCTCTACAGATATTATCTCTTTATATTCTGATAGGAGTTCATTGTAGTAGTCAAGTAGTTCTCCTTTCTTTAATTCTTTTCCATCAATGAAGTATTTCTTCTTGTCCTTGTTGTAGAAGTCACTCGCCGCTGCGTCGAATGCAATCTTAACCTTGCGTTGATATCCAAGTTCTTCTATTGCTTTTATTATAAGGTTAAGGGCTTCTCTTGTTTCTTTCAGCGGTGGTGCAAACCCACCTTCATCACCTACATTCACAGCATCTTTTCCATATCTTTCAGTTATAACTCTCTTTAATTCGTGGTAGATTTCAGATATTAACCTGATTTTCTCTCTAAAATCCTTTTCATATATGGGAGTTATCATAAACTCTTGTATGCTGAGTTCATTTCCCGCATGCTTTCCTCCATTTATGATATTGGAGAAGGGTGTTGGCATTCTCATCTTTTTCTTAGCGTCTTTCTTCCATATGAGTTCTCCAAGGTATTGAAATAGTTCCTGTTTTGACTCTTTGGCTGCGAGGACTGCTGACGCCATGCTCACACTGAGTATTGCGTTCGCTCCATACTTTGATTTGTTTTCTGTGCCATCCAGCTTTATCATTGTTCTATCTATGAAGCTCTGCTTCCTTGGATTTACACCTATGAACTTTTGCCCCAATAACATGGCATTTTTAACTGCTTTTTGAACGCCCTTTCCAAAGTATCTTTTGCCTCCATCCCTTAGTTCAAGTGCTTCGTGTATTCCTGTGGAAGCTCCGCTTGGCACTATGGCTCTTGCAGAATTTTTCTTTGAATATAACCATGTTTCAACTGTTGGATTTCCTCTTGAATCAAGGACTTCTCTTGAATATACTCTTTCTATTCTTCCCATTTTATCACCTACTCTTTTTTCTCATTGTTTTCTTTATCTTTTTTATCCTTTTTCTCAGCCATTTTCATAAGTTCTTTCAGCGGAATGTTCTCTTTTGTAATGTCATATGATGGGTCATTGAATCTTTCAATGTTTTTCTCTTCTTCTCTTATTTTTTCAATTTCTTTGTCGGTTAATCTTTCTTCTTCTTTGAGTTCTTTTTTTATCTCTGCTTTTTCTTCTTCAACCTTCTCAAAGCTTCTTTCTATTTGATTTTCCCTTTTTTCCACTTGTTCAATAATTTTGTGGTTTTCTCTTCCAGTTTTTATTATGTTTCTTGCAAGTGTTATTGCATCTGCTTCTGTTTGGACAACTCCATTCTTCTTTAATTGTTTCGCAAGTTCTCGTATTTCATCCTCTATTCTGTCCATTTTGTTCACCTAAAATTTTTGGTTTAATTGTGATAATATCCTTGTTAGGTCTGTCTCTGTTACAATCCCAACAAGTCCTTTCTTCTTATCTATAACGGGCAATCTTCGGATCTTATTTGCAGTCATTATGGCAGACGCTTTTCTTAGTGATGTTTCAGGTGTTATGGTTATGACATTTTTGGTCATAATATCCCTTGTCAGAACTTTCTTTGGGTCTTTATTCTTTGCAATGACCTTCCTCACAAGGTCTGTATCAGTTATTATGCCTACGGGTTCATTGTTTTTCATAACGACAACACTGCCTATTCCAAACTTTTCCATTGTCCTTGCAACATCCAATATATTTGTTTTTTCATCAACAGCTTTTATGTTTTTTGTCATAAAATCTCCAACTTTATAATCATATATTATCATTTTTCCACCTCATAAATCTACATTAAGGTAATTGATTAGTATGCCTAAGAAGAACAATAGACAATATACTGCAAAGCAGATAAGCTTTGTTGTTTCAGAGAAAGATACATAGCTTATTGTGAATATTGTAGCTGAGAATAAGGACATTTTTAGTATGAAATTAAAGGATGGCTTTCTCCTCATTGATAGAAGTATCACAAAGCTGACTATGCTTATTGCTAATGCTATTAAGCTTATTTTCAACCATAAGAAAGTATAAACAATTATGAATAAGTAAGGTAGCAGAAGATATATTAAATCTTTAAGGAGGTTTGTTATGTTTTGATTCTCTTTTATGTTAAAGAAGTTTTCGTAGCTTTCATTAATAATTCTCTGCTTTTTGAATTTGCAGTATAAAGGAAGTATGGATACACATGGCTTGTTTATATAGAACTCTTTTCTTGTTAGTATAACTCCCTCTTTACTTATCTTGCTGAGATTAATGCTTTTGTTTGTGTTGTTAAAATATATTGGTATGCTTTTACTTATTTCAAAACTTTCATTTGCAGATATGTTTGGATTGAATGAAATTGTTGTAAACTTGTTTAGCCCAGAGTTTAGTTCTTCGGGAAAGCTGTTCAATTGTCCAATGTTAAGGATGAACATCAGTATGACTGTGAGCAGAAGAATTGTTGAGAAGAATCCAAGCACATGTTTTAAGCTCTTTTCTTTCAATTTTCTGTATGAGTCAGGATTTAGCGACCGGAACAGGTCAGCTGCAAATCTTACTAAACTAATGCCCCTCTTTGAGCTTCTCTTTTCTTGTCTATCAAAGTTAAATCTCCTATTGTCTTCTCTGCTTACTTTTTCTTCAAAAGGTTTTTTCATATGTTGCTCTAAGGTTTTTCTCTATTTAAATATTTTGTAATTTTCATTGAGCCAAATGAAAAGTTTTAAATAATATCAACATTTTAGGAACTGAAAGTTAATAAGATATACTAATTTACAAGGTGATAAAATGGAAGACCCTTTTAGAGTTTCAAAGGTGAACGAGCTAGCAAGGAGTTTACTTGACCATGGTTTGGCTTCTGATATGGATGAAGCTTTAGTTCAAGCTGAGAAGCTTGTTAGGGGAGAATCTCCAAAGACAATAAATGCTGTGGAGAATGTTCATCAAGGAGAACCAAAACCCTCTCCTAAGGCAGAGGAGGAACCTCTTAAAGAGCCGAATCCAATTCCAAGACATGAATTGGATAAAATTAATCACAGACTTGATGAGTATAATAAAAAGATAGACCTTCTTATGAGTAAGATGAATGAAATAATTGCTGAGATAAATAAGATAGAGTCCGGACTTACATCCTCTTCTGTAAGAAGCCCTACTCCAAGACCGGAAAAACCTGCACACAATGAGGGCAATACAAAACCTGCTGCAAGGACTGGCGGGCTTCAACCTGGAGATATAAAAATAGAAGATTATTTTTATTCGGGCAGTAAAAAGCAATGATTAAAACTTAATGAAAGAAAAACAAAAAAGGAGGTGTCTATTTTGGTTGAATATATAGACCTGAGATATAAACCTACGAAGAAGGATTTTGTCCTTTATTATTATGTTGAGTCCAGAATTGATTTCAAGAAGGCCTGCGAGCAGATTGCTGCGGAGAGTTCTATAGGCACTTGGACAAAGATTAAGACAATGAACAGCAAAGTTGCTACTAAACTAAAACCTCATGTTTTTAGCATCAAAAAACTCGGACCGAAAAAGGGTTTTATAAAAATAGCATATCCATACGAGTTGTTTGAACCTGGAAGTGTTCCTCAGCTTTTGTCCAGCATAGCGGGGAACATATTTGGTATGAAATTAATAAAAAATCTGAGACTTGAAGACATTAATTTTCCTAAGAAATACATAAACTCCTTCAAAGGGCCAAAGTATGGTATTAAAGGAGTTAGGAGGAAGTTTGGTATAAAGAAGAGGCCTTTGGTTGGAACAATTGTGAAGCCGAAGGTGGGTCTCACAGCTAAACAACATGCTAAAGTAGCTTATGATTCTTGGATAGGCGGCTGTGATGTTGTTAAAGATGATGAGAACCTAACATCCATGAGCTTCAACAAATTTGAAGACCGCTTAAAAGAAGTCATGAAGATGAAAGAGAAGGCAGAGAAGGAAACAGGAGAGAAGAAGGGCTACATGGTGAATATCACTGCTCCTTGCTCAACAATGCTCAAGAGAATGAAGATGTCTAAGGACATAGGCAACGACTATGCCATGGTGGATATACTTACATCAGGCTTTTCAGCTCTTCAAACAGTGAGAGATTACAATGAGGATTATGACCTTATAATTCACGCTCACAGGGCAATGCATGCGGCTTTGACAAAGAACAAGAAGCATGGCATTTCTATGCTTGCCATAGCTAAACTTTCAAGATTGATAGGTGTTGACCAACTTCACATAGGAACAGGAGTTGGCAAGATGGAAGGTTCTAAGGTTGAGGTCAGAGAAATCGAAGATGACATTGAAAAATCTTTCTTTATCGGAAGGTCAAAGAGAGGGGAACCCTTCACACCGCTTAACTCAAACTGGTATGATATCAAGCCGGTCTTTGCAGTTACATCAGGAGGGCTTTATCCTAAGTTGGTGCCTAAACTCATTAAATTTATGGGTAATGATATTATTATTCAAGCAGGTGGGGGAATTCACGGCCACCCAGATGGCACTGTTGAGGGCGCTAAAGCAATGAGGCAGGCAGTTGATGCGGCTATGCAGGGTATTTCCTTGAGAGAATACGCCAAATCTCACTCTGCGTTGAGGAGAGCTCTTGACTACTGGAAATAAAATTTTCTTTTCGTCTTACACTCTTTTCTTGCATTCTCTTATCTTTTGAATTATATACTTTAAAATAACAATATTTAAATACTTCCTGTTACTTCAAAGTGATAATAAATTAGTGTTATGTTTAAATGAAACTTATGGGGGTTTTAAGATGAAAGGAAGAAATATCTTGTTCGTAATATTTGCTGTTGCAGTTCTGTTTTCACTGATGTCACTTACCAACGCTTTGGAAGTTGTTCCTTTGCAACCAATGAACAACTCCTTAATGGAGCCACAAAACATAACTTTTACTTACAATCTAACAAATGTTACAAACACTTCACACACCTTTAATTGCTCTATTTATTTAGGCACAAACATATCTAACCTTGTGCTTAATCAAACTAATTCTTCTGTCCTCGTTAATGTTACAACAGAGCACAATTTTACAGTAAATATGAACGCCTCACATGGAGTTTATTACTGGAAAATTAACTGCACAGACAATGCGAATTCAAGCATACATAATGAGACCCCCATTGAAAGATTAATAATTGATTTTGCTCCAGAATTTAACTTAACCAATTTAACCTTTGATGAGGATACAAATCAAAGTGTGAATTTATCCAATTACACACATGATAAAGATAATGATAGTGTAACTTTTGCACTTGTATCATTCAACTCGTCTGAAATAAACTGTTCTTTAGTAAATTCAACTTTAACCATTGTGCCTGTCCACAACTGGAACGGCAACACTTCCCTCATTTTGAATATCAGCGATGGTTTTCAAACAATAAATAGAACAGTAAACCTAACTGTTCGTCCTGTGGAAGATGCCCCTATTATTAGTGAGATACCAACAAAAGAGTTTGAAGTTAATGAGAGCTTCTCAGTTGATATGAGCTCATATGCTTCAGACCCTGACTCAGGTGATGTGCTGAACTACTCTATTTCAGGAGAACCCTCTGGCGTTTCTATTAATACCTCAACAGGCATATTGTCAGGATCTGTAAGCACAACAGGAGATTATGTAATAACACTTAAAGTTTGTGACAATCACAATAACTGCACAAGTCGTAACTTCACACTTAAAATTGTTCCTCAACCTCCAAGAGATGATTTGGTAATTGACAATGTTGATGCAATTGTTGATGGTTATGATGAAGGAACTATTTCATCAGGAGATAATATTAAAGTGTCTCCTGGCTCTAACTTGACATTTAAAATTAGGCTTAAGAATGATTATTCTCTGCATTCTCACATATACATAAAGCACATTGTCCTTGAAGTAACCATACAGGATATAGACAATGGTGACGACCTTGTTGAGAGAACTAAAGAATTTAATCTTAGATACGACGCATCCACCACAAAAACAGTGAAGTTTCATATTCCTCTAAAGGTTTATGAAGGTGATTACACAGTTAGATTTAATGTATCAGGAGTTGATGACAACGGCAATCCTGAGGCAGATAGTGAATCAGCGACAGTTTCTGTTGAAAAGCAAGACCACGATGTTAGGCTTGTTAGCTATAACCTTTTCCCAACATCCATTGCTTGCGATAGAGAAATCTTTTTGACAAGCAGAGTTATGAACCTTGGCGAAAGTGATGAGGACGATGCAGTTTTAATTGTTGAATCAAAAGCGTTGGGGATTGAAAAGAGAGCGAGTTTTAGTTTAGCTCAGGACCCATTTGCTGATGATAACTCTAAGTATTTCAGTTATGAATTTAGCATTCCTGATTCAGTAAAAGCTGGAAACTACTCTATAATTTTAAAGACATATTATACAGGAGGCGTGCTTTCAGATTACAAAGTTGTTGCATTAGAAGTGAATCCTTGCGGTTCTTCACATCCAACAGAGCCAACAACTAACACAACCAAAGAACCACCAAAGAATCCTTCAGAAACAAATGAAACAATTGTTGTTGTTTCAAATACAGAATCCACTCCACCCAAACAGCATTTCAACGCAGAGACGGTCAGGGAAGCGTCCGCAGGTTCGCAGACATTTTTAATCTTGCTTATAACTGCGAACATATTAGTTATAGTTTTGATTGTTTTGTTTATACTAAAACTTTTACTTTAAATTTCTTTTAATTTTCCAAAATTGTATAACTTGTCACCAAGCACAATCACTTTAAATCTTTGAAGTTTGCTTTCCGATAAGAAGGGGCTTATTGTTCCTTCTCTCACATCAGAGCCGACAGTGACTGAGCAGAAGGAGGGCATTACAATCAGAGTTTTTCTCCTCCATTTTCCGATGAGAAAGGTTTTGAATGTTTCCTTCCTTATCCCATCGTCTAATATGATAGCAGGGTGCTCATGGCCTATTATAATTGTTTTAATGTCATGTCTGTATGATATCTTGTAAATCTTATGTCCATGAGTTATTAATTTGTCTTTAATCATCACATAATTTTTCATATCTAAACTCCTCTTCCTTATAATCGGCTCTAAAAGATTATCATGATTCCCTTTCACAAGTATAACCCTCTCAAACTTTTTA